>ENA-UOOK01003435-UOOK01003435.1-fermentation-metagenome-genome-assembly--contig:-NODE-3435-length-18023-cov-8.040628_pt1 | contig 18023 bp, 6 predicted proteins | sample MGYA00245777_ERZ724023 | MGnify/ENA primary metagenome ERZ724023 (study PRJEB28704, sample SAMN03018312) | fermentation metagenome | biome: anthropogenic terrestrial biome; feature: soil; material...
GCAACAAACCTCCGTTTACAGATTTATAATCTTTATATTTCACCGCTTTTTTAGACGGATAAATTTTTAATTTCAAACCTCTTAAACTTGTGCTGTCTAGAGAAATTTTATCTTTTAAGAAACCTACTTTTTCTTTTCCTGGATCGTAAACCGAGTTTTGATTATCATCATCAAAAGCAATAATATAATAGTCTCCTTTTTTAAGATAATTTACTTCAAAATAGTTCTCTTCATCTACTTTGGTGATATAATTTGGCTTTTGTTTGAAATCTAAATTTTCTACCGCATCATACAAACCTACTACTAATCTATTTTCTTTCGGTTCTGCCTCTTTTTTCTTGAAAGTTACGCCATCAGTAACAGTACCACTCACAAATAAATCATCTAATTTTTCTCCTGTAGAAAAGGCAAAATTAAAATAAGGCAAAATATTCCCCTCGTTATTATCTACAATGGCATTTCCGAAATTGAAATTATATGTAGTGTTCGCTTTAAGAGAATCTTCCCACTGAATTAGCACATATTTATTCGCCAAACCAGACGGTAAAATTTTCTTGATTTTTTTAATTTCAGGCGAAATTCTAAGATTTTTATTGATGTCTTTCAAGCTTACATATTCATCAAAATCTCCATGTTCAAGTTCGAGTTTAAGATTTTTAAGGGCTTCTTCTTTGCTTACAGACTCATCATCCTCACTTTCAAGATAACTTCCATGAGATACTTCTTTATTATCTACATACTGTGTCCATGAATAATCTTTAAGACTTATTTCATATTGTATTTCGTGTTTCCCATCTTCTGTAGTTGTATAGGCAAGTCCAATATGGCCTTCATCAGGGAAAAGTTTATTGAAGTCATCATAAGCATGGTCTTCTCCAAATTCTCTATTGCAATAATCAATAATAAGCCTTTTAATATCCTCAATAAGGGGATTTAGATTTTCTAGGTCTTCCACTTCTCCCATATCAAGAAGTCTATTAATTTCTGTGAGTCTTATTGTCTTGTTTTTTAATTCCTCAGCCTTATCAAAAGGTTTCTTTACTTCTTCCTTAGCAATTTCAATTTGTTCTTTGGTAGCTTCAAGCTTTTCTTCAAATCTTTTTAAACTATCAGGAATCCTCTCCAAGACATTATCCATTCTTGTAATATTTCCATCCCTATTTTGTCCTAAATCTCCATAATGATTGTTTGAGCCTTTTAAATTAAAATTATGCTCATTTGTAAGGAAGTTATAGGTTACTTCTATAGGAAATCCTCTGTATTCTCCAATAAGCTTTTTATCTCCTAGTTTCACCCCCTTAACTGCTTCAAGGATTTTATCTCCTGCAAGTTTTCTATCTGTAATTATTTCATCGCCGATTTTTATGGAAGTAAACTTATTATCACCTGTTCCCTGTGGCCTAGTTCTATCAATATCACTTTTAGCACCTTCAATAAGCTTCTTATATTTTTCAATTTCTCTTGGATAGGTCTTTATAATCTTATCTTCCAAGCTATAAAGATTGCTCTTGTAGTTTCCTTCAAGCATTTTTAATTTGGTTACTTCAATATCCAGGTCCATCTTTTCTTTTATTAAAGGGTTACCTGTTGCAAGGGCTTTAATTTCAGCATAAGAAAGAGTATTCTCATCAACATCTTCCGCCACTCTAGCAGGTGTTTTTGAAGTCATAATCTGTGAGATAAATTTCTGCTTATTTTCTATTGTCTGCCACAAATAACTATCAAAAGTATTCTCAGTAACATATCTAAATATCTTAACCTTGTCATTTTTATTACCACGTCTTACAATACGACCTGCTCTCTGCTCTAGGTCTGCAGGTCTCCAAGGTACATCAAGGTCATGGGTAGCAATAAGTCTATTTTGTACATTAGTACCTGTTCCCATCTTTTGGGTAGACCCTAAAAGAATCCTTACATGGCCTTTACGGACTTTAGAAAATAGTTCATCCTTCTGTTTTTCTGTATTAGCATCATGGATAAATGCTATTTCTTTTTCTGGAATACCCATATTCAAAAGCTTGTCCCTTATATCATCATAAACATTAAAACTTCCATCATTCTTTGGGGTAGACATATCAGAAAATACTAGTTGGGTTGAACGATTATCCCTTGTTTTATCCCAGATAGAAAAAATATTTTTTACACATACATTGACCTTGCTATCAGGATCATCAGGTAAAAGAGGATTGATAAGCCTTTGGTCAAGGGCTAATTTTTTACCGTCATTCGTGATTTTTAACATATTATCTTCTTCTGGTTCAACCCTTCTATCCCTTACCCTGTCTGCTCGCTCTGAGATGCCTTTTAAGACCTCTTTCTGTTCGTCTGTAGGCTTTGTCACTATAGTTTCATATTCTGCTTCAGGAACCTTTAAATCAAGCATATCGGCTGTTTTTATATCTGCCACTTCTTTAAACATGCCCATAAGCTCAGGAAGGTTATAGAATTTGCTAAACCTTGTTTTAGCTCTATATTTATCTCCTTCAGGTGAAAGCTCTACTGCCGTTACAGTCTCACCAAATGTACTTGCCCATGAATCAAAATGTTGTAGGTTATTCTTTTCAAGTTCATCATATTGAAGATAGCGTTGCATGGTATAAAGCTCGGTCATACTATTTGACACTGGAGTACCTGTAGCAAATACTACTGCCTTTCCTCCTGTCATTTCATCTAAATATCGACATTTCATAAACATATCAGAAGATTTGAGTGCTTCACTCTGACCTATTCCTGCCACATTTCTCATTTTTGTATAAAGAAATAGATTTTTATAATTATGGGCTTCATCCACAAAAAGCTTGTCAATTCCTAGTTCCTCGAAAGTAACCACGTCATCTTTTTTAAAATCATCGTTAAGTTTTTTTAGTCTACTTTCAAGTTTCTTTTTAGTATTTTGTAGCTGCTTTACTGTGAAATTCTGACTTCTGTCATACTTATACTCTTCAATGTATTCTAGAATCCCTTCAATTTCCCTATTTATATGATTTTCTTGATATTCTTTACTCATAGGTATCTTTTCAAATTGTGAATGGCCTATAATAACTGCATCATATTCTCCTGTTGCAATCTTACCTATGAATCTCTTTCTATTCTTAGGCTGGAAATCTTTCTTGGTAGCAACCATAATATTTGCTCCAGGATAAAGTTCCATAAAGTCCCTTCCTATTTGTTCAGTTAGATGGTTAGGCACTACAAATAATGCCTTGTTACTCATTCCAAGCCTTTTTGACTCCATTGCAGAAGCAATCATTTCAAAGGTCTTACCTGCACCTACTGTATGGGCAAGAAGGGAATTTCCACCATAAAGTGTTCTTGCAACTGCATTTTTTTGATGGTCTTTAAGGATAATACCTGAATTCATGCCTTCAAAGCGAATATTACTTCCATCATATTCCCTGTTACGTACAGAATTAAATTTTTCATTATAAAGCTTTTCTAAACGGTATCTCCTGTCTGGATCTTTAAATATCCAATTTTTAAACTCTTCTTTTAAAAGTTCCTGTTTCTGACTTGCAAGCATTGTTTCTTTTTTATTGAGTATGGAAGACCTACTACCATCAGGATTTGTAACCCTATCCCATACCTTTGTTTCTTTAAGATTAAGGGCATCTTCTATAATCTTATAAGCATTAACTCTACTAGTACCATAGGTCATATTTGCAAGGTCATTTCCTCTATCCTTGCTCTTACCTTCAATTCTCCATTCAGCTGTAAAAGGTGAGTATCTAACATGAATATCCCATCTTGCAAATCCTGGTGTTTTAAGAGTTTCAAAGATAAAGTTTTCTACATCTTTTTCTGGTATCCATGTAGCTCCAAGTCTTACTGTGATTTCTGAAGCAATGAGTTCCTTTGGCATTACTTCCTCAAGGTTCACTTTTTGTATTTTGAGGTTTGCAAGATTGTCTTCTATTTGTTTGAAATTAGAATTATCCTTATCCATAAAGCCTATAGAACCCTCAATATAATTTATATATTCATTTAAAACATTTATCTTATCTCTGATGTTTCCACTTAAATATTCATCAGCACTTACATAGTTAAAGGCCATAGGATTGTGCTTTTCTTTCTCTGTAAAGGGAAGTGCATTGTTTTCTCTGTCAAATTCCTTAATATCAAGAAAGATCTTGCCTTTTAAACTCTCTACTAAGACTTTTTCATCAAGGTCTGTAAGTTCCTCCATATATCCAAGGTCTACTCTTCCTTTTTCTGCAATAGAAAGAATAAGGGCTTCGTCTGGTGTGTCCACATGAGTTACTGGCACAGCCTTTTTTATTGTTCGTTTTGTAAATATATCGCCCTTTTCTTTAAACTTTCCTTCCTCAAGTTTTTCAATACTTGAAATAAGAGCAAAATTACTATCCTCAGATAAAAGCCTTGTATTCATTCTTCCATTTATAAAGCCATTTTTCTTGCTAAATTCATCATATATATCATTAAGTTTTTTCTGAGCTAGTTTAATCTCAACTTCACTTCTATCTTCTAACTGTAAATCAATCACTTCTCTAAGAGCATTTCCAAGAGCTATATAATCTCTGATTTTATCTAGGTCTTTATCATTCCTATCCACTTCTCTCATTATGGAGTCTTCTCTCATATAGACCTTTCCATCTTTTTCGGTGAATGAGAAGTTCTTTACATTTTCATCAGCTGGAATAATCTCAGCTTCTTTTTCTCCTTCCTCTCTTTCAACTTTTATAGGCTCAATCTTTCCTTGAATCTTGTTTATAGCTTGTGAAAGTTCAGCTTTTAAATCATGATTATCCTTGGCCAGGCAGGTAGTGGTCTTTGCAAATCTGCCTGATACCTCTGTCATCTCACCAAGTATCATTTGAGGATTTTCGACAAAATATTTGTTGTAACTTAAACCCTTATCATCTATTCCAAGTTCATACCATGGCTCTTCTCTTTCTATTACTGATTCCTTCTTTTTAAGGAAAATAATATCACTAGTTACTTCAGTTCCAGCCATACCCTTGAAAGTATTATTTGGAAGTCTTATAGCTCCAAGAAGCTCACATTTTGCACCTAGATATCTACGAATTGAATCATCCTTTTTATCCATTGTCCCACTGGAAGTAATAAATGCAATTACTCCACCACTTCTTACCTTGTCTATTGACTTAGCAAAGAAATAGTCATGAATTAAAAAGTTGTTCTTGTCATATAATCTGTCATTTACTTTAAATTCTCCAAATGGAACATTGCCAATTGCCACATCAAAAAAGTTATTGGAAAATGAGGTTTCCTCAAATCCCTTAACCTGTACATTGTTTTCGGGATATAATTTTCTTGCTATATTGCCTGATATACTATCAAGCTCTACACCATAAACCTTTGATTTCTTCATGCTTTCAGGAAGGCTTCCCATAAAGCTACCAACTCCACATGAAGGCTCAAGTATATTCCCATTTTCAAATCCCATGTTTTCAAGTGCTTGATAGATTCCATCAATAACTGTTTTAGGAGTATAAAAAGCCGTAAGTGTAGATTCTTCACAGTCCTCATATTCACTTAGACTAAGGTTTTCTTTAAGAAAGTTCCTTGCCCTTTCCCATTGTCCTGTTTTACTTTCATCAAATACCTCTGATAGACCACCCCAGCCTACATACTTAGCAAGAATTTCTTGTTCTTCTCTATTTGCTTCCCTATTTTCTTTTTCCAAAGTTTTAAGGACTTTTATAGCATTAATATTATTCTCCAGCCTTTCTTGTGGTGGAAGGCTTTCAGGAATAATTTCATCAGTAATAACAAAATTTTCAATCTTAGGGGTTTCTCTTTCGTCTTCTTGTCTATCTTCTATATCTTCAAAACCTCCAAAAGGAAAAGTCATTTGTTCATCTTCTTTAGCTTTTTCTTCATCAAAGTCATAAAGTTCAGTAGTATAAATAAACTCATTAAATTCATCTATGCTTTCAAATTGAAGCCTTCTTACCTGTCTTGCATCAATAATATATTCTTCTTTCAATTCATAAGGAAGCATTTCTATAAGAAGCATATCTTCTCTTACACTTGTAATAATAAAAGGATTGTCCCATATTTTTATAACATTATCCCTAGTAATAGGCTCTCTATTTAACTCTTGGTCTTTTAAATCTATAAGATAATCATTTATTTTATAGGTTTTATAACCTTCTTCATCCATAAAAAGCTCTATTTCTCTTGAGTCTTCAAAGTTTTTACCCTTATAAAGTTGATATTCTACACCATCAACTAAAACCTGTCTTTCATCTTTATCAAGTTCTATATGATTAAGATTGCTTTTTGGAATTATAATAAATTCTGTACCTACTTTAGCTGCAATAAGTTCTTCATCTATTTGTTCTTCCCCTTGCATAAAAAGAATTTCTGGGTCTACCTCTTGTGAAACTTCATTTCTTGTAAAATCATCAAGTTCTCCAAAGAATACTCTATGAATTTCTTCTTCGCTTAATTGTTTTTTAAGTTCACTATCCCTTAATTCCTTAAATGTTTTAGGAAAATCTTCAAGAACAAGTCTTTCTGCTCCAATTTCCCTAAGTTCCTTAAGATTAAAGTAGCCCCATTCTGGTTCAAGACCTGCTACAAGACCATAAGCATCTTCTGTTTCAGGATCATACTCTGTCAAATACCAGGTCCAATTACTTCTAAATGGAATAATATATGCTGCATGAACTGTTTTATCTGCTGCAGATATTTCTTCAGTTTCTCCTAGTCTAGGAACATTTTCTAATATTTCTTCATTCATAAGTTCTTGAGGATTAGCTTTTGAATAGTATTCTGGAACAAAAAAGGAAGCAGATTCATCATCTACTCCCTGGTCCTCATCTATGCTTATTTCTTCATCTAATTGTAAACGTACTCCTTCATTGCCATCTCCCTCAACTCGTGATTCAGGTTCTCCATAAGACCTGTCCACTTCATCCAATCTTCTGCCTTCAGTTCCTCTGTCAGCCCAAAGCTTTCCATCATCCTCGGTTTCTCCATCTCTATGAACCTCTTGGCTGTCTCTTCCACTTCTAGAAGATGCTTCATAAGGCTTTTCTCCAGGAACATCTCTTGGAATAATCTCTCTTTCTCCTCTACCATGAAGTTCAGTCTCGCCTGGGCGAATCTGTGAGTCAGGTGTGTCTGATCCTTCATTAGAACTTTCTCTGTTACTTCCTTCATCTTCAAGGTTATCTCTTCCGATGTCTCGCATTCCCCAAATATCATCTGATACTCGTTCTCTACCTTCTCTTCCATCAGATATTCTTCCAACATTTCCTCGAAACTCATCATCTATCCCTCCTATTTTTTCTTCCTTATCTGTTATTTCTCTATTTTCATTGTACCGCTCAATTACTCCTTTTGTCAGCACCTTATTTTTATCAATCTCTTTATCTATAGCTACTGTTCTTTCAAGGATGTTTGCCACCATTAAATTTAGCTCATTACCTACTATTGTTAGTGAAATTTCATCAAGACTTCCAAGGATATCATTAATCTTGTTTCTATCAGCTTCATAATTTATATCAAGCCTTGCAGCATATCCTATTTTTAAGGACTCTGTAAGAAAATCATTAAAGATCTTTCTATAATTAGGAGCTATCTTAAGTTCATTTAAAAGATAGTTACCCTTGTTGATTACTTCCATATATGCAATACTTTCAAGAATTTCATCTATTGTCATATTTTCAGTTTCATCTTCTCTAAAAGCTCCATTAAATTCAAGAACTCCCCTTAGGCTATCTTCCCCATTGGTTAATTCCCATAATTCTACTTGATTTGTAGCTCTTGTCATTGATACTGTTTGGCTGAGATCAAAGATGTAGGTTACTTTGCCATATTCTCCATAATTCTTATATATGGGGATTCCTCTTTCGCCACGCTTTACAGTTCTATTAAATTTCCTTCTCCAAAAATCAAATTCTCCACAGGCTCTTGCACTAGTATTCTTATCATAGATACTAAGCTGACTAGTAAAATCATATTTATAATTATTTCCAACGGTTCTCATAAGTGAAGTATATTCATCACTACTAGAGAGAGCCTTTGCCTTGATTTCTTGAATTAAGTGTTCAAAATCATTTATTCTCATGCTTTTTCTCCTCCTTGCATAATTAAAGGGTTATGGATTTTACTCCATCACCCATCTTTATAAACTTATAAGCTACAGTTTTGAATCTCCTTTACTATCTCTTCAAGGACATTAACCACTATACTGTTGCCTGCCTGTTTATATAGAATACTTGACATACAGTTTTTTCTTCTTGGAAAAATCTTAATAAGCTTATCAAAATCACTATCATCAAATCCCATCAACCTAAAACATTCTCTTTCAGTAAGATATCTATACCTGTTATCACCTATAGCAAGTATTCCAGAGTTAGGGACTCTTACTTGCTTAGTAGATATGGTGTAGCAAAAGTCTTCTATTACTTGAAGTCTTCCTTGAAATTTTGGCTTATATTCTGGATCATAGAGTATTTTTAACATTGAAGGCTGCTTGACTAAAAATATATCTCCATAAGTCTTCATTACATCCTTTTCAAGGAAATCTGATAAATGTTTGGTTTCCTTGTGTTTTAGGTTTTCAAATTTAAAAGGATTTTTGCCTAGATAGCTAATAGCAAAAATCCTTTCTCTTTTTTGTGGTATCCCAAAATTTATTGAATTAAGAATCTCATATTTTGTTTCATAACCTAGCCTTTCCATTTCTTCAAGATAATAAAAAAAGGAAGCTCTCATTTTTCTATCAAGAACTCCCTTAACATTTTCCCATATTACCCATCTAGGCTTGTCTTGTCTTTCCTCTATTATCCTTATTGTTTCAAATAATAGACTGCTCCTTGTTCCACTTCCTTTTTTCCCACCAAGTTTTTCTCCTACCCTAGAAAAATCCTGGCAGGGACTACCATGCATTAGTAAATCAATTTTTTTATCTGGAAGACTATAATTGCATACGCTTAGTGGCTCATAATTTTCATTGAAAAGTGCATTATAACTTTTAACACAGTTTCTATCTATTTCAACATAATCTACTATCTCAAAGGGAATTTTACTATTGATATAAGCCTTCCTTATAGCACCTATACCACCGAAAAGCTCTACCACTTTCATTTTTGTGAAATAACTTCCCTTATTCTTTTTTCTACATCTCCTATAAAATCCTTTAAATCAGCTTTTCCCTCTGAGATTTCATAAAGTTTCACTTCCCAATCTACTGTTGTATTTGGATTTCTAAGGAAGTCTGCTACTAAGGATACTAACTGCTCCCCCTTCTCTGTTGAAATAAGTTTCCTTTCATCTCTTTTTATAAGTTCCTTATTAATTAGGTTTTCAAGTATTCCAGCCCTTGTTGCCGGTGTTCCAAGCCCTTTACGTTCTAGCTCCACATCTTGATTTGCATCACTTCCAGCAAGTTCCATAGCCTTAAGCAAGGTGTCTTCTGTATAGGGCTTAGGTGGATTAGTATATTTCTCATTTATTTTCTTACTCTCTACCTTAAGCTTGTCGCCTTTATCTAGCTTAGGAAGAACCTTATCTTCTTTCTTCTTTATATAAGGAGTAAGATATTTTGTATATCCCTCATCAATTACAACTGTTCCTGTAGTTGTAAATTCATAGCCTTTTACACCACATATAAGCCTAGTGTTTTCAGTAATTAGATTGCCTGATCTTGCTGCTAAAAGCTTTGCTTTTATAAGTTCAAATACCTTTTCTTCTGACCTTTGCAAACTTGTAGTATCAAAATCAAGAGAAGCACTTGTCGGAATTACGGCATGGTGATCTTCGACCTTCTTAGAATCAAAAATACTCTTAAAGTTCTTCTCATCAAAGTCATTACCAAAGGAATCTACATAGCTTTTAACATTATCAACCATATCATCTGTAAGAAACCTACTATCTGTCCTGGGATAAGTTATTAGTTTCTTTTCATATAAACTTTGTGCATAATCCAAGGTTTGTTTTGCACTATATCCAAAATACTTATTACATTCTCTTTGAAGTGTTGTTAGGTCAAAAAGTCTATCAGGTCTAGTAATTTTTCTCTTCTTCTCTATTTCCTTTATCTCAATAATCCCAGGAATAGATGAAAGTAACTTATCAGCTTTCTCTTTTTCATCAATCCTTGATGTTTCTAGTTTCATATTGTTAGCATCTATCTGGACTGTAAAATACTTTTCTTTTTCAAAATTCCTTATTGCTTTATCCCTATCTACAACCATTGAAAGTGTTGGTGTTTGTACCCTACCTACTGAATAGTTTTTATTATGAAGACAAGAATAATATCTAGAAAGATTCATTCCTACAAGCCAATCAGCCTGTCCTCTTGCTAGTGCAGACCTATATAAATTTTCATATTCTATTCCATCTTTAAGATTATTAAAACCTTCCTTTATAGCCTTATCTTCCATTGATGAAATCCAAAGTCTTTTTATAGGCTTTTTACACCTCGCCTGATTATAAACAAGCCTGAAGATAAGTTCTCCCTCTCTTGCTGCATCACAGGCATTAACAACTTCTACAACTCTCTTGTCTGCCAATAATTTTTTTAGGATGCTATACTGCTTCTTGGTATATTTTGAAACTTCATATTTATAATTATCAGGAAATATAGGAAGATCTGCTATATTCCATCTTTTATACCTTTCATCATAAGTTTCAGGATTACTCATCCTAACAAGATGTCCTACGCACCAGCTAACAATATAATTATTTCCTTCAACGTATCCATCTTTTCTTGAATTTGCACCTATGACCTTGGCAATACTCATTGCTACACTTGGTTTTTCTGCTATTACTAATTTCAATTTACTTCCTCCATTTCTTTTTTGGACAAAAAAATAGCGGCTCAGATTTTATACTTATCCAAGCCGCCATTATTCATCTATTTACTTTTTCTTTTTACCAGGACTGGTCAGGTTTTTTAAGTGAAAATGTAAATACTATTTTCATCTTTCCATTTGTTGACCCATCATATTTTGCAGTCTTTGTTTTTAAATTGAACTCCCAACCCCTATAATTATTCTTGAAATCTCTATAATAAACATCTTCTGTTTCTCTTATATACTTTCCATTACTCTTTATTACACGAGTAAATCTCATCTTCATACCATTCATATCAATATCTTCACCATCATCATAAGTTTTCTTATCAGGCAAAGTTACAAATTTTTCAGGATACCATTGATTGACCTTAACACCTTCTGGAAGATTCATGTCTTTAAGATTATTTTTGTCCTTCTCTCTTTCAAGATTTTCTCTTAAATCCCTTACATCATCTTCAAGATTTTCAAATTTCTCTTTATATTTCTCGTTGTCTTTTTCAAGTCTATCCTTTTCTTTGTTAAGGTTAGAAATCTTATCATCAAGTTTATTTATTTCATCATTTAATTTTTCTTTATCCTTACTTGATTGATTTTTTTGATTTTCTAGCCCCTTTTTCATCTCTTCTTTCGCCTTTTTCAAAGCTTCTATCTCTTCATTCATCTTCTCCATTTCTTTTCTTAAATCTGCTTCAAGTGTATCCTTATCTTTAGAAAGTTTATCAATTTCATCTTCTAGTTTCTCTACCTTCTTATCAAAATCTTCTATTAGTTGATTTAGCTTGTCTTCAAGCCTTTCTTTTTCTTTATTTATTGAATCCAAACCCTTGTTTAGTTCCTCAATTTCTTCCTTAAGTTTTTCCCTTTCCTCCTTTGTCTTATTCTTTTCATCAGCTAGTTCTTTTTCAAGTTCTGCCTTTTCTTTATTTATTTCATCAATTTTCTTATCTAAGTCATCAATATTTTCTTTTAATTGATCTCTTTCTGCTTTAGATTCCCCTTTTTCTTTTTCAAGTTGATTTTCAATTTCTGTTTTTTCCTTATCTAGTTGGTCTAGCTTATCATTAAGGTCAGAAATCTTGTTATCAAGTTCTTCCTTGTCCTTCTCATGCTCAGCCTTTTCCTGATTAAGTTTATCCTCAAGTTCTTCAATTTTCTTATTAAGTTCTTCTTCTACTGAATCCTTTTCCTTCCTTAAATCTTCAATATTTTTATCTAATTCTGAGATTTCCTTCTCAAGTTCTTTTTTATCTTCCTCCATCTTATTAATTGTATCTTCCAATTCTTTTTCTAGACTTTCTTTGGCTTCATTTAACTCGTCAGTTTTTTGATTAAGATCTTCTATCTCTTTTTCAAGAGCCTTCTTATCTTCTTCTGTTTTTTCTTTCTCATCAGCCAGTTCTTGTTCTAATTTATCCTTAGCTTTTTCAAGTTCATCGGTTTTGTCTTTTAAGTCATTAATTTCTTTATTAAGCTCTTCCTTATCCTTAGCTGCCTGCTCTCTTTCCTCAGCAAACTCTTTTTCAAGTTCTGCTTTCTCCTTATCCAATTCATCAATCTTATTATTAAGGTCTTCAAGTTCTTTTTCTAATTTTTCTTTTTCTATCTTATCCTTTATTTCATCAGTTAGATCCTTGAAGGTATCTTCTAGGTCATCTGTATCTGAATCCTTAAATTTATCATCTCCACTTGCTACTTCTTTTAAAAACTCTTTTGCTTGCTCATTACAATCAACAGCTACTGTGTAAATATCAAGTACATCAATATTATCACTTTTTGCAAGGTTAGCTTCTGCTAAGGCACAAAACTTACCCTTACTGGTATTAGTATCTTGTCCCGCCTTATTATAATAGAAACTTCCCTCAGGAACCTTTTTGTTATTGTTCATATAATCATCAAGGTCAATCTTTGGCTCATAGATACGATTTGCTTCTCCATCTGAAAGAAGGACTATAATTTTTTTATCTCCAGTTGAGTTTTTAAATATCATTCTTGCTTCATGAAGACCTCCTTGTGTAAAGGTCATATTTTTTGCAGCTAGCCCATCAATAACACTAAATAGCTTGTTCTTATCTTTTTTCTGGAAGAAGTCTACCCCATCATTTTTATGATGGATTACATTAGACTCAAAGCTAATAAGTGCAATATTTGTATTGATATTATAGGCTTCTTGTTCCTTCCATATAGCCTCTGCCATATCTTTGGCTGACTTTTTAGCCTTTGTCATTTTAGTTCCACTCATTGAACCTGAAATGTCAACTACAATAACCATATCCACATCATAACTTGTCTTATCTTTTTTCTCACTTGCCGATACAGGAGTCACTACCCCACACATTATAGTAAAGCTAAGCACTCCTGCTAAAAACTTTTTAAATAATCCAGTTTTTTTACCCATTAAATCAAATCCTCCTTTGTATATTCAGTATCTTCATCTTCTACTTCTTCATTACTTTCTTCTTCATCACTACTGCTGAAAAAATCATCATCATTTGGGATTTCATCATCTTCAAAATCATCAAATCCATCTTCATTAGCCTTTACAACCTTAAAGTAATATCCTGCTCCACCTACTACCGCTACGATAAGTAGGACAATTAAAAAAGAACCCTTAGAATCTTCCTTCCCAGGTTCCTCTTTTTCAGGTTCTTCTTTTTTTACTACTTCCTTTTTAGGTTCTTCCTCGACTTTAGCTATACCATTTCTTTCCTCATCTTGCTCAATCATATTGAGTAAATCTTGTTCAGATACCTCAGTTAAGAGTTGAACATTGGAATCAGGCTCATCATGGTTGATAATAAGATGGAATACCTTACCACTTTTTGTTTGGAAGGTAAGAAATTCTCTTGCATCTGCCTTTGGTCTTTCCTTCATTTGACTACCACTAGGTTCATCTATATCATCTACTATCTCACTCCTTCTTGGATATTCCTTATTATCTGCTCCAACAGATTCTGTAATAGTCCCTCTTGCTTGACTAGGATCTGTCGGTTCATAAGGATTTTCCTTTGGTATAGTTGATTCCTCCTTAGGCTTATTTACATCAACAACAAAACCATTTCCTGTTTCTGCTGGATTTAATGAAGGTTTATTTACATCAACTATGATATTATCTTCCTTATCCTTTGTAGATTCAGGACTATTAACATCAATTACAAACTCTCTTTCAAGTTCTCCGCTAGTGTCTGATGCAAAGACTGTAGTCACGAAACTTATTCCAACCACACTTGTAATTGCAAGTGCCAGTAATATTTTTATAGCTTTTCTCTTCTTATTATTCTTTTCCATAGGTTAAATTCTCCTTTTCAAATTCTTTAAATATTTTATTTTCCTTTCCTCTTGTTTTTTCTGCCTCAGTAAAAACCTTTACTGCTTCTAAAAGATTAATCTTCTGCTCATAACATATAGCCATAATCTCTTGACCAGCTATTTCCTCTTCTTCCAATCTTAAAAGTTCTAATTCATCTTCGCTTTTTTTAATTTGGTCTTTTAGCTTTTTCTGGTCTCTTTTTATTTTCTTATATCTATTTTCTGTTTTTTTATCCATTCCTTTAAACCCTCCTTCTTTTAATAGGGGAATCCCCATTTTGCACTATTACCATAATAGGCAATCCAATCTGAAAGCTTAGTATCTTTTACAATACCGATATTCTCTCTTATAATACCATTTCCAACATAAATACCAACATGACCATAAATTTTCCCAGCCTTAGTATGATTATGAGAGGGTACTGCTACCATCATTCCAGGTCTAAGCTTTGAAAGATCATTGCTATCACAGTACCAATAATACTGATCACAAGCATTCCCACCTGGTCTTGGGAAACCTGCATTTACATAAACATTACTTACCCATGCAGCACAGTAGCCGTTACCTGCAGTGGGTGTCCTATATGCTGCTGATACAAGAGCCTTTTCTTTATCTGAAAGATTAGGATTGTTTATAAGATCCCCTACTATGGTGCTATCTGCAATAACAGGAGTTACACCACTTCCTCCAAAGTAATATTCCATATTGCCACCTGTTTCAAGAAGTGCTTCATAGTGAGCAAGATTGTCCTCATATCCAGCAAATTCCTCCCTTGCTACAGTATCAAGTTCTTTTTTCTCAACTGTAACCTTCAAAATATACCAGTCATAAGGCTCCATTACACAGTATCTATCTTCACCACTTCCATAGCATACCTGCCTATATCTGGTTTCCACCACAGTTTCATAATCAACCTTATACATCTTATTAAATAGATCTTTTAATTCTCCACTAAGGCTTGAAGCATTGGTTACTTCTCCATATCTAGCAGTTATAAAACTTAAAAGCTCATGAATATCATGCCCTATATCAGTATCTCCTCCTACATGGTACTCATCATATCCAGGATAATAGCTTTCAATATTGGCAAGTTCATCTGCCAATTCATACTCAAGGTTGGTAAATTCACTATTTATATCTGCAAGAGTATCTTCGCCTGACAAGTATGTGGTACTCATAACTTGACTTGTTACTGATGATATTCCACCAAGAAAAAAAGTTGCAATCTGGCTTAAGGTCATAAAACCTATAATAACGACTGCAAGAAGAATAAGGAGTCTCCTAATATTTCTTCTTATAACCTGAGAACTTCCTTTTAAAATATTTTCAATTCCCCTTTTAAGTCTATCTTTGAAGGTAACTGCAATATTATGCTCTTCATAAATTTTCTTTTTCATTTGCTTTCTTTTAATCAGTTTTTTGTAGGCACTCTTCTTCTGAAAATTTTGATCCTTCTTTAAAGCTTCAACTTCCGTATTATATTCAGCCTTTGCCATGTTTTTCTTATGATTTAAATCCAGTTTTCTTTCAACCTTTAAAGGACTTTTCCTTTTCCTTTGAAGTCTATTCTGGGCATGTCTTGTCATGTTTGCATTAAGATATAAACCTTTATTTGCTGCATCAATAGCTACATTTTCATCACTCCCTGCTCTCATGTATTCAGAGGTTAAATAACTTGCTCCAGATATTCCTCCCAGAAGCTTACCTGTCTTACTGTACTTAGACTTATGGTAGAGTTTACTTGCTTTTTTCCCTTTATGAATTAACCTACTTTCAGTTTTCCTATATTTTTTCTCTGACTTCTCACTAAGAGTAATATTTTCTTTTAAAGATTTTTCATCTGTCCTATTATCCATGCCATCTTTAAGGCCTTTAACATCATCTGTGGTTAATTTTCCATCTTTCCTTTTATTTGTTTTTTTCTGACTAGCATAAATAGCTTTTCTTTTGTAATAATTTTTGTTTGAAACTTTGCCATTCTTATTAAGAACTTCTAGGTCATAGCTTGTTTCCTCATAAGCATCAGCTTTTATTTCTTCATCGTCTTTGCCAGAAATATTAGGATTCTCGGCATCTTCTTTTAATGAGTCATTGCTCTTAGTCTCTTTATCTGGTGTTCCATACTTATTGGTTTTTCTTTTATTCTTATTTATTGATTTATCATTTAAACTATCTAAGAGATTCCTATCACCTCCTACAATATCTTCCTTGTCTTCAGCTATTTCATTTTTCTTCACACTAGTCTTAACTTGACTATGTTTTAGCTTAGTTTTCTTCTTTATGATAGAATCATCAAATCTATCTTTTTCATGGACTCTTTTGCCAAGGTAATTGTTAGTCTTTTTTCTTCCACCTATATCAAGACTTTTATGCTCTTTTATAGTCCCTTTTACCTGGCTACTTTCTGAAGTTCTTTTTTCTAAATTGCTTGAATCACCTACCCTTTCCTCTTTTCGCCTATAATCAATTATTTCAGGAGTTTTACTATCCACTTTTTCCCTTTTATCCATATGCTTCTTTATTTGTTTTTGAGATGAAGAAAGCCCACTTTTCTTGTAAGTAGGCTCATCATTTTTCTCAACATTATTTAATTTAGACTTTGTTTCTATAATAGACTCTTGGAATCTTTGGCTATCATCAACCTTCTTTTCCTTATATTCTTTTATTTTTTCTCTCTTACCTATGTCAAGATTAGTTCTCCTTTTTTTCTTATTATTCTCTTTCATTTTTTTACTCCACTTCCTCAGGCTTTGTTGTCATCTTCTGATACAGAATCGTATCTTTAGGGAATTTATCTACAAAGGGAACTATGGTGTTTCCAAAGAATAATAATCCCTCTCCTGCATTAGAGTTTGTAACATAATTTAATTGAAAAGGAGAAATTTTAAGTTTCTTGGCTAGGATTTCCCTATCTCCAGATGCTTGATTAAGCATTAGCACAAAGTCTGTATTATCAAAAATATTTTCAATTTCAGCACTTCCTAAAAGATCTTTCACATTTTGCGTTATTCCTGTTGGAACTCCACCCCACTTTCTGAATCTCTTCCATATTTCAACTGAATATTGGGCAGTCTGCTGGTCCTTTAGAAGCAAGTGGAACTCATCAATATAGTATCTTGTTGCCCTATTGGCTCCCCTATTTGAAGAAACCTTATTCCATACCTGGTCCTGTATTACTAACATTCCTATTTTCTTAAGTTGATTTCCCAGCTCCTTTATGTCAAAGCATATAAGTTTTTTGTTAAGGTCTACATTACTTCTATTATTGAATACATTTAAAGAGCCTGTAACATAGATTTCCATTTCTGTAGCTAGTTTTCTTCCCACACTTTCCTCTTGCTCTTGAAGAAGATTATAGAGATCACTTAGTATAGGCATATTCTCAGGTATAGGATTTTCAAAGTAGTCATTATATATTTTAGGAAGACACCTATCTATTACAGATTTTTCAGCTGCAGTTAGACCACTTCCACCTACTACAAGTTCAAGCATACTCATTATAAAGTTTGCCTTATCCTTTAAAGGTGCATCTCCATCTCCATAGTTCATATTGATATCAAGTGGATTTAGATAATCCTTTGACTTTGCTGAAATCTTAATTACTTCACCATTAAATTCCTTTACAAGACTTCCATATTCTCCTTCTGGATCTGTAATAATTACATCATCATCAGTAACTAAAATAGCATTGGCCATTTCCCTTTTTGCAGCAAAGGACTTACCAGCTCCTGGTGTTCCAAGAATAAGTCCATTAGGGTTTTTTAATTTCTTTCTATCTGCCATTATAAGGTTGTGGGAAAGAGCATTAAGCCCATAGTATAAACTTGTATTTGAACTCATAAATAGTTCCTCAGTTGTAAAAGGCATGAATACAGCAGTTGATGAAGATGTAAGTTGCCTTTTAATTTCAATCTTATTTACTC
>ENA-UOOK01003438-UOOK01003438.1-fermentation-metagenome-genome-assembly--contig:-NODE-3438-length-18019-cov-7.381541_pt1 | contig 18019 bp, 11 predicted proteins | sample MGYA00245777_ERZ724023 | MGnify/ENA primary metagenome ERZ724023 (study PRJEB28704, sample SAMN03018312) | fermentation metagenome | biome: anthropogenic terrestrial biome; feature: soil; material...
TCCCATACCCCTTGATGGCTTATTCGCTGGTTTGTCAGTTCCGATACTGCTTTTGATACCTCGCGGTATGACATTTCACATGCATACTCAAGGATTTTCTCCGCAAGATTCGGCGAAATGATCCCAATCGTTTCCAGATTCAAAGCTTCATCTAGGAGAAATACGTGTTCCACGGCACCGGATTCATTTATCCGCCGGTACACGGTCCGTTTCATCATTACCTCTCCCATTAGAGTCTTGATGGTTGTAGTTCGGCTCCCTTTATGCCTTAATGCCGCTTTGTCTCTTCCATCCCTCAATTCCTTGTCGGCTTTTTCTAAAAATTGCTCCATCAGTGTCCTTGCTATTTTACAACCAATTTCAAAAAAATCTCTCTCAATTCTCTTGAATGTTACCATTTCATTAGTTAAACTATTCATATCACGCCTCCTGTTGTTTGTCGCTTTAGCAACTTCTAAACTACAGGAAAATCGTGATTATGGGAAGACCTTTTTGGAGGTTTTCCCATATTTTTTGCCTACGATAATTTTACTCTAAGTGTATGCTTTAGATGTAGTTTTCAAAATAGACAGGAGTAAACGATGGTCGGCAACGGAACCCTTTATCAAAGAAAACCAGGTAGTAAATGCTATTTCGTCTATAACACCGGCGAAAAAGAAATTCGCAATGGTCGGACTTACTACAAACAAGATTGGGTTGACCTTGAAACAAGAGATCGGGCGGTAGCTAAAGATAAGATCAAATTGCTCCGGGCCGAACTGGTTGTCAAGGGAAAAATCGATAAGCCCTCCGATCAAACCTTCGGTGAATGGCTGGACTACTGGCTGGAGGAGATCAAACGTCCCAATTCCAAAAAAGGTGAGCCACTGAAGCCAAAAACCTATGATGATTACGAATATGTTATCAGGTTCCATATAAAACCAAATTTAGGCCAAATCCAGCTTAAGAACTTAACTCCGGAAATTCTTCAGAAGTTTTACAATGAAAAGCGCAAAGAAAATAAACTAGGCCATGAAACAGACGCCGATGGTAACCGGCTACCCAGCAATAAACCTCTTTCGGCGCGGACACTTCAAAAAATGCAAATGATTATCCGGGCTTCGCTGCAAAAAGCGCTACTTATGGACAAGATCTTTAAAAACCCTGATCTATCCCTGGATAGAATCAACTACAAAAGCCCCAAGGCAAAGTTTTTGGACTCGGAACAAATGGCCGAATTCATTGAAAAAAACAAAAATGATCGTTGGATCGCCGCCTTCGTCACTACTTCCGGCGGCGGGTTTAGGTTGGGCGAAGCCTGCGCCATTGATTGGCCGGATGTTGATTTCAAAAATAGGAGAATTAAGATTGATGAATCCGTCGTATTAGTTCGGACCCACGCCAAAGAAGGTAAAAAACAAGCGTTGAACTGGCAGACTACTAAAAGCGACAAGGAAAGGACCGTACCGGTCCCGAAAGACGTAATTATTTATTTGCGCTGGTGGCGGCGGAAGCAAAAGAAGGAACGGGAACACGCCGGTGATATGTGGATCGAAAATAATTATGTTTTCAGATGGGATGACGGCCGGATTGTGAATCCCAAATATCTCTCAGATCATTTTACCGCCATTGCTAAAAGCTCCGGATATGAAGGAATAACTTTCCACAAACTGCGCCATAGTTACGCCACGATGCTTCTGGAAAAGGGGGAAAACACTAGGGCGATTCAAGAAAACTTGGGCCACGCCCGCGACGATATTACCCAAATTTATGCCCATGTAATTGATAAGGTAAAAGAGCGGGCCGCGCAGAAACTCGAGGGTTTTACCAAAAAGAAATAAACCCTTGGTAATTGTGACTTTACAGATTTTCTTTGCAAAATTCTTTGCAAACCACATTTTTGGACAAAACAAAAAGTTCCGGCGATTGCCGAAACTGTTGATTTCTGGCGGAGAGAGAGGGATTCGAACCCTCGCTAGGATTGCTCCTACTAACGGTTTAGCAAACCGTCCCCTTCAGCCAACTTGGGTATCTCTCCGTAAATTAGAACTGGAACCTGGAGGCTGGACCTTTAAAACCAAAACTGATTACTGGAAGCTAAGTGAAGGATTTCCTTTCCTTGCTTTAAACCTCCATCATTTAGTCTTTAGTCTGGCGGAGGAGGTAGGATTCGAACCCACGAGACCTTTCAGCCTAACGGTTTTCAAGACCGCCTCCTTCAACCACTCGGACACTCCTCCATAGCAAAAACTATTCTAACATGATTAAAATGAATAGTCAATATTATAATGCGAAAAATTGTTACTAGTAGACAAGTGTCTCTTTATTTTATAACCTTAATGCTACCCATATAAGGAATTAAGACTTCCGGAATCATAATTGTCCCATCTTTTTCTTGATAGTTTTCCATAATTGCTGCTACCGTTCGGCCAATCGCTAACCCCGACCCGTTTAAGGTATGAACAAATTCCGGTTTGGCATCAGGTTCTCGACGAAAACGAATGTTCGCTCGCCGCGCCTGGAAGTCTTCAAAGTTTGAACAGGATGAGATCTCTCGGTATACTCCAAAGCTAGGAAGCCAAACTTCCAGGTCATAGCATTTGCTTGCTGAAAAACCCATATCTCCGCTGGAAAGTAATACCACCCGATAGGGTAGGCCTAGTAATTGTAAAACCTTTTCTGCATCATGAACTAAGGCCCCATGTTCTTGATAAGAGTTTTCTGGTGTAGTCAACTTTACTAATTCAACTTTGTTGAACTGGTGTTGGCGGATTAAGCCTCTGGTATCCCGCCCTGCTGATCCTGCTTCCGCCCGAAAACAAGCAGTATACGCCACATATTTCTTTGGCAAACTCTCCAGTTCTAAAATTTCTTCCCGATGAAGATTCGTCACTGGAACTTCTGCCGTTGGCACTAAAAAATACTCGCCAGGATTTACTTTAAACATATCTTCTTCAAATTTGGGTAATTGACCGGTACCGACCATACAATCCCTATTCACTAAAAACGGAGGAAAGATCTCCGTATACCCATGTTTATTAATATGTAAATCAAGCATAAAATTGACTAATGCTCTTTCGAGTCTAGCGCCAAGCCCTTTTAAGACTGTAAAACGAGCGCCGCTTAATTTAGCCCCACGGTCAAAATCTAGTACCTCGAGATTCTCTCCTAATTCCCAATGGGGTTTCGGGTCAAATGAAAATTTGCGAGGTTCTCCCCAACGCCGGATTTCTTTATTCTCCTTTTCATCCTTACCTACTGGGACATCCTCCTGCGGAAGATTAGGAATAGAAAATAACATGCTACTAATCTTTTCTTCTATCTCCTTAATCTCCCCATCTAACTTTTTAATCTGATCATTAACTATTTTCATCTCGTTTATCAGGTTTGTAGCTTCCACTTTAGCCGCTTTTAAACGACCAACTTCTTTGGAAACCACATTTCTTTTGTTTTTTAAGTTCTCAACCATAGTTAACTGGTCTCGGCGTTCCTGATCTAATTGGAGTAACTCATCGACTAGCGCTTCTACTCCTCTTTTAGCTAATCCCGCTCTTACTTGGTCAGGATTAGTTCGAATTAATTTGATGTCAAGCATTGAACATAATCTCCCTTCCCCCATTGTGTCTATAATATAATATATCCTTTTTCCCCACGGTAAACAATACCTATCTCACACTTTACGTCTTAGACAATACTTCGATGCTTGTCGATTAACGTTAACTCTTATCCCCTTTTTTGCGCGCGCCAAGTGGTAGTTAACGTTGACGACTTAGTGTTTAACTGATATTCGAGGGAATTATCAATATATTGTGGTTAAATCTTAAATAATTGAATTATGCTTTATTTTTTGTTGATGAGAATTAGTCCTCCAATGCATAGAACAAGACCTATAATTTGTTGAAAATTGATTTGCTCCTTATAAAACAAAACGCCAATCCCAATAAGCGCAATAGCAAGAATAATATTCGCAACCAATGAGCCAATGCCAATATTCCAACCTGCGCGGTAAAGATAGATATAGCCAACCTCCAAACCTACTATGGCAAAACCAAGTAAAAAGCTCGTCCAATTCAATTTCTTTAAATTATTTATCAAAAGATTATCTGAGAAAGAAAGCCAATAAGCCACAAATGTAATAAACGTACCAACCATATAAGTAACGGTTAAAGATAAAAATGGATTTGCCTCTCCCGGAGTAGATTTTGTAGCAATATTGTATATGATATTAGAAGCCACGATCAAAAGAATTGGTGCAAAATAGTCCCACATCTTTTTACAACCTCCCACAATCTTCCGACATTGTTACAACCGAAGAAGGTTGCATTGCTAGCAATCTACTCCGGAGCTTTTTTCATTAATGCTAAGATTTTTAAAGCACATATATCAAAAACTAAGTTTTCGTTTCCTAATAAGACACTATAACAGAAGGGGGTCATATTTTCATACCAGAATAAACAAAAAAGGCAACAAATACAGGGCTTATAGCCTTTGTTCATTGCCTTTTGCTCTCCCGCTCACCGAGCTTTGGTTCGGGCTTTTTGCGTTGTCCTTTGATTTAATTATCCCGATACAATATATTGATAGCATAATACCAGTCAAACACTATATATTGTATTGGGACCTTCTAAATAGGGTACAACGCAAAAAGCTTGGTTCATGATTGTCAAGTTATTTTGCCCAAAGGTGAGTTTCTTTTTTACACCACAATTAGTCCTGAGCTAAACGTTTATGCATCTCGTAGCGGAGTTTAGCTTCTTTCTCCGCTTGCTCAAAGAGCTCATCCGCTCTCTCTGGGAATAACTTCTTTAATGAAGAATAACGCACCTCTCCCATAAGGAAATCGCGGAAATTACCAGTAGGCTCTTTGCTATCCAACATAAAGGGGTTTTTGCCTGCCAACGTTAGTTCCGGGTTATACCGATATAGCGGCCAGTAACCCGCTTCTACCGCCAACTGGCCCTCACGCTGGCTCTTACTCATATTGATCCCATGGTTAATACAAGGAGTGTAAGCAATGATCAGCGAGGGTCCTTGATGCCGTTCAGCTTCCAGGATCGCTTTGAGGGTTTGGTTTTTGTTCGCGCCCATAGCAATCGAAGCCACGTAGACATAACCATAAGACATTGCCATTAGGCCTAAATCTTTCTTTTTCACGCTTTTACCGGCAGCAGCAAACTTAGCAATCGCTCCGGTAGGAGTTGATTTTGAAGATTGGCCCCCAGTATTAGAATAAACTTCTGTATCTAAGACTAAGACATTCACATCGGCGCCAGAAGCCAAGACATGATCCAGTCCACCATAGCCGATATCGTATGCCCAACCGTCGCCACCGAAAATCCAGATGGACTTTTTAGTATAAAGATCCTTCATCCCTGCGATTTCGGAAAGAATGCTTTTCAGATCGCCACCAGCCTGTGCTATTGCTGAATCAATGAGCGTTTTAATCTTATCTCCAGCTTTCCGAGAAGCTTCAGCCTCATCCTTAGACTGTAGCCATTCGGCAAAAGCAATTTTTAACTCCCCGTTAATGCCTAACTCAAGAGCTTGGTTAATGAGATCAGCCAACTTATTCCGGCGTTGAAGCACTGCCAAGTTCATTCCAAACCCAAATTCGGCGTTATCTTCAAATAAAGAGTTGGCCCAAGCCGGTCCATGTCCATTCTCATTAACGGTATAAGGACAAGTCGGAGCACTACCTCCATAAATCGAAGAACAACCAGTGGCATTCGCCACGATCATCCGGTCACCAAAGAGTTGAGTAACGAGTTTCACATAAGGTGTCTCGCCGCAACCGGCACAGGCGCCAGAAAACTCAAACAGGGGTTGACGAAATTGGCTACCTTTAACTGTTTCCGGGCTTATTTCCACTTCTGGTTTAGGCAGGGATTCAGCAAATTTATAATTCTTTACTTCCTCGTTAACAATCTCTTCCAATGAAACCATGGTTATGGGTTGACCTTTAGCTGGACAAATATCAACGCAGTTTCCACAACCAGTACAATCTAAAGCAGAGACTTGCATCCGGAACTGGTATCCAGCCAGTTCTTTACCAATAGCCGCTTTGGTTGTGAAACTATCAGGAGCATCCGCCAAAGCCTCTTCTTTTGCTATATAGGGGCGGATACAGGCATGAGGACAAACAAAAGCGCACTGATTGCACTGAATACAATCCGCCGGGTTCCATTTGGGAATTTTGATCGCAACTCCTCGTTTCTCGTATTGGGTAGTTCCAACCGGGACCGTTCCATCGGGAGTAAAGGCGCTGACTGGAAGTTTGTCGCCCTCAAGACTAAGAATCGGTCTGACAATATTCTCTACGTATTCCGGGACTTTCTCCTCAACAATCTCCATCCCAGTAGTAGTAATCGCCCAAGACTCAGGATATTTTATCTCTTCTAAAGCTTCGGCAGCCCGGTCGACGGCTTTGATATTCATATTAACAATCTTATCGCCTTTACGTCCATAAGTGTTTTTAATCGCTTCTTTAATATAAGAAAACGCCTTGTCAACAGGGATCACATTAGCGATTTTAAAGAATGAAGCTTGCATAATCATATTGATTCTGCCGCCCAGTCCAACTTCTCCTGCGATTTTCACCGCATCAATGTTATAAAATTTAAGTTTTTTCTTGGCAATCGTCTGTTTCATGACCGCCGGCAGTTTCTCTTCCATCTCTTCGGCAGTCCAAGGAGAGTTTAATAGGAAGCTACCGCCCTCTTTAATCCCTTCTAAAACATCATATCTGGTTACATATGATGGATTATGGCAAGCAATAAAATCAGCTTGGTCAATGAGGTAAGGCGACTGAATTGGCGATTTCCCAAATCGCAAGTGAGAAATGGTAATCCCACCGGATTTCTTTGAATCATAAACAAAGTAACCCTGCGCATACATATCAGTGTTGTCACCAATAATCTTAATCGAGTTTTTATTGGCGCCCACCGTTCCATCAGAACCCAAGCCAAAGAATTTACAGCGATGTAGTCCTTCAGGAGCGGCATCAATATTCTCTTTGATTTCTAATGAGGAATTGGTAACATCATCATTAATACCTACAGTAAATAGATTCTTAGGCTCGGCCAAAAGTAAGTTATCAAAGACGGCTTTAACCATTGAAGGTGTAAATTCTTTCGATCCTAAACCATAACGACCGCCCACAATCAAAGGATTCTGTTGTTTTTCCATAAATGCGGTGCAAACATCCTGGTATAAAGGCTCGCCTTTAGAACCAGGCTCTTTAGTTCGATCTAAAACCGCGATTTTCTGAACAGTCTTAGGAAGGACAGCGAAGAAATGGTCAGCGGAGAAAGGACGATAGAGACGGACTTTAATTAAACCGACCTTCTCCCCTTTCTTCAGTAAATGGTTGACGGTTTCTTCTACAGTCTCCGCTCCAGAGCCCATGCAAATAATAATCCGTTCGGCATCAGGAGCGCCTACATACTCAAAAGGCTTATAGAAACGGCCCGTAAGTTTACCAACTTTATTCATAATCTCGGCGACAATCCCAGGTGTAGCCAGATAATAAGGGTTAGCTGCCTCTCTGTTCTGGAAATAAATATCCGGGTTTTGGGCCGTGCCTCTTTGTACCGGGTGTTCGGGGTTTAAGGCCCGTTTTCGAAAATCCTCTACTTTTTCCCAATTTACTAGGGATTTCATTTCTTCATAGCTAATTTCTTCAATCTTTTGAATCTCATGGGAGGTACGGAAACCATCAAAGAAATGAAGGAAAGGAATTTGTGATTCTAAAGTCGCCAGATGCGCCACCAAAGCCATATCCATCGCTTCTTGAACCGAGTTAGAAGCAAGCATTGCAAACCCAGTCTGTCTGGTAGCATTGATATCACTATGATCACCAAAAATCGAGAGCGCATGAGCAGCTAGCGCCCGGGCTGACACATGAAAGACCGTAGGTAATAACTCCCCGGCGATCTTGTACATATTAGGAATCATTAAAAGAAGTCCTTGCGAAGCTGTGAAAGTAGTAGTAAAAGCACCAGCCGCTAAGGACCCGTGAACTGCGCCAGCAGCTCCACCCTCTGATTGTAATTCTGCAATACGAACTGTTTGCCCAAAAAGATTCTTCTGACCATGGGCGCTCCATTCATCCATTACTTCTGCCATCGGAGATGAAGGAGTAATGGGGTAAATAGCAGCTACATCGCTAAAAGCATAGGCGACGTGAGCTGCAGCGGTATTACCATCGATTGTCACTTTTTTACCCACTGCTAAAACCTCCTTAAAGAATAACACATTCCAGCACAAACTTATCTATACGTGAAAGAAGACCAGAATACTCCGGTCCCAAGTTAAGATCCCAGACTGGAATCTACTTGTCACATTAAAAGAATACCCTATTTTATCAGCAACGGAAAGGCTTTTAACAAAACGTTAATAATTTAAAATTAGTAATAATCTAAAGCGATAACTTTCTTTACCAACCTCTGCCCGCAAGTCGAGATTCTTCATTTAAACTAGCAACGGATAGCCCTTTCATGGCAGAACCAATCCCCCTGGAAACCTCGGCCAGAAGTTTACCATCACGGAAATGAGCCGTAGCTTCGACGATCGCTTTTGCTCTTGCCGCAGGATTATCCGATTTAAAAATTCCCGAGCCTACAAAAATGCCATCGCATCCTAACTGCATCATTAAGGCGGCGTCGGCAGGAGTAGCTATTCCACCAGCGGCAAAATTAAGAACTGGAAGCCGTCCTTGCTTTTTGACTTCTTGGACAAGTTCTTCCGGAACCCGCATCTCCTTCGCCAAGCCTGGAAGGTCTTCTAATGGAGCCTTCTTTACCATCTCTATCTCTTCCGTTACAGTCCGCATATGCTTAACAGCCTCAACCACATCCCCTGTACCGGCTTCACCTTTAGTCCTAATCATCGAAGCCCCCTCGTTTATTCTTCTCAGCGCTTCACCTAGGTTCCGAGCGCCACAAACAAAAGGAATCGTAAACTGATGCTTATCGATGTGGTATTTTTCATCAGCCGGAGTTAAGACTTCACTCTCATCAATATAATCAACATTCAAAGCAGCCAAAATCTGCGCTTCGACAAAATGCCCAATTCGCACTTTGGCCATCACCGGAATAGTTACCGCCTCTTGAATTCGGGTAATAACATCTGGATCCGACATCCGGGCCACACCACCTTCTGCCCTGATGTCCGCCGGAACTCTCTCTAGAGCCATAACCGCAACTGCCCCTGCTGCTTCTGCAATTTTCGCCTGTTCTGGGGTGGTAACATCCATGATCACCCCTCCCCTTAGCTTATTAGCGAGATCATTGATTGCTGTAACCATTCTCCGGGAACCCCCTTATTTATTTATTTTGACTAAAGATTATCAGTTATCTCTTTTACTTACTTCTAACCGACAACTCTACAATGTCTTATTAGTTATTTTACAGGAATCACTTATTAAAAACAAGCTATTTTCCTTTTGCATTTAGGTTAACACTATTTCATGAGCGTAGTAAGCGTTCGATAGAATAAAGCCACCTCTTTCGGATCATTAAGCGCTACATTTTTAAGAAAGGATTTTAACTGGGTCAGCCCTATCTCCCGGTATTTTTGCTCTTTAGTTTCAGTAGATAATAAAGCAAGCGCATTAGAAAAAAGCAGTCCTCCAGGATTTTGAATAAACCCGGAGTTTTCATCCATAAAATGGTAGATGGCATAATCTACCGCTACCTTTATCCTAGCTAACACTTGGGGGGTTTTTCTAATCTTATAGAACTCGACTAGACTTTCAAGAACAAGACCTGATTTGTAGATAAAGTCACTAGGAAGACCCCCATCATGTTGCTGTTGCCACTTTAAAACCGTTTCCACTAATTCCTCGGCTCGCTCAAAATAAATTTCTCTCCCAGTGGCTTGGTAAGCGGTTAACACTGCCATGATACTCAAGCCTAGAGTTCGAGGGTCCTCCAGATTAATCCCATCTTGTATACAGACCCGATCGGCTATCCTCATTGCCAAGTCTAAACTCAGTTGATCATCAAGAAGATAGCAGCCAAGGAGGAGACCACGATTGCCTAGATACCGAAAATCATCGGCTTCATGAGGTTTCCCGTCACGAGGGTTCTTAATATGATTTAAGCCTGGAAAAGGGCGAGCGTTAGCGGTAGGGTTTACCAGGTCAACATCTTTGAAATGGGTTAAAGCGGCCTCTCCTATTTCCAAGAAGGAAGAGTCCCCTGTTTGCAGATAAGCGACTAACAGTTGATAGGGAAGGTCATAAGCATTATTATTCCAGTAATCGCCTGACTGCGCCCAGGGCGAAGAAAAATTAGTTCGTAAGTCGCCATAGTTAAATAAGCCCCAATGTTTGGGATTTATTTCTGCCCCATAGTCGGGAGGTCCATATAAGTTTAACAACTCTGACCAGTTCTTTTCTTTTAAAAGCAAGGCCATTGCCATCAGTTCCGGTTCCAGCGCAGAGGCAAACTTGGTAGTAATTAACGGTTGATTAAAAGTGCCCACTTCGTTAAACCAATCTGGGGAAGCCACCCCGATCGGAGGATAGTTGGTAATCCCCTCTATATACTTGAGAAATTCCCGTTCTTTTTTACTATGGAAATAAAGAGTTAATTTGTGGGTTTTAGCCATTCCACTCTCCCAGGGGATCTTAGACGAAGATGGAATCAGATTAACCTTAAATTCACCATCCCCTTTAACCTGTATACCCTTGGGATATTGTTGTCTAAAAGCTTTGATTCCAATACTCAGCCCCCACTGTTTTCCCGTCAGGTCTGCCCAGCCTAAAGCCGAAGGGGTATATTCTTGTTTTGGTGAGTAAGCAGCCAATACCCCCCCCCATTGAACTCGACCGGATCCATCCACCAGCACTCTACCAAATTCGTTCTTCTTTAAAGCAGCCGACAAGGGTGTTTTTCCCCCCGAACCAAACGCTATTTCATAGCTTTCCTCTTTTTTAAAAGAATCAAACTTAACCCAGGTTTCTTCAACGAGAACACCTTGGCTACTAGTATTAGTCAACCTTAGTTCCATGCGGATAAAGGGTGATTCCGCATAAGTAATCAGTCGGCAGTAATATTCAAAGCCCTCTTGTCGCTCCTCATTAAGTAGTAAGCCCTTAATATTAACTACTGCTCGTACTGGCCCTACCTCTTCTAAAAAAATCTCAGCTGGTGGTGAGAAGCGATGATCGTAGATTCCTTGATCAGTCTTGACCCCTAGCATCGGCGCTTCGACAATTGGCGCTTGCTCATCAAAGGAGGCCCGTCCGTTGGAATCAAGCCATACTTTAGAAAGTAAAGGGCAGCGTTCATTTAGTTCCAACCGTACTCTTCCATTTTCTAGAAGATAACCATTTGCTAGCGGTTGAACTTCTACCGGTAAACGCGGAAGAACTCGCCGCTCTTCTCCAGGAACCACCCGATAAATTAGAGAATCATTTTTATTAATCGTCCCTAGAAAAGTTATTCGCCACCATTGAGCCGCCTCCCTTGTTGGGCTCCCCAGCGGAAATGCTTGACTAGGAACTTCTCTTCCCCATTGGTCGAGAATTCTGGGAGAGAAAGCAAATTTTTTCATCCCGATCGGTATTGGAACCCCAACAGTGATTGGAGTGTTCTTCCAGTCGAGACCTGCTCTTTCCGTTATTGTTAATAAGATTTCTTTACTGTCATCTGCTGCTTTTAAGGGAAAATAGATGCTACTAAATACAAGAATTAACAATAAAATAATCGCCCCGCGTTTAACCATTATCTTCCCCTTCCCCTTAGTAGATTTCATTCTTCTTTTGTTAGTTCATAAAGGGCTTTAGCATAAATGCGCGCACAAGCCATCAGGTCCTGTTCGGACATAAATTCGTTTTTTTGATGAGCGGTTTCTGGTTGTCCCGGAAAGTTAGGTCCAAAGGCAACGGCATTTCCTAGTGTCACAGCATACGTTCGTCCTCCGGTTGATAATGGCGCAGTGTAGTCCTGCGTCTCTCCTCGGTAAACATTAAGCAGAACCTTTACTAACCAGTTGTCCTCAGCTAGATAGTGCGGAGCTAACGCACTGCTTTCCGTTATTTTTAAACCATACGCAGGTAACTTCTCTTCAATCTTGTTCTGAATAACTTGATGATCAGTACATAAAGGATAGCGAATATCAACCTCCATCCTAATTTTTTCTTGTTCCACCTTCAAAACTCCTAAATTAATTGTTAGTTCACCCGAGAGTTGATCACGACAGTTAATACCCAAACCTTGCCCTGTGGTTTCCCTGCCAAAACCATCTTGAATAAAGCGGATCCCATCCCATGCTCCGCCCCTGCAGTTTAAAGTAGACATTACCTTAATCAGCTTGGTAATAGCATTATCACCCTGCTGAGGTAAACTGCCATGGGCTGGCCGACCTTTAGCTTGGACCCTAAGCTGGTTCTCCTTGCCGACCTCACAACAGAGTATCTCTTTGCTTAATTTCTCTGACACAGACTCTTTAAATTTTAAAAGCTGCTGTTGATCTGGAAAGGTAATAATCGCTTCTGCCCACTCCGGAACGATATTTCGCCTGCTTCCTCCGGAAAATGAGTGCAGTTTACATCCTTCCTCAACAGCTGGAAATTGGCCTTCTATTACTAAGGATAGTTGCCCCTTTTCGCAATTGATTAAGGGGAAATTAGCATCCGGTGTAAACCCATACTCTGGCTTTGTTTCGTGTTTAAAATAATGTTCCATACATTGCCATCCACTCTCTTCATCACAGCCAAAGATAATACGAATTTTTCTTGCTAATTTTACTCCTTCTTCTTTTAAAGCTTTTAGCGCATACATAACAGCAACAGCTGGTCCTTTATCATCGATCGCCCCCCGTCCATAGATGCGCCCCTCAGATAATGCCCCCGAAAATGGAGGGTAAAGCCATCCTTCCCCGGCAGGCACCACATCCAAATGAACAAGAACCCCTACAGTTTCTCCTCCTTCTCCGTACTCGAAATGACCGGCATAACCGGAAAGATTTTTCGTTTCAAATCCATTTTCTTGGCCCCACTCCAACACATAATTTAAAGCGCGGGCTAATTCGGGGCCAAATGGGTCTTCAGCTCCTTGTGGTTCTGTTTTAACGCTAGGAATCGCTATTAACTCTTGTAAAGTCGAAACCATCTCATCTTTATACTCATTTATTCGGTCTAAGTAACTCATATCGTAAAACCCCTCACTTTTTTTAAAAACTTTTCCTCTCTCCAGTGTGATAACCAGCGAAAACAATTTCCATCTGTCTATTGCTGTAAAAAACTACGAGCCAAGAACCATCGCCAAAATCGAAAACTGTTTTCCTGAATAAAATCTTCTTTAGTTGCCCATCCTTTGTGGGTGACACTATATTCCCAAAACCATCGCTTAGCAATCGGTTCTAATTCGGCAATATCTAAAGTCTCTAAAATTGTTAGGTAAATAGCCGGTCTCCAAAGAGTATTACCATCGTCTTGGTACGGAATAATTCGTCCCATCATAAAGCCGCCTTTTTTAACCTCCTTACTATCAATACTATCGATCTCCATTTTTACTTCCTGATCTCGAAAGAGATCTCTTAGCAACAAAACTTGCCTCTTGCCAAGCGTTTTTACTTCAAACAAGCCAAACTTACTCGCTTTAATCTGCTTCAAGAAGGCTATTTTTTCTTTAGTAAATTCCATAGCGCTTTCTAAAAAATAGTCTATAATCTTTTTCCCATCAGGCAAAGTCCGATCACAGGTAATAAAGAGCAGAAGTTCTAATAATAAATCTACAGGTAGTGGCGGTACTTCTATCTCAATAAACTGGTCAAAAACCTCAGTGATATAGCTTCTCCATTGAGCTGATGTTCGTGTAAAAAGAATTAACTCGTGAAAGAGCTTCATGGTTTCATCATTTGGTATAAAAGTTGTTAGTTTAGCAATGTTTTTCCTTTGAACTTTTCTGTTCTCTTCTAAAGTTTTGCTAATCTCTTGCCATCGTGTACTAATACTTGCTATTGATACTTTAAAGGCTTCCGCCAGTTTAGTTTGGTTTAACCAAGCATAGCCACGTTGTTTGCCCAGAATATAAATTACGGCAGCCGCCCAAATTCTAATATTTAAATTGGTTTTCTTCTTTGTGTCAGTAATATTGATATATTGCAACCAAATCTGTTTAGCCTTTGTCTGATCTTCTTTTGAAAAATTATTCTGACCTAACCAAGAGACGATTAAATTTAATACTTTCCCTTGGGCTACGGTCAGTTGCAACTCTTGATTGAAGAGCTCTTTCACACCTTCCCCCCCTATCTTGTTTATGGGTTAATTATTTTATTTCCCTTTTTTCCTAGGTACTCCTGCCTTTGATTTAAAAAATCTACACTGTCAGGAATTTTATTGTAGGAATTTTAGAAAGAAAGAAGAAAAAGATAACATTGGCCTTGGATGAAGAAGTAACCTAGAAATATTTGGATTTCATTTTTTAGTCCGGAACGTTATAATTAAGATGGACATAGTATCAAATCCCGGAGGTAATAATATGCGCTCTCCTTTTTTCCTATTCTTCCGTTCTGTTTTTCTTAGTCTTCTTTTATTAGTAGGTATGGTTTTCCCATTGTTCGCACAGGCTACTGAAACCCAACTTACCGCAACTTTTGCTGGGGATGTCTATTTAGGAGGATCCCTTGAATCCATTGTCTTAAAAAATCCTGCCTATCCCTTTCTTTTTATTCGTGAGCTTTGTACGCAAAGTGATCTCTTTTTCGTTAATTTAGAGGGACCGCTGTCCACTCGAGGCGACATTTATGTTGAAAAGACCTTTACCTTTCGCTCTAATCCTCAAGTTGTGAAGTGCTTAATTGAAGGTGGTCTTAACGTGATATCTCTCGCTAACAATCATATCATGGATTATGGCCCTGAGGCGCTAGCCGATACGATCGCGGTCCTCAATGAAAACGGTATTTATCATGCGGGAGCAGGTTCCGATCTTGCTCAAGCCCGCAAACCTGCTCTAATCGAAAAAAATATGATAAAAGTAGCCTTTTTATCTTATAACTGTACATACCCTTTAGAATTTAACGCCGGAGTAAACAAACCAGGAACTGCCCGTGGGATTGACCGCTATATCATCGAAGATGTGAAAAACGCCCGTAGCCTTGCTGACTTGGTAGTTATTTCTTTCCATTGGAGCGCCGAACTATTGAAAGAGCGTAAGCCTTACCAGGCATATTTTGCTAAACTTGCTATTGATTCAGGAGCTCATTTAGTGATTGGCCATCATCCCCATGTCATCCAAGGGGTCGAAGTTTACAAACATGGTTTAATCGTTTATAGTTTAGGTAATTTTATTTTTGCTTCTCGCAGCAAAAGTGTGCAAGATGGTTTAATTCTTAAAGTGCAATTCACAACGTCGGGCCTTAAAACCGCGACTTTCTACCCTATTAACATCAATAATTTACAAGTCAACTTTCAACCAACACCTTTAACCGGCCGAGAGGCTAGGCGTGTCCTTAGCGAACTACAAACCCTTTCAGAACCATATGGCGCCCTAATCAAAATCATCGATAACCATGGAGTCATTAATTTTTAAACATCGTAAAGGAGGATATTATGGAAAACGACCATTTAAACAAGACCCCTTTATACAACATCTGCCACAAATATGCCGCGCGTTTCACACCCTTCGCCGGTTGGTTACTACCTCTACAATTCTCAGGTATTCTCCAGGAAGCGAAAGCTGTTCGTTATAACGCTGGTCTTTTTGACGTTTCCCATATGGGGGAGATTGAAGTGACAGGCGCCGGCGCCTGTGCTTTTCTAAATAGTATGCTTACGAATAATGTCGATAAAGCCCGTGACGGACAGGTAATTTATGCTATCCTGTGTTTCCCTGATGGAGGCGCCATTGATGATCTTCTAATTTATAAATATAATGATGAACGGTTCTTACTAGTTGTTAATGCTATTAATACTAAAACTGTACTGCAATATCTTAAAAAGCATACTGCCCCCGAGTTTATGGTAGAAATTACGGACCGCTCAGCTGAGTTTGCTTTATTAGCGCTCCAAGGTCCCAACGCAGTCCTGATCATGAGAGAACTTTTCCCTCCCACCCTTAGTGCCTTAAAACCTTTTCGCTTTTTGACTTTACCCTGGGAAGAACAGAATATTATGCTTTCACGAACTGGATATACGGGTGAAGATGGGTTTGAAATTTATTTACCACCAACAAAGGCAGAAGCCCTTTGGCAAGAATTGATGCGGATCGGAGAAGGTTATGGTCTGCTCCCAGCTGGACTGGGCGCCCGTGATCTGCTTCGACAGGAGGCCGGGTTGCCCCTTTATGGCCAAGAGCTTTCTCCTCAAATCTCTCCGGTACAGGCTGGTTTAGAAAGGTTTATTGACTGGAGTAAACCGGAATTTTCCGGTCTAGACTCCTTACAAGCAGAGCGGAACAACCCAGCCACACCCCGACGGATCGGTTTGATCTCTGCCCGAGCGGCAATCCCCCGCCCTGGAGTTCTCGTCTACTGGGAAGATCAACCCATTGGCCAAGTGACATCTGGAACTTTCTCCCCCGTGCTGCAAAAAGGAATCGGCATGGCGCTAGTTAACCCTATTCCCCCGGTAGGAAGCAAGATTGCTCTGCAACTTAGAGGGGATTACCATCAAGCAGAAAGAGCATCACTTCCATTTTATCAAAGAAAGAGGTGAAATTATTGACCCATCCTTACCTTCCCCTAACTGATGAGGAACGTAAACAGATGCAAAAAGTGATTGGCGCTGAGCTAGCGGATCTTTTTCAAGTTATTCCTCATACAATTAGGGATAAGGCTCATTTTGAATTTCCCGCCCATAATGAAGTAGAGGTAACCAAGATCTTCTCGAAGTGGGCAAAAATGAACACTCCTGTCTCCAAACTTATTTCTTTTCTTGGCGCTGGCGCTTATGAGCACGCTATCCCCTCTGCTCTTAAAGACCTGGTAACTAGATCCGAGTTTTTGACTGCTTATACCCCCTATCAACCGGAAATCAGTCAAGGACTACTCCAAGCCTTCTTTGAATATCAATCTTTAATTTCCGACTTAACCGGCATGGAGATCACCAATGCTTCAATGTATGACGGCCCCACTGCTCTGGCTGAAGCAGTGCTCCTTGCTCATAATTTCACAAAGAAATCGCAGGTTACCATTCTATCTGGTCTTAATCCAGAAGCAAAGCAAGTTTTGCGTACTTACACTTCTAATTCTGAGATCACTTTAAAGTTTTTATCTCCAGAAGATGGCGATAAAAACCATCAGCTAGCATCAGCCCTGAATGATAAGACCGCAGCAGTCGTCCTTCAAAATCCCGATTTTTTTGGCCATCTTGCTCTTACCCGCGAATTACTTTCAATGATTAACGAGAGTGGCGCCTTATCAATAGTTTATATTAATGATCCGATTAGCCTAGCTATTCTCGAACCGCCTGGCGCTCTTGGGGCTGATTTAGTAGTTGGGGAAGCTCAAGCCTTTGGGTTACCTCTTTCTTTCGGCGGACCTTATTTGGGATTTTTAGCGGCAAAAAAGGCCTTGTTACGGAATATTCCTGGACGCTTGGTTGGTAAAACTACAGATCTCGAAGGAAAAGAAGGTTTTGTACTGACGCTTCAAACTCGTGAACAACACATCCGTCGTGAAAAAGCGACTTCCAACATCTGCTCCAACCAAGCTCTTTGCGCCTTAACCGCCACGATCTATCTTTCTCTGTTGGGACCGGTAGGATTAAAAGAGGTTGCCTTATCAACAGTACAAAATAGTCATTATCTCTTTTCACAACTAACCCGGATTCCTTCAGTCAAAGCTTGCTCTGATGATCCTTTTTTCCATGAGTTTGTGATCAATCTAGGTGCCATTCCTCCCGATTTTTTTACCAACATGAAGAGGAAAGGCTTTATTCCCGGATTTTCACTGGCGCAATACGATCCTTGCTACTCCGGGTCTTTACTTTTGTATACTTCCGAATTACGTACTAAGGAGGAATTGGATCAATTCTGTACAGAAATGGAGGAATGCTTACCATGAACCAAAAAAAAGAACCGGTCCTCCTTAA
>ENA-UOOK01003440-UOOK01003440.1-fermentation-metagenome-genome-assembly--contig:-NODE-3440-length-18004-cov-119.443033_pt1 | contig 18004 bp, 18 predicted proteins | sample MGYA00245777_ERZ724023 | MGnify/ENA primary metagenome ERZ724023 (study PRJEB28704, sample SAMN03018312) | fermentation metagenome | biome: anthropogenic terrestrial biome; feature: soil...
CAGGACCCGAGGCTCTTTGTGCCCAAGCGGATTGCGAGCATGGGGTGGACCGTCAACATCGGCAGGCCGGGCGGCAGAGCGCTTCTTTTTACCATTTTTGCGCTGATTGCCGTCCTGGTCGGCGTCCTCCTGTACGGGAACGTCAAAGACTATGCCGTCACGGTCCGTGATTCGAGCCTTTCCGTCGACGCCGCCCTGTATGACACGACGGTCGAAAAAAGACAGGTGGCCTCCGTTTCCGTCGTCGATTCTCTGCCGGACGGGACCAGGACCAACGGCTATGCGGGTGCCGAAAAGAGCTACGGCCACTTCACGCTGAACGGCTACGGCAAATGCATGCTCTACCTGTACCGCGACGTGGGCCGGTATGTGGTCCTGAAGCTCGGCGGAAACGACCCGGCATATCTGATCCTCAATGGAAAATCGCCGGAGGAGACGCAGAATCTGTATCGGGAAATCCGGCGGTGGCTTGAAGAATGATTTCTTGAAAAATCCGTGCCGGAATTTTCTTTGATTCTTCCGGCTCCGTATGCTATACTGAAACCTGTCTTATAGATTTTTTAGCAGGAGGGTCTGTCGATGAGCAGCGAAAACGCCAAAGAGGACGTCAAAACGATGGAAGAAGCGTACGAGCCGGAGCGGGCGCAGGCCAAAAAGTGGTCCGTGTTCGTGGAATCCGACGCCGTGAACTTCTTTACCGCCAATAAGATTGAGAAGATGACGATTGAGGACGGCAACGGGAACAAGGCGAAGCTCTCAAGGACCAAGGACGGCGGCATCAAAATTGATTCCACTTCTTCGGTAATCCTTTGAACCGGTTTTCCGGCGGTGCGCGAGCGGGTGGAGAAAGAGGACCCCGGTATCGGATGTTTTGATACCGGGGTCCTCTTCTGCGTGCAGATAACCGATGGCACATATAGGACGCAGTCTACCACCGAAACGGATTTGAGGCGCTCTCTTTCGGCTTTTCAGATTGTTACAAGTCGGATTGGCGCTTATAATAACCGGTAGGGTGAAAATTCTCAAAATGTACGGGAGTGCCAAAGGGAGGAACCGGCATGTTTATTTCAAAAAACAGTGCAAAAAAGATCGTCTTGGAAGTAAAGGACATCATTCACCAGGAAATCAATATGATGGATGAAAAGGGATACATCATAGCCAGCACCGACCCGAAGAGGGAGGGACAGTTCCACACCGCTGCGCAAAAAATTATCAGCCAGAAACTGGACCAGATTCTTGTGGTGCATGACGACGAATATGCGGGCACGAAAAAGGGAATCAACCTGCCCATCCTGTTCAGCGGCGAAATCATCGGCGTGATTGGGATTACGGGGGACGTTGCAGAAGTAGCAAAATACGGGCGCATCATCAAGAGAATCACGGAAATCCTGCTGCTGGACGCTTATGCAAAAGAACAGCGGAATATTCAGGAAAACCTACGGGCGGATTTTCTGAAACAATGGATCTACGGAAAGTTCACCGAAACGGACCAGGATTTTCTTCTGCGGAGCAGACTTTTTGGGGTCGACGTCTTTAAGCCTTTTCGCGTTCTGATTGCCGTGGCCGCCGACCCGGATGAACTGCAGGGAAAAAATGAGATTCAAATGAAACTGCTGGACCAGAAGATTCAGGATGACACCGGCAATTTCATCAAAGGACAGGAGGGAGAGCTTTCGTTTTTTTTTGGACGGCGGCCTCGTCTGCCTGGTTTCAATGAGAAACGACATACAGATAAAGCTGCTTGCTGAAGAGATATGCCGTCGGGTAAAGGCTGATTTTGGGCTGAATCTGGCAGTTGGGATTGACAGCTATAATCCGGACGCAAAAGGGATATCGTCTTCTTACTTTCGAGCGAAAAAAGCGCTTCAGTCCGCCGCTGCGTGCAAAACTGGGAAAATATGCCTTTACAGTGAGATCGGTCTGGAAATTTTCATGGACGATATTCCGCCGGAGGACAGGCACGATTTTATTCGGCAGGTTTTCAAAGGCTGCACAGAAGGAGAAATCGACGAATGGGTGAAAATTTTATCGGCTTTTTTCAATGCCGAAGGGTCTATTAATCTCGCGGCCAGCCGCCTGTTCATGCATAAGAACACGCTGCAGTACAAATTGAACAAGCTTTCCGAAACGACCGGGCATAATCCCAGAAAGCTGTCCGACGCAGCCCTCTTTTATCTCGCCCTGCGCTTTCTAAAATAACATTATGTTCTTCGTACCATAAATCCGCTTGTAATTGTGTTATGGGTAATATAGAAAAAATAAGCAAACGGATTTATAATTTTGTGCAAAGATAACTGATACGAATAACAGCAATTCACGATTTCATTCATAATTAACATGAGGTTAAAGAAGCCATGAAGAAATTCATAATCATTCCAGATTCTTTTAAGGAGACGATGAGCGCTCAAGAAATCTGCAGAATCGTGGGGAAAGCAATCAGCCGTTATTACCCTCAGGCGGAAATCCGTTCGATTCCCGTGGCAGACGGCGGAGAGGGAAGCGTGGATTCTTTTCTTGCGGCGATGGACGGGCAAAAAGTATTTGTGGACGTCAAAGGCCCGTTTATGGAAAAAATTAAGGCTTATTACGGAATTACGGCAGACGGCACCGCCGTGATTGAAACGGCGGCCTGCGCCGGCTTCCCGATGGTCAAGGGCCGGTCGGTCGGCGAAGCCTCTACATACGGGGTCGGTCAGCTCATCGTCCATGCCGCGGCGCACGGATGCGGAAAGATTATTGTGGGGCTGGGCGGAAGCTGCACAAACGACGGCGGCGCTGGCGCCGCGGCAGCGGCCGGCGTAAAATTTTATGACGGAGCCGGGAAAAGCTTTCTGCCCATAGGCGAAACCCTTGACAAAATTGCTGGAATCGACGTTTCCGGATTTTGCCCCGAGGTCCGGATGGCCAAAATCATCTCGATTTGCGATACGGATATTCCTCTATATGGCCCTTCGGGGGCAGCCCGCATGTTCGGCCCGCAAAAGGGTGCGGATCCGGCGATGGTAGAAAAGCTGGACCGGGGACTGAAGAACCTCGCTGAAAAAGTCCGGAAGTCCCTTGGGCGCGATGTTTCGGAGCTCCCCGGTTCCGGCGCCGCAGGGGGCATGGGGGGCGGCATGGCCGCGTTTTTCGATTCAAAGCTTCAGTCCGGAATTGAAACCATGCTTTCCTGTGTGCATTTTGACGAGCTTGCCAAGGACGCCGATCTGATTATCAGCGGGGAAGGCAAAATCGACAGCCAAAGCCTGCGGGGCAAGGTCGTGAGCGGAGTGGCGCGGCATGCCAAAAAACTTGGAATCCCGCTTGTCGCTATTGTCGGGGACATCGGGGACGATATCGCCGGCCTTTACGACAGCGGCGTTTCCGCGGTGTTCAGCACAAACCGGGTTGCAGCCAGCTTTGATGAAGCGAGAAAGCGCTGCAGAGAAGACCTTGCGCTGACGGCGGACAATTTATTTCGCTTTCTAAAAATTTTAAAAATATAACTGAAGGAGGATGCACGATGAGCATTAAAACGAGGGCAGCCCTTTTAAGGGGTCCGTATGACATCGATTTGGTTGAAAAGGAACTTGTCTGCGGAGAAAACGAGGTCATTGTAAAAAACAATCTGATTGGCATCTGCGGTTCCGACAAAAGCTTTTACCGGGGCCACTTGCCTAAAAACACTGGGGCATCCCGGAAGGAACCCAAGTTTCCGTTTGAGCTTGGCCATGAGAGCGGGGGCGTTGTAGTTGAAGCCGGCAGCAAAGTAACCGACTATAAAGTGGGCGACCATGTGATGGCGTTCGGCTGGAATAACAACTATGCGGATTATTTCAAAACCCCGACGTGGCAGCTGCAGCCTGCCCCGGAAGGCCTCGATCCGGACCTTGCCAGCCTCGGGGAGCCGATTTCCTGCGCGATGTATTCAGGCATGAACTGCAGGGTTCAGCTTGGCGATACCGTCGTTGTGATGGGCGCCGGCTTTGCGGGCCAGATCATCGCACAGTGCGTCAAGAAAAAAGGTGCGTATCAGGTGATTATGGTGGACGTTCTGGACGGTAAGCTCCAGATCGCCAAAAAACTGGGCGCGGACGTTATCATCAACTCAAAAAAGACGGACGTCTACGATGCCGTGATGGAACTGACGCACGGCGTAGGAGCGGACGTCGTGGTGGAAGCGGCCGGGACGCAGGAATCCTTTAACACGGCCAGCCGGATTATCCGCCATAACGGAAAATTCGTATTCTACAGCTGGGTGACTCAGCCGATTACGCTGGACATCAGCAGGTGGCATGACGATGGTCTGGAATTTGTAAATACCTGCCTGGTACACCATACGTGGCATCACCGCTTTGTATGGACGCCGGAAGTGCTCCGTCCGGTCCAGCAGGGCACCATCAACATCAAATCGCTGATTACCAACGAGTTCAAACTCGCCGACTTGAAAAAGGGATTCGAGCTGGCCGACAAGGACGATTCCGCCATCAAAATCGTCTTTCGGCCTTAAAACAACGGGTGCCCGGCGACGGGCGTCATGCGACGAAACGGGAGGAATTCCTATTGAAAATCTTAAAGACCATGCAAAAGATACCGGGTGGCGTTCTGATTGTTCCTCTGATTTTGGGAATGCTGATCAATAGCTTTTTCCCGGGAGCGCTTGAGATTGGGAGCTTTACCACCGCGTTGTTTAAAAAGGCCACACAGCCGCTGCTTGCCCTGTTCATTTTCTGCGCCGGTTCCCAGATTGACATTCATAAAGCGGGGCTGTCGCTTGCGAAAGGCGGAGCCCTCACGGTTACCAAAATTTTAATCGGCGCCGTCGTCGGCCTTTTGGTTGGCCGAATCTACGGGAATGTCGGGATCCTGGGCCTGAGCGTGCTGGCCATCGTTCCGGGCATGACGAATTCCAACAGCTCTCTGTTCGCCGCCCTTGCGAGCCAGACGGGCGACGATACGGATGTCGGAGCCGTATCGGTGATTGCACTGAACAACGGTCCTCTCTTCACAATGATAATTTTAGGGTCCGCAGGGCTGGCAAACATATCGGCCGTTTCATTTGTCGCGGTCCTGGTGCCGATTCTCGTCGGTTTCGCTTTGGGAAACCTCGACCCGGATTGGCGTGAATACCTTAAGCATGGCAAGATGCTGATTCCCTTTTTGGGATTTTCCATCGGGGCTTCCCTGGACATTAAGACAATCCAGGCGGCGGGTGCTTCCGGGATTCTGCTCGGCTTTGCCACCCTCCTTCTGACGGGCTTCGGCGGATATTTCATCTACGGCATCTTCAAGGGCAGCAGGCGCGCGGTCGGCGCCGCCATCGGCACGACGGCCGGCATCGCCGCCGCCACTCCCGCCGCCATCGCCGCTGTCGATCCTTCCATGAACCCGTTTGTGCAGACGGCCACCGTGCAGATATCCGCTTCTATCATTATTACCGCCCTGCTCTGCCCGGTTCTGGTCTCTCTGCTGAACAACCTGGAGAAAAAGAAAAAATCGTCTGCCAAAACGGTGGATTCCGTGCCTGCAAAAGGAAGCACCCCGTGATATATTGAGAAACACGTTTTCAGTGTAGGGCATTTCAGCGCTTAATTTACATTTTGCATGGATAAGAACGGCAAGTGCCGGCGATTCGTCGCTTTGCCGTTCTTATTTTTTATTTAGTTAAAACTGAGAAAAATTTCTTGACTTTTATTTTAGGCAAGCGTAGAATATAGGCGCAGTCAAAATCAGCGCGCAGGCGCCTGAAAGGGGGGCTGGATTCCGATGGGCAAGCTCAGAAAACTTCCGGATACGGAGTTTGAAATCATGAAGGTCGTCTGGGCAAACAGGCCGCCCATCACCACCGGCATGGTCATGGAGCGGCTCGGCAGGGAACGCGGCTGGAAGGCCCCGACCGTGATTTCCCTGATGCTGCGGCTGGTCAAAAAAGGTTTTTTGAGGACGGAGAAAAACGGCAAGGAACGGACCTTTTTTCCGCTGGTCGCCAAAGAAGATTATCTGGAGTTTGAAACGGGCAATTTCATGAAGCTGTACCACGAGAACTCTTTCCTGAGCCTCGTCAACACGCTGTACGACGGCAAACAGCTCAGCGACAGCGACATCGACGAGCTGATGGAGTGGGTGAAAGAACGGAGGAGCTGAGGATGCAGGCTTTTTTGACGGCGTTGATTCAACGCTCAGTTTCCATGTCGGCGCTGGCGCTTGTCCTGCTTGCGCTGAGCCCGCTGCTGGCGAGGCGCTGCGCCTCAAAATGGCTTTACGGCGCCTGGATGGTCATTGTGGCCGGCCTGGTGGTTCCATTCCGGTTGCCGACCCGCACGGTTCAGATTCGGGCGGAAGCGGTTCCCGCCGCGGTTCGCCCGATTTTTTCAGCGGGAAGCGGAACGGCCCCTGCCGCGGTTTCTGCCGTTGCCCCGGCGGTTTCAGCGGATCCGGCCGTGCCGTGGGACCGGCTTGCCGGCGCCCTGTGGATTGCCGGCGTCGCCGCTTTTCTTCTGTACCACGGGCTGAGGCACGCCCGCTTTCTCGGGATGGTGAAACGGTGGAGCGAACCGGCGCAGGGGAAAATTCTGAAAGTGCTGGAAGCGTCTGAAAGGGAGATGGGAATCGCCGGGCGGATCGGGCTGCGGATTTGCCCCTGCGTTTCAAGCCCGATGGTGACGGGCTTTCGGAACGCCGTGATTTTGCTGCCGCGGTCCGATTTCTCCGAAGAGGAACTGAAATATATTCTCCGGCATGAGCTGGTCCATTTCAGGCGGAAAGACCTGTGGCTCAGGGGCCTGGTGGTTCTGGCGGCCGCCGTCCACTGGTTCAACCCCATGGTGTATCTGATTGCGAAGGCCGCCGCGCTGCAGTGCGAGCTTTCCTGCGACGCGGCGGTCGTGGATGGAATCGGCCCGGAGGGCAGGCGGAAGTACGGCGAGGTCCTCCTCGGGGCCGTCAAGAGCCGGCCAAAAGCACGGACGGCTTTTTCCTCGAATTTTTACAGCGGTAAAAAAGGGATGAAAAAGCGGATTTTCGCCATTCTGGATACCAGGAAGAAAAAAGCCGGAATCCTCGTCCTCTGTCTGATTCTCCTCGGGACTTTGGGAACCGGCGCGGCGGTCGCCGTCGGCGGGCAGGGAACAGGCGGCCGGAGTGCTTCCCGGACGGATTCTTTCAGCGAACTCCGCACTCTTGCCGGGAAATGGGCCGAGGCGGTCAAAAACCGCGACGGAAAGGCCCAGTACGCCCTGCTGAGCCCGAAATGCCAGGCCGCCGTATACGACGAATACAGCGCCGGCCACTGGTCGACCGGCACCTCCAGCCCGTGGGTGGAAAGCTATGAGATTTCGGTCGACAGGAACCGGAAGAACAGCGCCACGGTCACGTACCGGTACGCCACCTCCACCGGCTTTGCGGGGTATTACGAACAGACCCTGTCCTTTGCAGAGCAAAACGGAAAGTTTCTTATCGACGGCTTTTCCGAACCGAAAGAAGTTTCTCAGACCGCGTCGGACGTTTCCAGCGATTCACAGGTCGGGGCCTTTTTGAGCAGCGCGGACGGGCGCGATTTTCAGGGCGCCGCAAACAGATTTGTGAAGGCCTATCTGATCGGGGACATCCGGGAGATGAAAAGGTGCCTTTCCAATCCTGAAAGCGGCCGGAACGATTTCAGCATGGCCGGCAGGACCGTGGACTGGAAGTCGCTGACGCTGAAGATTGCGCCGGAAGCTGTCGGAGAAAATGCCGTATCCGCCGAATATGAGATCTTTTTGCCGGGCGGCGGCTCCCAAAGCCTCTGTTTTACGATGGAAAAGACCGGCGGGGAATGGAAGACGGCCTCTTACAAGGCGGAAAAATAAGGAGGATATTAAAAACCTTCGGATACGGTTTTGAAGCTGTACCCGAAGGCTTTTCGATGGAATGCCGGCTGTCGTACCGGGCTGGGATGTTCAGGTATCCCAGCTGATGCAGCCCTGCGGAAATTCCGGCGAGCAGCTTACCTCGTTCGGAATCTCATAGGGCTTGTTTTTGCGGTCCTTTTCTTTCCGTTCGTTCTTTTTATATTCACGATTCTTGCTCATCTGAAATCCTCCTTTGGAGCCTGTCTTTTCTTTGCAAAGAAAGTATACCTTATTTGTCCACATTAATCAACCCTAAATCCGCAGATTTTAACGCTCTTCAGAATTTTCTTTTTGTTCAAGTTGGGCCTGATTCTCCCGGCGGGAATCATTCTTTTCGGGGACGGAGCTCTGCTGAGCGGCGCTCAGCTCTGCCTCCGGCTCCACCGTGACCTGACAGGCGGCGGTGAAGCTCCCGTCTTTCGTCGTCGCCGTGACGGTCGAAGTTCCCGCGCCGACGGCCGTCACCCTGCCGGATTGATCCACCGCGGCGACATCGCTGTCGGAGGAATCCCAGAACACGTCTTTCACGGTCGCGTCGCCGGGGGTGATGAAGGGGATCAGGGTTTCGGATTTCCCGACCGTCAGGGAGAGGGAGGTTTTGTTCAGCGAAAATTCCCGGACCGGGACCATCACGGTCACCGCGCAGGTCGCGGAGAATCTGCCGCCGGATGTTTTTGCGGTGATGGTAGCGGTTCCGCCCGCTTTCGCCGTGACTTTGCCGAAGCCGTCCACGGACGCGACGGCCGGGTTGGAAGACATCCAGGCGATCGTCCTGTCCTCCGTCGCATCGGAAGGCAGGATGATTGCCGTCAGCGTCCGGCTGGCTCCTTTTTCAAGGGCCAGCCGTTCGGGGCTCAGACGGATGGTCAAAACGGAGACCGCGACGTGCACGGTGCATTGAGCGGAATACTGCCCGGATTCTGCGGTGATGACGGCCGTCCCGGGAGCGATTCCGGTGACGTTCCCCTTCCCGTCGACGGCCGCGACGTTTTTGTCGGAGGAAGCCCAGCGAATGGAGGGCTTCGTCGCGTCGGCGGGGCTGATTTTTGCAGTCAGGGTCCATGTGGTTCCCACTTCGATGCTGATTTCTTTGCTGCTCAGGCTGATTCCCGCCACGGGCACCGTTACTTTTACCGTGCACTGGGCGCTGTATTTGCCGTCGAGCGCTGTGACGACGGCCGTGCCGGCACTTTTTGCCGTTATTTTTCCGGTTTTGTCCACCGATGCGACGGAATCGCTCGACGACGACCATGTGACCGCCGGTTTCCGGTTTCCCCGCGCGGCTGTCAGCCGGTAAGTGTCCCCCTTTGCGAGCGAGAGATTATTTTCACTGAGCCTGAGCTCGGGGATGGACGTCCCGACCGTTACCCTGCAGGCGGCCGAGAAAGCTCCCGCTTTCGCCGTGACGGCGGCGCTTCCTCCGGCGACCGCCCGAATCTTCCCGTTTCTGTCGACTGCTACGACTCTGGCGTCGGAGGTCGACCACTGGACTTTATCGGTCGTGTCGGAAGGCTCCACACTGGCGTTCAGGGAGCGGGTTTCGCCGGTCTGGAGGACGATGTCCGTCATGTTCAGAAAAATCCCGGTTGCGGGGACCGATACGTTCACTTTGCAGGCGGCCGTCCCGCCGTCGATGGATTTTGCGGTGATGGAGGCGGTTCCGCCGTCCACCGCCGTGAGCAGCCCCCGGCTGTTCACGGAAGCGACCTTTGTGTTGGAGGAAGACCACGCGACGGTTCCGCTCGCTTTTTTCTCTTTCCCCACCGCGGCGTTCAGCGCCACGGTGTCGCCCTTTTTGAGCTTCAGCTCTTTTTTGTTTAAGACGGCCCCGCTGCTGGACCGGATGATCACGCCGGACTTTTTACCGGAAACGCCGGAAGAAGACGGGCCGGCAGGGCGGGAGGCCGCTGAGGCCGCGGGGCCGGCCTGCACGCCCAGCGCGCCGTTTCTCAGGGAAAAAATCCCGAAGAGGAGCGCGGTCAGCGCCACGATGACAGACAAGCATACCGTCACGGCGATTTTGCTGAGGCGGACGATGTTTTTTCGCTTCGCGGGGCCGCTGCCTTCGCACCGGCTCTTTATGTAATTCCTTATTCTGAAAAGCAAAATACTTCCCTGCCTTTCCATTCCCCTTCTGCACTTCGGCGTATTTTGGCTCCTGTTTTTCAAACGGCTTCTTTTAACAATTATATGGGACCCGCAAAAACGTGTCAAGCGAAGGGAAAAATTGAAAAGACTTTCTGCCGGGCCGCCCGCCTTGACAGCAGGGCGGGTTCATGGGATAATAAAGTAATTCCATCGAAGGTGGTCGTCTTATGAGAGTCATTACCGGAACGGCGCGCGGCAAGCGGCTGATTACCCGCGAAGGCGACGCGGTGCGCCCCACGCCGGAGCGGGTCAAGGAAGCCCTTTTCAGCGCCATCCAGTTTGAAATCGAGGGCCGGCGCGTGCTGGACCTGTTTGCCGGTTCCGGGCAGCTCGGCATCGAGGCGCTCAGCCGCGGCGCGCGGGAAGCCGTGTTTGTGGACGTGAGCCGCGATTCGGCGGAAGTGGTCCGGGCGAATCTGGAGGCGTGCGGCTTTCTGCCCCATGCCCGGGTCGAGATTTCGGAATTTGCCCCTTTTCTGCTGCGCGAGGAAGCGCCGTTCGACATCGCGTTTCTGGACCCGCCCTACCGCACAGGGCTCCTGCAGCGCGCGCTGCCCATGACGGTGGAGCGGATGAATCCGGGCGGGGTCGTCGTCTGCGAGAACCCCACCGATGAGGAAATGCCGGGCGAGGCCGGCGCGTTCCGCCGGGTGTGGTCCCACCGCTACGGCAAAATTATGCTGAGCATGTACCGCCGAAAGGACGTGGCATCCCTGTGAAAATCGCAATCTGCCCCGGCAGCTTCGACCCCGTGACGCTGGGCCACATGGATATCATCAACCGCGCCCGCAAACTGTTCGACCGCCTGATTGTCGCCGTGCTGGTGAACCCGGCCAAGCACACCGCTTTTACGCTGGAAGAGCGCATTGACCTGCTCAAGCGCTGCACACAGAGCATGAAGGACGTGGAGGTGGTGGGCTTTGACGGCCTGCTCGCCGATTACGCCAAAATCCGCGGGGCCTGCGCCATCGTGAAGGGCCTGCGCGCCATGTCGGACTTTGAATACGAATTCCAGATGTCGCTTGTCAACAAAAAGCTGAATCCGGAGCTGGAGACGGTCTTTCTCAACACGACGTCCGAAAATATGTTTTTAAGCTCCAGCGCGGTCAAGCAGGTGGCGAGCTTCGGCGGCGACATCTCCAATTTTGTCCCGGCGTGTATCCTGGATGACATCGAACGCCGCCTGTGGCTTTGTAAAGTAAACATGAAAGATTAAGAAGGGAAATCAGCCAATTGCTTCAAGCGACGAGGAAAAGCTTGCGTTTGCTTCTGGCAGAAAGGTTTAGGCCCGCAACTTGTGCCGGGGTCAGACCGTCAAGAGCGGAATGAGGGCGGACAAAATTGTAAAAGAAGAGAAAAACCGCGATAAGATTGTTGGCGGAATCGAACGAGGCAAATCCCTGTTTGGTTTTGTACCACGCCTTGAATTGCTTGTTAAAGCATTCGATCAGGTTGTTGGTAATATCATCGCTGAAGCTCTGGACCCGGATATGTTTCACGCCAAGCACTGCTTTTACAGGAACTTTGTAAGCACTGTAGCGGTCGGTGACGATGGCTCCGGGTTTACCGAGATGTTTAACGGAATTTAGTAAGGAAAACGCCTGAGGGCTGTCCCTGTGCCTGGAAAGGTGGAAGCTGAGAACAAAGCGGGTTTCGCTGTCCACAATTAACCAGAGGTAATACTTCATGCCTCGGATTTTTACTACAGTTTCGTCCGCGTGCCATTCGTCGGAGTTGAAATTGAGCGTTGGCATCAGTTCAAGCGCGATGTTTTGAAACAAAGGCGCGAATTTCGTACACCAGTTACTGATAGTAGTGTGGGAAACCTGAATATTCATGACAGTACGCAGAATCAAAGCAATATTACGGAAAGAGTTTTTTCCCAGATAAAACATCGACAGTGCCGTCAGGATAACATGCACTGGATAACGCATCCGCTTGAAATCTGTTTTCCCGGACAGCTTCGACATGGAAGGTGCCGTAACGGCAGCCGGTTTCGGCACAAAAATGGAATGGCCGCACTTCTTGTCGCAGCATTGGTAGTTTGAGTAGTATTTGTGGTCATGGTGAAGGAACATGGCTTTTCCGCAGACAGGGCAAGTCGGATAAGGACGCACGCGCGGCCTTCCGGGTTTGTCAGCCGCATGGGCATCCGGCGCAAATTGATGCCCGCATACACGGCAAAGATATTTCTGGTTTCCATATTTATCTTTGCCATAACGATAAAAGTTTTGATGGTTGTTGCATTTCGGACAGCAAATCTGGTATGATTTTGTCATGAGGACTCGTCTCCTTTCGGGAGTACATTGTTTTGTGTCAAAACCATTGTACCAGAAGGGCTGACGAGTCCTCAACTTTCATTTAACTTTACAATACGGTTTTTTATTATATAGCGTAAAAAAATTAAAAGCTGAGATAGTCCAATATTAATTCTCAGTTTATTAAAATTGTCTTTCCGTAAGTTCCACAAACACTCGATGATTTCCTTGTTATTTTGTCCATAGTGAATGCGATTATGGCATGTACTGCAAAGACATACGATATTTTCAGGTACATCAATGGATACATTAAATTTATTTGCATATTTTAGAGGGATAAGATGATGTGTTTCCAAATAGGGAAATTCATCAATTCGTCTTGGAAAGGTTTGATGGGAAGCATTAAATTCGCATTTCCATTCTGCATGGCATAATGCGTTCTTGGCTGCTTTCACACTGCGGGAAAAAGTTTTAAGAGTCCTTACTGAAAGTGTCGGCTTTTCATGTTTCTCATAAGAGAAATCAAAAGTTTCATGTTCCATATCAAGGTTTTGCAGGTGTTTATTGATGACAGCATCAACGTCCGTTTCAAACAAGTTTAGTGCTCTTATCGCTTCAACAAGTTCGGGACGCAATTGCATGATATATGCTCCATTTTTTTTGCCATTTCAATCCATGCAACAGGCCAATATGTCTCCTTTCCATTTTCTCCAATAAGACGAAACCGTTTGATATGATTTACTGCAATTTTGCCAAGACGCATATTTTGAACACTGAAAAATCTAAAGTCTTGTCCGTACTGTTTTCCCAAAGACTTACATGATGCTGTATAGTATGGAGCAAAGTACCACTTTTCTAAGGCCAACAATATATTTGGGTCGTTTATAATCTGCGGTAATTGAAGAATTTCTTTCCATTCAATCGGCTGAATTACGGTAAATATCAATCATTTTCGCAACTTCTTTCTGCTTATAACAAATTTCTTTCCTACCATGCTGACACATTAACCAGACAACAAAATATCATACTGTCCAACTTGACACAATTTTGACATCTATCCTGAACACTTCTGACACCCTGACATCTATCCCAAACACTGAAAACACGGCATCTATCGCGACAACCCAACCCTTGAACATTTCCCAAAATTCCGCCTTTGGATATGTTTCCGCAGTCTATTTACCATTTCTCAAAAAAATTCATCCATGCCGAAAAAAGGCGCTATTTCAAGGCTTTTCAGCCGCTACTTTTTTACCCTTGACATCAATGCTACGCACTCCACATGATTGGTATGCGGGAACATATCGACCGGCTGTATTTTTTGTACCGCATAACCGAGTTCACAAAGATACTGCAGGTCACGCGCCTGCGTTTCCGGATTACAGGAAATATAAACCACTCGCTGCGGCGCCAGCTCCGAAAGAGAAAGCAAAAAACGCTCGGTACTGCCGGCACGGGGCGGATCCATAAAGACAACATCGGGGCGAATGCCCTCCTCTGTCATCTCGGTCAGATAATCCGTTGCGTCCGCACACACAAAGTGAATGTTGTGCAGTCCATTCTGCCGGGCATTTGCCGCCGCATCCCGCACGGCATCGCGGTTCAGCTCAATGCCCAGTACCTGGCCGGCCTTTTTCGCAGCTACCATGCCGATGGTGCCAATCCCACAATAGGCATCGATAACGCTTTCTTTTCCCGTCAGTTGCGCATACTCCATGGCCTTGCTGTACAGAACTTCACACTGGACAGGGTTAATCTGGTAAAAACTCTTTGCAGAAATGCGAAATCGGCAGCCACACAGCGTATCTTCAATATACCCCGGTCCATACAGGACCTTTTCCTGTTCCCCCAACACCATGCTGGTATGGTGACGATTGATATTCAGCAGAACTGTTGTAATTTCCGGGTGCTTTTGGCAGAGCGCCGCCGTAAACTTTTTGGCCGGAAAAATGGAATTGCTGGCAACCAATACAACCATAACCTGTCCGCTTTGAAAACCGCGCTTAACCAATACATGGCGCAGAAAACCGCGTTCCGTACGCTCATCATAGGGGTGCAGCTTAAAGCTTTTCAACAGCTGACGAACCGTTGCCATAATCTTATCCGCGGTTTGATCCTCTGTCAGGCAGGACTTCACCGGCACCACCCGATGCGTACTGGATTGATACACGCCGGAAACGATATTGCCGCGGCGGTCCTGTGCAAAAGCCGCCTGCACTTTATTCCGGTAGTAGTAGGGATTTTTCATGCCTAAAATAGGCTCAATCTTCCCGAACTTTCCCAGCAGTTTCCGTGTACGGTTCTGTTTCCATTCCAGCTGCCGGGCATAGTCCATGTTCTGCAGCTGACAGCCGCCGCATTTACGGTACAGTGGGCACTGTTTATTTTCCAATTTGATACACCTGATTCTTAACATTCTTTATTATTTTCGTAAGGATGAATCCATTGTAAAACAAAAAACAAATAGAAACAAGCCTGCCTCAACAGCAGTTTTATAATTCCCTTGTTTCGGGACTATGGAATGCGTTATACTATAAACAGGAAAAAAATACAAAACGGCAGGGCGGTACAGCTTTGCCAGCAAGGAGGTCCTATGCAGATTGCCATTGTGACCGGTGCCTCCAGCGGTCTGGGGCGCGAATTTGTCCGCCAAATCAGCGAAACTGAACCATTAGATGAAATCTGGGTGATTGCCCGCCGGGAAACCCGCCTGCAGCAGTTGGCAGCGGAAATTTCATCTGTACAGGTGCGGCCCGTCGCACTGGACCTTACCCATCAGAAAAGCCTTCAGCAGCTGCAAGCGCTTTTACAACGGGAAAAACCGGACATCCGCATTCTGGTCAATGCAGCTGGGTTCGGAAAAATGGGCAGTTATGCGGACATTTCCCGCTGTGACTGTGACGGCATGATTGACTTGAACTGCCGTGCGGCAGTAGACATGACCATGCTTGCCCTTCCCTATATGCGGAAGGGAGCACGCATTCTGGAAATCTGCTCGACCGCCGGTTTTCAGCCGCTGCCCGGGCTGGGTGTTTATGCGGCCAGCAAAGCTTTTCTTCTGCGCTACAGTCGCGCCCTGCGCTGGGAGCTGTTTCCCCGCGGCATTCATACAACTGCGGTATGTCCGTACTGGGTAAAGGATACTGAATTCATTCCCACTGCCCGGAAAACCAAAGACGCAAAGGCCGTGCGTCATTTTCCGCTGGCAAGTCATGCCCACAGTGTGGTGAAGCTGGCCCTGTGGGACAGTCAGCTGGACCTTGCAGTATCTACCCCAAGCCCAGTCAGCTTTGTTCACCGCATTACCGCAAAATTCATTCCGCATTGTGTCATGATTGCCATTTGGGAACTGCTTCGCCGTATCTAGACGCAGAACACAAAAGCGTCCGCAGACCATAAGGCCCGCAGACGCTTTTAACAGGAGAAATATATTCCGTTAAAACAGAAAAATGAAAATCATCTATTCAAAATTGGAAGAAAACAAACCACTCAAATAGGCATCGGTCCTTTCGCAAACTGGATTCTGCGCTTCTGCGCTTTCCTGTGCCATTGGACTCACCCCTGTCTTTCTTTGTTGGCTATATCTTAACACCCCTTTTTTAAAAAATCAAGCCCTTTTGAAATATTTTTTTATAGAAATTCTTTTTTGTACATTTTTCGCGTTATTTCCTGTAATATAGACAATTTATGAAACACGTGTAAATGATTGTTTCATTTTTATCCTTTTCTGCTCCGCTGCGCGGCGGCAAAAACGGCTGACCAAAACTGGCCGTTTTTATGAACTTCTATTCTTTACTTTGCTGGTACAGAAAGGTATAATAAAAGAGTTACACCTGTTGGAAATGTAAAAAGAGAGGTATGTTTACCCACAAGGCAGCGCTTGCCGCGGCATTCCGAAAAGGCAGCTGCTTTATCAGGAGGATTTATGAACTGGATTATTGTATCTGCAGTGCTGGCATGGCTGGCAGCGCAGCTGATTAAGGTGGCAGTCTGTCTGGTTCGCCACCAGGAACTAACCCTGCACGACTGGATTGGAACAGGCGGTATGCCCAGCTCCCACTCCGCCTTTGTCTGTTCCACTGCCTTTGGCTGTGGCATGGTCTGTGGCTTTGACTCTGTTGCGTTTGCGCTGGGCGTAGCACTAGCCGCTGTTGTTATTTACGATGCACTGGGTATCCGCTGGCAGTCCGGGCTGCACGCAGCCACACTGAACCGATTGGAAGCCAGAGTGGAACCGGAAAAAAACACTCCGCCGCTGGAAACACGGCTGGGCCACCGCCCACTGGAAGTAACGTGCGGCGGTCTTTTAGGTATTTTGATTTCTCTATTGATATTCAAAGTATTCCTGCCGCTTCCTAATTAAACAAACGAAGGTCTCTGCAAAGCATTTGTTTTGCAGAGACCCTTTTTATTTTCTCTGACTGCCGCGCAGCAAAAAGCGCAGCAGTTCTAAATTGGTGCGGCTGTTAACCTGTTCCCCCTGCTGCAGCAGGAAGGGTAGCATATCCTTTTTGCATTCCCCGCAGATGTCGATTCCCAGCACTGGACTGCCGCGCTCAAACAGCCGCAGCAGACGTTCCAGCACTGCCAAGGACATCTTCCCCTGACTCCAGTCTGTGCAGGCAAAATAGGTATTCAGTACATCTTTATCAATGGAAATATAGATTGGTATACCACCCTTTAGCTGTTCCAGCTGCGCCCATGTTTCTTTTTCCTGCAGTGCCTGCAGGCTTACTGCCAGCAAGCGGCTGCGGTACGGTTCCTCAACAGACGCGAAAGCGGACTGGTCCGGACCCACAATGCAAATCTTCTGCAGAAAGGGACTGCGGTCCATCACGTCCCGTACCCAACCGCCACAGGAAAGCAGACCGGGAAATTTCGGCGGCTGCATATCGCTGTGGTAGTCGAACAGCAGCAAATGAAAAGGCTGCTGGATTTTTTCCAGCCAGAAGCCCGTAACATAATGGTAGTCTCCGGAATCCAAAAAATGAATGCCTGCGGCGGGAAAATCCCGTATCCTTCGGCGAATCTCATCGGCAGCCTGTGGGGTACAGTAACAGTTGGTACCCGGAATGTCGTGACAATCCACTAACGCAAAACGGACATCTTTGTAAAATGTTTCCTGCCTGTAAATATCGGTAAAATTGAGAATGACAATCTTCGGCTGCATCTGTTGTTCTTCCTTCCTCTTGTTTTCCGGTCATTCAAAAAGCAGCCAGCCGCGGATTTTTCCGCTGACTGACTGCTTCTGTACGGACTTTTTCAGCCCTTTTTCTATTTACACATATCCCATCGGGTCAACAGCTGTGCCGTTTACACGCACCTCAAAGTGACAGTGCGGTCCGGTGCTGTGGCCGGTGCTGCCAACATAGCCGATAACCTGCCCTTTAGCCACTGTCTGACCGGAACCGACAGCTACGCTGCTCATATGGCCATAGTAGGTCATAATGCCGTTGCCATGGTCAATGATAACCAAATTGCCATAGCCCCAGCCGTTGTCGCCTGCCTGTACAATCGTGCCGCTGTCGGCCGCAACAATCGGTGCGCCGTAAATGCCGCCGCCGCTGATGTCTACGCCTTTGTGGTAGGTGCTGCCGATACCACCCGGGCTGCTGCGGTGACCGAACGGAGACGTAATCGATGTGCAGCTAGGCACTGGCCATGTCATGGAGCCACTGCCGGAAGCGCTGGCGCCACTGTCCTGTGAATGTGAAGAATAGGAATTTGTGT
>ENA-UOOK01003441-UOOK01003441.1-fermentation-metagenome-genome-assembly--contig:-NODE-3441-length-18003-cov-7.336416_pt1 | contig 18003 bp, 17 predicted proteins | sample MGYA00245777_ERZ724023 | MGnify/ENA primary metagenome ERZ724023 (study PRJEB28704, sample SAMN03018312) | fermentation metagenome | biome: anthropogenic terrestrial biome; feature: soil; material...
GCAGAAAACATTTACTTTATTCTTGATCATACAAAAGAACAATGACGAAATTGATCGTTTTATTTTTCTTTTAACCATCCGGAGGGCATATGCCCACGAAACAGTGGCAGAGAAACATCATGAAATTGATTCCCGGGCTACAATCTATGTACGTTTGAGAGATGGCAGGGCTGTAGACTTTGTTATACTTACCCAATTAAATATTAATCGGGATGCTCGCAAACCGCTTTATGAAGTAACGAGCGGCTACAAAGAGGGAAGTAAAGCTTTTAACCGATACCGGCAGATTGATGAGGATATGAAAAAAGAACATTCGAAAGGGTACAATCCGCTTTTTTTAAAGACAATACAGTGGCTTACGATTTGAAATTTCAAACCGAAAAATCCGTCAAAATTAAAATAGAAGTGAATATTGACCCACCGATGAAATTTGATACGGAACAAAAGCTATTGTTGCTTCCTTACTCATTTATGATACGTTGTTTTGTTTTATCGGATTTGTATGCCAGAAAAATGCACGCTATGGTATTTAGAAAATGGAAACAGCGAGTAAAAAGCCCTGATTGACTGATTGTCAATCAGGGCTTTGCCTTTATGGTACCCAGAGCCGAGGGCAAAAGTGTTAAATTGGGGGCATCTATAATAGTCTGATATTTACAGTAAATAGAATGCATACATCTCTATATAAATGAATTGAGTTCTTTGTTTCATTTAATCCGATTTATTAGAATTGAAATAAATTTAGGATGTATGGGAACAATTTGGGAACAAATTAGTAACTTTGAGCCGAATCCATTAATGCATTTAAAATGAAAGTTTCAGCATTTATAAGGAAAACGGCTAAGAAGAACGATACCGATAGTCAAGCTACGATTTATTTCCGATTGAGAGATAAAAACAAGGATATAAAGTCTGCAAGCGAATTAACTATTAATCCCAATCATTGGAGTCCGGAAAGGCAAGGATACAAAGATAGAGTAGCGCTTGTTGGTGATGATGAGAAAATCCGATTGAGAGATGATATCCAGAATATTATATCTTTGATAACCAAAAACTATACAGACGAATCTGATGCTGAATGGTTAAGTGAGATGATTGACTACTACCATCATCCCGACAAATACAAAACTCAGGAAGAAATAGAAGCTGATACAAAGCCGACTTTCGAGCAACTACTGGATGAGTTTCTGTTAAAGCATAAGTTTTCGAATGTAAGAAAGAAAAACTTTCGAGTAGTTAAAAGAGCATTGCTCCGGTATGAGTTATTTGTCAGAGCTACTAAACGAGGTCAGAAATCTTTTATTCTGGATATTGATACTATCACACCCGATACGTTAAGTGATATTTGGGATTTCTTAGAAAATGAACATCGATATTACGAACTACATCCGTCTATTTACGAACAAATACCAGAGAAGCGTGCTCCTAAACCGAGAGGTAAGAACACAATAATAGACTGTTTTTGTCGTATGAGAACTTTTTTCCTCTGGTGTTATGACAAGAAAAAAACTCAAAATAGACCGTTCGACAATTTCAGAATTGATGAGTGTACTTATGGAACGCCGGTATATATCACCTTGGAAGAACGAGATAAACTATACGATAAGGATTTATCTCAGCATGGACAAGTTGAAATCCAGCGGGATATATTTATTTTTCAAAGTCTTATCGGTTGCCGAATTGGCGACCTGTACCGAATGAGAAAGCAAAATATCATCAATGCTGCCATCGAGTATATTCCTCGTAAAACAAAAGAAGGCAATCCTGTTACTGTCAGAGTTCCACTAAACGACAAGGCTAAAGCCATTCTGAATAAATACAAAGACCTTGAAGGCGACAAGTTATTGCCGTTCATTTCGGAACAGAAATACAATGATGCAATAAAAAAAGCGTTTAAGTTAGCAGAGATAGATAGAATCGTAACTATTCTTGACCCTCTAACAAATGAAGAAGTAAAGAAGCCGTTGTATGAAGTCGCTAGTAGTCACATGGCACGCAGAACATTTATCGGAAATATTTACAAAAAAGTAAAAGACCCGAATCTGATTGGGGCATTGAGTGGACACAAAGAAGGGAGCAAAGCATTTAGCCGCTATAGAGAGATTGACGAGGAAATGAAAAAAGAATTAGTAAATTTGCTGGATTAAATAATTGAAAAACAGATAATATACAATTACGTCCGCACTGCGGTCGCAATTCAAAATACAAAAGACTATGAGTATTGATTTAATTAAAGACTCGGAATTTAAACAATGGTTTGGGGATTTGAAAACTCGTATCCGACAAAGCCAATTGCGAGCATCTATAAAGGTAAACTCTGAACTCCTGCACCTATACTGGGACTTAGGGAAAGACATTGTAAGTCGCCAAATGGAGAGTTCTTGGGGAAGTGGCTTCTTTGGGAAGCTAAGTAAAGAACTCAAAAAAGAGTTCCCTGATATGCAAGGCTTCTCAGAGCGGAATTTATATAATATCAAACGCTTCTACCTCTTTTATAGCCAGGACAAAGAAAATTTGCACCAGCTTGGTGCAAAAACAGGAGACCCAAATTTGCACCAGCTTGGTGGAGAATTAGAAAAGACTGATATCCAATTCTCTATAAACAGTCTCCAACTTGATGACGATTTAGAAAACCATCCTATATTTCAGATACCTTGGCGTCATCACGTAGAAATATTCACGAAATGCAAATCTGTACCGGAAGCGATGTTTTATGTTCAGAAAACAATCCAAAATGGATGGAGTAGAGCAGTGTTGATGAATTTTATTGAGGCTAATCTATATAAAGCGCAAGGGAAGGCTATAAACAATTTTGACCGCTTGCTACCTGATGTTCAGAGCGACTTAGCAAAAGAAACTTTGAAAGACCCATACAATTTTGATTTTCTCACACTATCTGAAAATTATAGGGAAAAAGAACTGGAAGATGCCTTAGTTACAAATATTACAAAGTTTCTATTGGAACTTGGTCAAGGCTTCGCCTTCATTGGGAGACAATATCCAATACAGATAGGCAATAAGTCGAGATTTATAGATTTGTTATTCTACCATTTGGAATTACGTTGTTATGTGGTTGTGGAGTTGAAGGTTGATGAATTTGAACCCGAACATACAGGTAAGCTTGGCTATTACGTTTCTGCCGTTAACAACCAATTAAAGAAAGATGCTGATAATCCTACAATTGGATTGCTTATCTGTAAGACAAAGGATAATATTGAAGCTCGCTACTCATTAGAAAGTAGTAGTCAACCGATAGGTATTTCAGAATATAACCTTTTGGAATTGTTGCCAGAGGATTTCAAATCATCGTTACCGTCTATTGAAGAGATAGAAAGAGAGTTAAATAACGAAGACGAGGAAAAGTAAGAAAACAACCTATGGGTCAGCAAGAATACGATAATTTCGAACAGAAAATAAAAGGCTGGATGGAATCCCACCCGGAGGCATACAATTGCTTCGTAGGCGAGATGAATGTAAACAGCGACGAGGGGTATCAGCAGATCCTTAATACAGCCTTTTCCCTTATTCCTAAATACAAAAAGGCTCTTACAAAGAAAATAAACCAAGGCGAGTTTGAGACTACAGAGGATATTGAAGCACTTTTCAAAGATGAAAACTTAGCCGATAAGTTAGTCAAGTATGTTGAGAAAACGCCAAAAGGCTCAATCGTTCCTGCGATGCTGGCTTGGTTATACTATGGTGATAGTTTTGAACGGATGGTTGAGAAAGGAGAAGAGCTTCGTAAGCAAAGTGGCAGTTTCTTCAATAAGATGTGGACAACGGGAGGAATCAAATTTATTATATCTCGTTCCATAAGCTTAGGTTTTAGAACCAAAGAAGATTGGGAAAACCATTCTAAAATGATGAAACTTGCCGAAAGCGATGATGTTGTAGATTGGGCGATAAATGGAGATTCCAAAAATGAAAAGAAGAAAGCCGGACGGAAGCCTGAAATTCAAATACTACCAAAGGATAAAGTTAACCAGATAGGAGAGTTCTTGAAAAATAAGAAATCAAAAACTCAATTAGCCTGTCTTAAAATTGCTTTAGAGGAAATGGAGTTATCTAAACCCGGAGAAATAAAGGCATTCCGTGATGCATTATACAATGAGTTTGGAGATAAAAGGGATATTATTGGAGAGAGAGGTATTCAAGAAGCATACGCCTCTCTTACAGGATTAATTGCTGGAGGTAAACAAGTAAAAGACCAAAAAGATAACCGAAAAAACATTGACCAGATAATAGAATTTCTATCCAAATAAGTTCGTTTAATTCGTTTCGCAATTAGGCGAATTTTACGAATAGTAAATTATTGATAATCAGATTTATTTTGCGATATTTTTGTGGTCGCTATCCAATGAATGGGTAGCGGCTTTCTTTTTATAATTCCACCAAAAAAGGAAGCATTAACCTTCGGTGGGCAAATAAAAATATGAAGAATATTTTGTCTATCATTCAAGATGAGAAAGCCAGTATCAAACTGGAAGTAACCGGAGAAGACCTACTCAGTTTCTCCAACGATTTAATCAATCGAGCGAAGAATGAGCTATCGGTAGAGATTGCCGAAGCTCGAAAAGAAAAATACCTCACAAAAAATGAGGTAAAAGAAATTTGCGGTGTTTGCGATGCGACACTATGGCATTGGAATAAGAAAAACTACTTACAAACAATCAAGATTGGCAATAAGGTTCGGTATCGAATGTCGGATGTGCGTAAGATTCTGGAAGGTTCAAGTTCTAACTCCAAATAAAATTTACGATGAGTTATTTTGACTTGATAAACAACTTTTGGCGTGTCGATGAACAGAAAGGTTTTAGTGGAACTACCACCCGTTTGTATTTCTTCCTGCTCAACCTTGCTAATCGTTCTCATTGGAAATCCTGCTACTTAGAATATGGAGATGAAAAGATGAGAGCCTACGTGGGAGTTTCTGCCGATGTTTTACGAACCTCAAGAGAGAAACTGAAAGAAGCGTCTTTGATAGACTATGTGTCGGGTGGATGTGGACATGGGGTAAAGACAAGGTATCAGATTTTGACACCTAATCCCCAACCATTATATAATAAGATAAAGACTAAGACTAATATCAATAATCTAAATGGGAAATATTCACAGCGAGAATTCATTGCCAGCGGGAGCGATTTCGATTAAGCACTTCGAAATTTGTGCAAAATCCTTGCAGGCTCGTTTTTCCGATGAAAAGAAAAAGAACGAGATATTGCGTTTTGTCCTCCCTTTTGAATACGAGCAATATCTTCAGCTATTCACGCAAAGTGTCCATATCATTCTGGAAAAGCGAAGAGAGAAGCGAGATTTCGTAATAGATAAGTTCAACGAGCCAATCATACAACAACTTTATCTTTACCTGAGAATAGATGACCGTTTTGATGGCGATTTACAAAAAGGGATAATGCTGATGGGAAAATATGGTTGCGGAAAAACTCTGATTTTGGAAGCTGTCGTTGAGATGTACAATGCCATTATCCGAGAATTACATATCCAGCGACCTCTTCTTAAATTTATGAAGTCTATGGAATTGCTGGAAACCTTAAAAGAGAAATCTGTCAAATCTTTCTCTTTATTCCCTCTAATCATTGATGAGTTTGGACGAGAGCCAAAACAGGTAATGGATTTCGGAAATCTTCGCAGTCCGATAATCGAATTATTGTGCGAACGATACGATACTGGAGCATGGACTCACGGCACAACAAATTTTACGCTGGACACATTTTACGCGGAAAATCAATACGGTCGGATGACAGCTGACCGGTTAAAATCCATGTTCAATTTTATTGAACTCAAAGGCGACAGTCGGCGGAGGTAGCCGGTGTCGATTTTGAGAAGCAAGTTTATGTTTTGGTAAGACCAAAACCCACTTGCTCCCCTAAATGGGAGGAAATCCCGCTGGTCTCACAATGAAAATTTTCAATGAAAATTCGTATGAATAAACTAAGAACTGGTGGTCGCCCCACCAAAGAATTAGGCGAAAAACGAAGTTATATGCTCAGCATAAAACTCGACACGAGGGAATATTATTCGCTCAAAGCGAAAGCAAATTCGGCAAAGATTAGTCGTAGCGAATACGTTCGACAATGTATAGCCGGAAGTGTAATTCGTCCTCGGCTTACTCCCGAGTTGAACGATTATATCCGAAAACTATCGGGCATGGGAAACAATCTGAATCAGATTGCTCGTCGTGCCAATTCAGAAGGATATACCAACGCCCGACAAGAATATTTCTATCTGGCAGATAAAATTGATAAGGTCATAGAATTAATCGAAGATGATGGCAAAGATAGTCAAGGGTAGAGCATTTAAAGGTGTTATCAAATACATTTTGGATAAGCAAAAAGACACACAGGTGTTGGATGCCGAAGGTCTTCGTGTGAAAAGTCAGTCTTCCGTAATTCGGAGTTTTATTACGCAAGCAAGTATGAATACTCGTGTTGCCAAGCCTGTTTGTCATATCTCGTTGGATTTTTCCGCACAGGATAAAGACAAGATGAGTAATCAACTGATGGTGCAAATCGCTCGTGATTATATGGAGCAGATGGGAATTAAGAACACGCAGTATATAATTGCAAGACATTTCGACAAGAAACATCCGCATATTCATTTGGTTTATAATCGAATTGGCAATGATGGCAAAACGATTACCGACAGTAACGACCGTATCCGGAGCGAGAAAATTTGTAAAAAGTTGACGGAAAAATATGGTTTGTATTTCTCCTCAGGAAAGGAAAATGTAAAGGAACATCGCTTGCGAGAACCAGATAAAACCAAATATGAAATTTATCATACGCTCGAAGCATTAGTGCCGAAATGTAAAAATTGGAAAGAGCTCGTCTCGGAATTGAAAAAAGCCGGAGTGGAAACGGAGTTCAAATATAATGGCAACTCCGACGAGGTGCAAGGTATAAAGTTTAGGAAAAATGATTACCGGTTTAACGGTTCGAAGATAGACAGGCAGTTCAGCTATTCCAAAATTGATTATCAACTAAATCAGAATGCTAGCAGTCTGATTATCCAGCAAAACCAGTCTCAACAACAGACGAGCAATAACGCTGTTGGTTCAACCATTGAAGTAGTTGGTTCTGTTTTGGGTGGTCTACTTGATATTCAGCCAAACAATCCATACAACGAAGAGGAAGCTGAGTTTCAACGACAGTTTCGCAAGAAAAAGAAGCCGATTCGGAGATATGGAAGACAACAATAAAGTATAAACAATTAAAATTATAATAGTATGCAACAAATAAACGTAAACGAAGTGTACACCCTTTTTGAAGAAATCAAGAAGCAGTTGAAACAAATTGGAGAGAAGCAAGTTTCTGCTCCGGTACCAGTTCCACAACCCCAAATAGAGATCCCCGACTTATCGGTTATCCCAGAGTTGACAAACAAGTTAGGAGAGGTTATTGGCGAAGTTCGAAAACCGGTCAAAACAGAACACCTCCATATTCTTAGTTTTGAATCCAACAAGATTCTCTTTTCTGTCACAGGTCTTAGTCTTGCTTTTTTGATAAGCCTATTCGTGATTTACTTTCAGCGAGAAGAGCTGTCCACATATAAGGACAATGACTTGAAATATCGCTATGTAAAAATGGCAGGAGAGACAACTCCCGAGGAACTAATCTTGTTAGAGGATATTTTCGACAATCAACGTGAAAGCATAAAAGCCATTCGTAAAGACGTAGGAAAACACGAAAAAGCCGTAGCCGAAGAAGCCAAGCGACTAGAGAAGGCAAGGCTGAAAGAGCAGGAAGCAAAACAATTAAGAAAAGAAGCTAAAGAGATAAAAGAGAATAAGTAACCCTTTCATCAACTGCCATACAAAGGTATATCGCAAGAATAAAACAGCAAGGCTAAACCTCCGGTTTTACCGGAAATCTTCCTTTGAGTTCCTCAAAGCGTATTTCCCGCAAAAGCCTTGCTTAATTTATTCTTGTTTTATTTGGGGTGTATAGCAGTTGTAAAAAGGAGAAGTGTGAACACAAAGCCGATAATTGACTGAAAAATTGTACCTTTGCCCCTAAATGTAGTAATACATAAATATATTAATCTGCAAAATGACAAATATACAACAAAGAGCTGATTTACAGGCAAAAATATGGAAGATAGCCAACGAGGTACGTGGAGCGGTAGACGGGTGGGACTTTAAACAGTTTATATTGGGTACACTCTTTTATCGTTTTATTAGCGAGAACTTCGCCAATTTCATTGAAGCAGATGATAATACTATTATATATTCAAAAGTATCGGATGATGATATCACTGACGAGATAAAAGACGATATTATTAAGACAAAAGGATATTTTATCTATCCAAGTCAGCTTTTTGTCAATGTTGTTGAAACTGCTAATACGAACCCCAATCTAAATACGGATTTGAAAGATATTTTTAACAAAATCGAAAGTTCAGCAAATGGTTATCCTTCCGAAGAAGATATAAAAGGCTTGTTCGCCGATTTTGATACGACCAGCACACGTTTGGGTAATACTGTTGAAGATAAAAATAAACGATTAGCAGCTGTATTGAAAGGGGTTCAAGAACTCGATTTTGGAAAATTCGAGGACAATCAGATAGACTTGTTTGGAGATGCATACGAGTATCTTATATCCAAATATGCTGCAAATGCAGGGAAGTCTGGCGGTGAGTTTTTCACTCCACAGCATGTTTCTAAGCTTATTGCTCAGCTTGCCATGCACAAGCAGACAAGCGTCAATAAAATTTATGATCCGGCAGTCGGTTCTGCTTCTTTACTCTTGCAGGCTAAAAAGCATTTTGACAATCATATTATAGAAGAAGGATTCTTTGGGCAGGAAATCAATCATACCACCTATAACCTTGCCCGTATGAATATGTTTCTGCACAACATTAACTATGACAAGTTTAATATTACGCTGGGGAATACGCTTACCAATCCGCAATTTGGGGATGATAAGCCGTTTGACGCTATTGTCTCCAATCCGCCTTATTCGGTGAGCTGGATTGGTTCCGATGACCCTACGCTGATTAACGACGACCGTTTTGCGCCTGCCGGTGTGCTTGCTCCCAAATCAAAAGCGGATTTTGCCTTTGTGCTTCATTCACTTAGCTATCTTTCGAGTAGAGGTAGGGCGGCAATTGTCTGTTTTCCTGGTATCTTTTATCGTGGCGGTGCAGAGCAGAAGATTAGAAAGTATCTGGTAGATAATAACTTTGTGGAGACTATTATCGCATTGGCTCCTAACCTGTTCTATGGAACGTCGATAGCTGTAAATATTCTGGTAATTTCCAAGCATAAGACAGACACCAAAACGCAGTTTATTGATGCGAGCGGAGAAGATTTCTTCAGGAAAGCGACTAACAATAACGTGCTTCTTGATGGACACATTAATAAAATAATGAAAATTTTCGATAGTAAAGAAGATGTTCCACACGTGGCGATTTGCATAGATAACGACAAGATAGCGGGCAACGACTACAATCTATCTGTTAGTTCTTATGTGGAATCAAAAGATAATCGGGAGCAGGTGGATATAGAGAAGTTGAATATAGAAATATCTCAAACAGTAAACAAGATAAATACGCTTCGTGCTGATATTGATGCTATAATAAAGGAGATTGAGGCATGACGTATTTAGAGAGATTATTGGAAGGTGTTAAGGTGGAGTGGGAACCGCTGGGGGAGTCGTGTAAAGTTGTTAGAGGTAAACGACTTACCAAAAAAGAGCTTTCGGAAAATGGTAAATTTCCTGTTTTTCATGGTGGTTTAATCCCCTTAGGTCTCTATGATAAATATAACCGTAAAGCTAATCAAACAATGATTATCAATACTGGAAGTATTGGTGAAGTAGTTTGGAGTGGAGTGGATTTTTGGTCTTCTGATGGAACTTTTGTTGTAGAAACTAATGAAACTATTAATGACAAATTTTTATATTACTTTTTGAAAACTCAAGAGCAATATTTAAAAACTCAAAAGCGTGAAGGTGGAGTTCCTACAATTGATAGAATTGTCGTTGAAAAACTCCAAATCCCTATTCCTCCGCTATCTGTTCAAAAAGAAATTGTTCGTATATTAGATACTTTTACGGAGCTTACAGCGGAGCTTACAGCGGAGCTTACAGCGGAGCTTACAGCTCGTAAACAACAGTACAACTACTATATAAACGAATTATTTAGATTCAACGAGGGAGAGTTTGAGTGGAAAACGCTCGGAGAAATTGGAGCGTTTCAAAGAGGCAAACGATTCGTAAGGAACGATATAATCCCAGAGGGAATTCCTTGCATACATTACGGTGAGATGTATACTCATTACGGTGTTTGGGCAAATGAAAGCAAATCATTTCTTAGTGAAGAATTAGTTGAAAATAAAAGATTGAGATTTGCTGAAAAATGCGATGTTGTCATTGTTGCTGCAGGAGAAACAGTTGAAGATATTGGAATGGGGACGGCTTGGTTAGGGAAGGAAAATGTTGTTATTCATGATGCTTGTTTCTTATACAGAAGTCCATTAAACCCTAAATATGTAGCTTATTTCACACGCAGCAATATCTTTCATGATCAAATAAAAAAACATATTTCTTCGGGAAAAATATCTGCGATTAATGCTAAGGGTCTTAGTTCGGCAGTAATTCCTGTTCCTTCTCCAGAAGAACAAAAACGTATCGTCTCTATCCTTGACAAGTTCGACACTCTCACCACTTCAATAAGTGAAGGTCTGCCGAAGGAAATAGCGTTAAGGCAAAAGCACTATGAATATTACCGGGATATGTTACTCTCATTTCCTAAGAATAATTTAAAATCATAAAATGGGACAGTCTTTGAGAGAAATAGCGCAACAACTGAAGGATGCTAACAAAAAAGTGCAGTTAATCTATGCTTTTAATGGCACAGGGAAAACACGACTGTCGCGAGAGTTTAAAGAATTGATCGCTCCAAAAGGAGTTGAAACGGCAGAAGAGGATGAGTTTCGCGTAAAAGTACTCTATTATAATGCTTTCACGGAAGATCTGTTCTACTGGGATAATGACTTGGAAGCAGATTCAGATAGGAAATTAATAGTACAACCAAATAGTTTCACAGACTGGGTACTTAGGGAGCAAGGGCAGGAACCTAATATTGCAGCTAATTTTCAGCATTACACCAGCGACAAATTAACGCCACTTTTCAATGAAGATTTCTCTGAGGTTCGTTTTTCATTTGAACGAGGTAATGATGAAAACCCAGAAAATGTAAAAATATCTAAGGGAGAGGAAAGTTGTTTTATATGGAGTGTGTTTTATAGTTTCTTGGAACAAATTATTAGTGTACTAAATGTAATAGAGGTAGAAGAACGCGAAACCGATCAGTTTAATGACTTAAAATACGTTTTTATCGATGACCCTGTAAGTTCATTGGATGATAATCATTTAATTGAATTGGCTGTTAATATTGCAGGATTAATCAAATCAAGCCAATCTAATTTGGAGTTTATTATAACAACGCACAATCCTTTGTTTTACAATGTTTTATTCAATGAGTTTAACAATGCTGACTCACGTTATGGCTATAAAGTGAAACATTCAAAAAAAAGGCGATTGGAAAAGTTGGATGATGGAACTTTTTTACTTGAAGATTCTAAGGACTCTCCATTTTCTTATCATCTTTTCCTCTTGTCTGAGTTGGAAAAAGCTATACAACCATCGGGAGTTATCCAAAAATACCATTTTAATTTTCTTCGTAATATCTTAGAAAAAACATCTACATTTCTCGGATACACTAATTGGGAAGAGCTTTTGCCACAAGAATCACGTAGTGCATATTATAGTCGAATACTTAATCTCTCCAGTCATTCTAAACATCATGGCGAAGAGAGTTCTATTATAGAAGAAAATGATAAAAGAGTATTAAGGTACTTAGTAAGTGATGTAATAATACCCACGTATCATTTTAGGTCAAGTATTAACAATAACGAAACCGAATGAAATGCAGCAATATAAGACCATAGCAGAATCTAATAACTTCATTGTTCTTGATGAGTATAAGAAATATTCAACGCTCAATGAGCCGCCTGCCGTCTATCAGACGGAATTGGCTCTTGAGCGTGAGTTTATCCGAGATTTAGTCGATCAAGGTTATGAACACGCGTCGCATCTCACGACCTCCGAAGCGATGTTTGCCAATGTCAGAACACAGCTTCAGGCTCTCAACAATATGAAGTTTACTGATAGCGAGTGGAATCGCTATGTGGAAGAATATTTAGATAAACCCAGCGACAGCCTTGTTGAAAAAACAGAGAAAATACACCGGAATCATATCTATGACTTCGTTTTTGACGATGGACATATTCAGAATATCTACTTAGTAGACAAAAAGAATATTGCTCGTAACAAAGTGCAGGTAATCTCGCAATTTGAACAAAAAGGAACGTATGCCAATCGTTATGATGTTACTATATTAGTTAATGGATTACCTTTGGTTCAGGTGGAACTGAAAAAGCGTGGTGTTGCAATACGGGAGGCGTTTAATCAGGTACACCGCTACACGAAAGAGAGTTTCAATAGTGATAACTCCCTTTTCAAATACATACAGATATTCGTTATCTCCAACGGTACGGACAGCCGTTATTTTGCCAACACGGTAAAGCGGGATAAAAACAGCTTCGACTTTACCATTAATTGGGCAGATAAAAAAAATACTTTAATCAAAGACCTCAAAGACTTTACGATAACATTTTTCGAGAAACGGACCCTTTTAAATGTGTTGCTTACCTATTCGGTATTTGACACAAGTGATACGCTACTTATCATGAGACCATATCAGATTGCAGCAACTGAACGAATATTACAAAAGATTAATAGTTCGTATCAGGCAAAAAAATGGTCTAATCTTGAAGGTGGCGGGTATATATGGCATACTACAGGGTCGGGTAAAACGCTTACCAGTTTTAAAGCTGCACGATTAGCGACACAATTGGATTTTATTGATAAGGTATTCTTTGTGGTCGACCGTAAAGACCTCGATTATCAAACGATGAAGGAATACCAACGCTTTTCGCCGGATAGCGTGAACGGTTCAGAAAATACAGCGGGCTTAAAAAGAAATATCGAAAAAGATGATAATAAGATTATTGTTACGACTATTCAGAAGCTCAACAACCTGATGAAGAGTGAGAGCGATCTTTCCATTTATCAAAAACAAGTCGTCTTTATCTTCGACGAAGCCCACCGTTCGCAGTTCGGCGAAGCTCAAAAGAACTTGAAGAAAAAGTTTAAGAAATTCTATCAGTTTGGTTTCACGGGAACGCCCATATTTCACGATAATGCTTTGGGTTCTGAAACTACGGCAAGCGTATTCGGTAGAGAACTACATTCCTACGTCATTACCGATGCTATTCGTGATGAAAAGGTGCTGAAATTCAAAGTCGATTATAATGATGTTCGTCCTCAATTTAAGGCGATAGAATCCGAACAAAATGAGCAAAAACTAAACGCAGCCGAAAATAAAAGGGCTTTGCTCCATCCTGCTCGTATCAAAGAGATTTCTGAATATATCTTGCAGAATTTCAAGATAAAGACACATAGGAATCAGGGAAGTAACAAAGGATTCAACGCTATGTTTGCTGTAAGTAGCGTTGACGCTGCTAAATGTTATTACGAAGAATTAAACCGTTTGCAACGAGAAAGTGAAAAATCGCTGAAAATTGCAACGATATTCTCATTTGCTGCCAATGAGGAACAAAATGCCGTTGGCGAGATACCCGACGAAGGCTTTGAACCCTCTGCTATGGATAGCAGTTCCAAAGAGTTTTTGGCAAAAGCTATAGCTGATTATAACGCAATGTTCAAAACCAGCTACGGAGTTGATAGCAGAGAATTTCAGAACTACTATAAGGATTTAGCCAAGCGAGTAAAGAACCAAGAGGTTGACCTCCTGATTGTAGTGGGTATGTTCCTGACAGGCTTCGATGCTCCTACTCTTAATACCTTGTTTGTAGATAAGAACCTGCGTTATCATGGATTGATGCAGGCTTACTCACGCACCAACCGTATTTATGATGCGACAAAGACCTTCGGAAATATTATTACTTTCCGAGATTTGGAACAGGCGACAATTGATGCGATTACGCTATTTGGAGATAGTAGTACAAGAAACGTAGTCCTCGAAAAGAGCTACAAAGAATATCTGGAAGGCTTTACGGATATTGCCACGGGAGAAGCCCGCAGAGGTTATATCGAAGTAGTGAAAGAACTGAATGAAAAATTCCCCAATCCGGATGAAATCGTTACTGAGAAAGATAAAAAAGACTTCTCAAAACTCTTTGGGGAGTACCTGCGTGTAGAAAACATATTGCAGAACTACGATGAGTTTACCAATCTCAAAGCACTTCAGGAAATAGAGACAACCGACCCAGCAGCTGTCGAAGCATTCAAAGAGACTCATTATATAACTGATGAGGAGATTGCTATGATGCAAAAAATAGATTTGTTGCCGGATAGAACAGTTCAGGATTATCGTTCCACGTATAATGATATACGTGACTGGTTAAGACGAGAGAAAACCGGCAAAGAAGCGGAAGAGTCAACAATTGATTGGGATGATGTAGTTTTTGAAGTAGACTTGCTCAAATCCCAAGAAATAAATCTGGATTATATCCTCGAACTTATTTTTGAGCATAATAAAAAGACCAAAGACAAAGCCTCATTAGTAGAAGAAATCCGTAGGATTATTCGTGCAAGTATCGGGAACAGAGCAAAAGAGAGCTTGGTTGTTGATTTTATCAATAGTACAAACCTTGATGTTATTCAAGATAAAGCGAATATTATAGACTCATTCTTCCAGTATGCTCAACGCAAACAAAAAGAACAGGCAGAGCAACTCATTACCGAAGAGAATTTGAACGAGGAAGCGGCAAAGCGTTATATTACAACCTCTTTGAAGCGGGAATTTGCAAGTGAGAACGGAACGGAACTAAATGCCCTTTTACCTAAGATGAGTCCATTGAACCCTCAGTATCTAGCTAAAAAGCAGAACGTCTATCAAAAAATAGCAGCTTTCGTCGAGAAGTTTAAGGGTGTGGGTGGACAACTTTAAATGATTTTAGCGAATTGATATATACAGCGGGCAGGCTCTGAAATCGAAGCCTTCCCTTACTTTAGTATTTTTTTGTCAATTTGGGATAAGACTTTACTTTGGCAAGTGCCATTCTGTCATGTTTTTAGCTTTGGATTGCTTTTTGCCTTACTTCTTATAAATTAAAAAATATATTTATGGCAAATACACATACTCTTTTTCAAGAATTTAACTCAGACTTGCAAATCACAAGTACAAAAAGGACTCGGTTAATAACTTCTAGAGATAACCTTAGAGATAAAATTAGAAAATATTTCAAAGATAATCACTCCGCTTATTCTCCTAAATTTTGCATGCAAGGATCGTATAAAATGAAGACCACAATTAAAACGAAGGATGATACCTGTGATATAGATGATGGTGTTTATTTTGACAAAAATCCAGATAAGGTAACAGGTACTACGTTGCAGTCTTGGGTGAAAAATGCAATAGATGGGACAACAGAGGATATTAGCCACCGAAAAAAATGTATAACGGTGAATTACAAAGCTGATTATAATATAGATTTACCAGTTTATCTGTTTGATAGTTCAATTGATGATCATCCTTATCTGGCTATAAAAAATGAGGATTGGAGAGAAGATGATCCAAAAGAAATGGTAAAATCATTTAATGATGCTAAGGATAGTAAAGGACAACTACTAAGGATAGTGAGATACTTGAAAGCGTGGTGTGATAATATGAGTCAAAAAATGCCCAGTGGTTTGGCTATGACTATACTGGCAATGGATAATTTCCAAACAAATGATCGTGATGATATTGCTTTAAAGTTTACTTTAGTTGAAATTGAAAAGGTTTTAAAAGAAAACTTTGAGTGTATTGTTCCTGCAACTCCGAATGATGACATTTTTGAAGATTATGAACAAATAGGGAAAGATAATTTTATGAACAATCTTTCATCTTTTATATCTGATGCGAAAAAAGCTGTTGATATTGAAAAGAATTATCTAAAGGCAAGTAATCTGTGGCAAAAACATTTAGGAAAAAGGTTTCCTAATGGAAAAGATGAAGAAGAAAAAAGTATAAATTCCCAAACAGTTGTTCCGGTTATTGGTGTCTCAAAACCTTATTATGGATAAAAGCCTTCAAGAATTCGATGATCAACTGTCTATTGCTAGTAAATATTTTCCAAACTTACGAGTCAAAACTAAAGAAGGGCATAAAATTTTAAAGGGAATTATTGATATTGAAAATTCTGAACATCAACAAGTTCAGAGTTTCCTGATTGAAATCCATTATTCAACTGGTTTCCCGTATAGATTCCCAAGACTATATGAAGTTGGGGGTGATATTCCTTGTGATGTAGATTGGCATAAATATGATGATAATTCTTGTTGTCTTACTGTATTGCCTGATGAAATATTACAATGCAAAAACGGGATAACAGTAACCCAATTTATTAACAAAAATGTTATTCCTTATCTGGCAAATCAATGTTATAAAAAACTTACTGGGAGGTATAAGGATGAATTTCCTCATGGTAAAGAGGGACTCATAGTCTATTATAAAGAGTTAATGCTAACTCAAGATCAGAATAAGTGGATGCAATATGCAAAGTATGCTTTTGGTGTTGAAAAACTAAAAACAGGAAGAAATGAACCATGTATTTGTGGTAGTGGCATGAAAATGAAGAAATGCCATAGCGTTGTTTTTCAGAAGCTACAACAGATTGGAGAAAATAACGTAATGAAACATTTATCTATATTATTATGAAAAAGAAAATTTTTATAGGATCTTCCACAGAAGCTAAATCTATCCTTGATGAAGTAGAAAAACAACTCTGTGATGAATATGAGATTCTTCGTTGGGATAAATCCTTTTCTCTCAATATGAGCACACTTGATTCTCTCATTGAGAATGCAATAAAAGTAGACAGAGCTATTTTTATTGGAACAGGAGATGATTACGTAACAGATAAGGAAGGAAAAAGGGGTACTAAAACTAAACATAGAGATAATGTCGTTTTTGAATTTGGGCTCTTTTTGGGAATGCTTGGAAGAAAAGATTGTGTCTATTTGGTAGATAATAAGAGTGATATTATGAGTGACTATCTGGGTGTGACCGTTGTTATGTTTGATAAAGAAGATATAAGTAACTCAATCCCTAAATCAGTTAGTCAGATAAAGGAACATTTCAATTCATATTCAAAAAGAGATATAAATTTATTTCCATCTGTTTCTTTAGCATCTGCGTATTTTGTGAATTTTATTCAACCTATTTTTAATCATTATCTAAATAATAGTCATACGGTTATTACAGACAAAAGAAGTTATAAGGAATGTGAGATCGTTATCATTTTGCCTTCAACAATAACGAATGATGTAAACAAACAATCTGAAGAATTACGGCAGAAGTTTCAAACAAGGACTGAGTCAATTGAATATCTGGGAAGGCATAGAGGGATTGTTGTTGATGTGGCATCAACAACAAAAAAATTAAAAATAATAGACTTCCCGACTATTACTGCAGGCATTCATCATGCTGTATTAGCTCTTCTTCCAAATGAACAGAGTAAAAATCAACCCGATTATCAAGCTATTTTCAAACGAGAATTGAAGCGTTTTGCAGAAGCTATTGAGCTATTTGTCAAAGAGGATCCTTGTAGTAGCATAAATGTTACGATTATGGAAGAAGATACTGTTATTACTAAAATACCCAAGACGAAAAAGTTTTGTAGTTCGTTGAAGTCTTTTTTTAGAGTTAAGGAATGAGAGTTGTCATAACATAAAGCCCCTAACACTCCTTCGTGGGAAAAATGCGGAGGATTTCCATGTCTATTTGGGAACAATTTGGGAACAAGCTCTTAAAGAAAAAATCCTAACTGATTGCAAATCAATTAGGATTTTAATTTAATTGTACCCAGAGCCGGGATCGAACCGGCATGGAAGTGAATCCACTGGTGTTTGAGAC
>ENA-UOOK01003442-UOOK01003442.1-fermentation-metagenome-genome-assembly--contig:-NODE-3442-length-18003-cov-5.841319_pt1 | contig 18003 bp, 16 predicted proteins | sample MGYA00245777_ERZ724023 | MGnify/ENA primary metagenome ERZ724023 (study PRJEB28704, sample SAMN03018312) | fermentation metagenome | biome: anthropogenic terrestrial biome; feature: soil; material...
CCCTCACATACAGAGTCAGAGTCTGTTGTGCTACCTTTACACAATTCCGCAATATCTGCTTTCAAACAGCAAGATTCATTATACCAAAATCAGCGGATTTGTCAATCCCTTTCCGCAAAAAAGTGCGCTTTTCGTTTTTTTCACTCTGTGCTATACTGAATTCAAAAAGAAGGCGCCTCAAATGGGGAAAAATTCCCTCCGTGAATGTCTGGATCGGGCGTGCCGCGAAGAAGCAGACCTGAATGCCCTTCGATTCGGCGGGGAAGCGGCGGAGAACGCGCGTTTCCCCGGCGTCGGTCTGCATGCCTGCCGGCTGGAGAACTGCCGTCTTACCGCCTGCGAGGCGGCAGGCGCCTATTTTGAGGATACGGCGTTTGCGGACTGCGATCTTTCCAACGCCTCGTTCCCGGACTGCTGTTTCCGGCGGGTGAATTTTCTGCGCTGCAGGCTGACCGGCGCGGATTTTACCGGCGCGGTTTTCGACGGCGCGGTTTTTTCGTCGTGTTCCTGCCGCCTCGCCGTTTTTTCCTCGTCTAAGCTGAGAAATTCCTCGTTTGAAGGCTGCGCCCTCACGGAGTGCGCGTTCCAGGAATGCCGGTTGCACGGCGCCGGGTTCAACGGCTGCGACATGAAAAAATGCGACTTCCTCCACACGCCGCTGCGAGGCGAGGATCTGCGAGGCGACGAGATCGACGGGCTTTCCGTGTCCGGGCCGGAGCTGCGCGGCGCCGTGGTCACGCCCGCGCAGGCGTGCGAACTCGCGCGGTATCTCGGGCTGGTCATCCGGTGAAGTGGGGGGAGGGACGGCCCCCGTCAAGTTCCGTCCATATCCGATCTGAGACGAAAGGGAGAAACAATATGATAAGGCCTGCGCAGCGGGAAGACCTGGGCGCGGTGCTGACCGTATACGGCACCGCAAGAAAATTCATGAGGGAAAACGGCAACCCCACGCAGTGGGGCGACTCCTATCCGTCGGAGGAACTGCTGAAAGACGACATCGCCAAGCGGCGGCTTTACGTCGTGGAGGAAGGCGGGGCGATCCACGGTGCCTTTGCTTTCTGCCCGGGTTTGGAGCCGACCTACGCGCATCTGGAGCAGGGAAGCTGGAAAGCCGACGGACCGTACGCGACCATCCACCGCGTTGCAAGCGACGGGGCGGTCAAGGGGATTTTCGCCCGATGCGCCGACTTCTGCAAGGAAAGGTGCGCAAACCTGAGAATCGACACCCACCGGAACAACAAAATCATGCGGCACCTGATCGAAAAGAACGGTTTTGAAAAGTGCGGCGTGATCCATGTGAGGGACGGAAGCCCCCGGATCGCGTATCAATACACGAAAACCTGATTTCTCCGGTCTGCTCCGGCTCGTGCCGCGCTGATTTTCCGCTTACCCGACGAGAAGATGAAAGTGATTGAAGATCAGGCCGGCCGCCAGAGACGCGGCGTTGGCAACCGCCGTGTACAAAGCGATCCTTGCCTTGGAGATCCGCTTGAATAAAAGGATATAGGCCAAAAATTCAATCGCAAAAACGAATATCTCACCGACGATCACCGCGCTGGTATAATTCAATTGCCCGGATTCGATGAAAACGAAAAGCAGGATTTGCGTGATCGCGTTCACCGCGACGATTTTCCGGAGCGGCCTTATTTTGAACGGAACGGCGATGAGAGCTTCTATCGAAATCGATATCGCCATCCTGATCAGAAATGCCAAAAGGGAGGCGGCTGAAAAAGATCCGCGATAAAAGTTTGTAAAACTGACGGTGGGCGCCGCGCCGCCGGCGTCGTATTCGACTTTGCAGGGAAACGTGCCGCCGTCGGCCGGCATTACGCTCACCGCGTCGGAAATCTTTAAAATGTTCCCGCTCCCGTCAAGCAAAGCGATCCTGATCGAATCCGTGATGGAACTAATGGGAGTGTTGGCATCGCCAAGCTCGACGATGCTGCCCGGACCCGAGGCTGCGGCGTTTGGGATCGACCGTACGTTTTTACCATGGAAAGAGACGCTCCTGTACCCGTCCTGGTCGTAAGCGATGATCGGCGCGGAACGGGAAAAGCCGTAGACGCTTGCGTTGGAAGAGTTCCAATCGGTATAGGATTCGCTGCTTTTGCTCATCTTGATCAGGACATCCGCGTATTTGACGTCGGGGCCCGCATTCGTCACGCCGATATAAAAATAACCGGGAGGCGCGGGCGCATTGGCGTGAGCGGCGCATAACGGCGCGACAAAAAAAGCGGAAAACGCCGCCAGCAGAAAAGTCAGTAATGTTTTGGCCCTCTTCATCGGTTATTCCCCCTCGTATCAATATCCATCGTCCAAATCTTCGCTTCAGTATACCACGCGTTCGGCGCGTTCCCGGCGCGAAATTTGTACTGCTGGTGGAGGAGGTTTCCTGCCGGCCGGTTTCAGCCCCCGAGGATCCCGCTCGCGGCGACGGAGCACACCGCCTCGCGCATCGTGTCCTCGTCCTGCACCAGCGCAAAGCGCACATGCCCTTCGCCGGAGGGGCCGAACGCCGCGCCCGGCGTGACCAGAACGCCCGCGCGCCGCAGCAGGTCCAGGGTGAAGGCTTCGCTGCTCCGGTACGGCTCCGGAATCCTCGCCCAGACGAACATGGTCGCTTTCGGCCGGTCGATGTTCCAGCCCGCCCTGCCGAGGCCGTCCACCAGCACGTTGCGGCGGCTCTCGTAGGCGCGGCGCGTCGTCTCGACGCAGTCCTGCGGGCCGGTGAGGGCGGCGACGGCGGCTTTTTGCACGGGAAGGAACATGCCGTAATCCAGGTTCGATTTCAGCGCCTTGAGCATGGCGATGATTTCCGGATTCCCGACCGCGAAGCCGATGCGCGCTCCCGCGAGGCCGTAGGTCTTGGAGAGCGAGTTGAACTCCACGCCGACGTCCTTCGCGCCCTCGTGCTGCAGGAAGCTGCCGCAGCGCGCGCCGTCGAACACAAGCTCGCTGTAGGCGTTGTCGTGCAGCACGATGACGCCGTACTCCTTCGCGAAGGCGACCAGCTCGTCGTAGAACGAGGCGGGCGCGACGCTCGTCGTGGGGTTGTTCGGGTAGGAAACGACCATGAGCTTCGCCCTGCGCGCCACGTCCTCCGGAATTTCCTTCAGGTCGATCAGGTAGCCGTTTTCGCGCTTCTGGGGCATGCGGTAAAGCTCCGCGCCCGCCAGCGCCGGGCCGTCGGCGAAGATCGGATAGCCCGGGTCCGGCACCAGCACCAGGTCGCCGGGGTTCACGATGGTCAGCGCGATGTGGGCGAGACCGTCCTGCGAGCCGAGCAGCGAGGCGATCTCCGCATCCGGGTCGAGCTCCACGCCGTAGCGCCGCCCGTACCACTGCCGCACGGCCTCCCGGAGCTCCGCCGTGTCGCCCAGCGCGTAGACGTAATTCTTTGGCTCGCGCGCGGCCCCGCAGAGCGCGTCGATGATGTGCGGCGCGGGCGGGATGTTCGGCGCGCCGACGCTCAGGTCGATCACCGTTTTGCCCGCCGCGATCTCTTTTTGCTTGCGGTCCGCCAGCGCGGAAAAAATACCCGTATTGAAACGCTCCATCCGCTTCGCGAATTTCATGGTAACAGCCCCCGATTTCAGATTACGCCTATTTTACCATAGAAAAGCGGAAAAGCCCAGCCTTTTGCAAAAGGCCGGGCGAAAGCTCGCAGGGCTGTGCGGAAACGGGCGGAAAACCGAAAGGTTCCATCGCCCGTTTTCGGGATCAGCCGATTTCGGCGGCGCGGAGCGTCCATTTGTCCGTATCCAGACGGACAACGCATTGCTTAGCGGCTGTGCTGCCGTCCTCATACTTCGCGGTAACGGTGATGACCGCGCCGTCCATCGACTTCAGCGCGGCGTGCATCGCCGCCTTGCCTATACCGTCGTCCTGCGTATGGGAAAGGCTGGAGAGTACGCGCCAGACGTACTGCTTCGTATGATCGTCCTGATCCTTGTAGGAAAGCGTATAGGACGCGCCGACCGGAAGGAATCCGTCGTATTCGATATGATCCTTTTCGACTCCCCAGCCGGCCGAAGCTACTTCCATGGATCTTCCGTCTCCGTAATCCCGATTCGCTTCCGGGATCTCAAATTTATAATTCGGGTCCTTTTTCAGGATGGCTTTCCGGTACTCGGGGTTCGCATATTGTTTCCGGCAGTTTTCCACTGCCCATGGAATGGATTGGGAGATGCGGGAAAACTCTTCCCATGGCAGGCTTTTGACCTGCGCGAAGCCGCCCCGATCCGTTGAATAGGTGACCGTCTCAATATGGTCGCCCGCGCATCTCAGGTTGAAGCCCTGATAGTTGGCGTACAGCATCGTATTCCCGTCGTCTTTCAAGAGGTTTTGCCCCTGATAAATCTGGCCGGCAAATTTGGTGCAGTCGATCCCGCTGACGCTGATCTTGCGGCCGACGCTCAGGTCGAAGCTTTTCTGCGCCTGTAAAGAGCCGGATTCCGCCTCCGCCGCGTACGCTTCCAGGACGAACGGGTTTTCCTGCGCCATGGTCGCGCCGCGCCCGGAAGAAGATGGTGCTGCCGCGGCCCGGCCGGAGCGGAACATGCCGGGGACCGCGACCGCGCCGCAGAGCACCGCCGCGCAAAGCCCGAACGAAACCGCATATTTCAGCGCCGGCCGGCACGCGCGGCGTTTTGCCGGAGCCTCGCCGCCCGCCTGCGCGCAGGACGCGGCCGCGCGCAGCAGGCGTTCTTTTCCGTCTGGGGTTTCCCGCTCCACCTCCGCGCGGAGCCTATTTGCAATTGCCCGCCGCGAATCGCACCTGTTTTCTGTTTTCATCGTGAGCTTCCTCCTTCGCAAATAAAGCCTGAAGTTTTTTGATCGCCCTGCCGTACTTCCAGCGCACGGTCGCGCAGGGCCGGCCGAGAATCCGCGCGATCTCCCCGTGGGAATATCCGCCCACGGCGCGGAGCATCACGATCTGCCGCTCGGAGCAGTCCAGCTCCGAAAGCAGATGCTCCAGCAGCATCCGGTCCAGCTTCGGCGTAAGGTCGTCGCCGCCCGGAAGCGTGTCCGCCATGTCCATGATGTCCGTCATGTTTTTCCGCCGCCGGAACCGGTCGAGCGCAAGGTTCCGCGTGATGGTCATGATCCACGCGCCCGCGTCCGTTCCCGCCCGGTAGCTTCCCGCGCTTTCCCACACCCGCAGGAATGCGCTCTGCGCTACGTCCTCCGCGTCGCTCCTGTTTTTCAGGATCGCCAGCGCCAGACCGAAAACCGGGCTTTTCATCCGCTCGTAGAGCTCGCCCAGCGCGCCGCGGTCGCCCTCGGAGATTTTTTCGACCAGAGAGCCGCATTCCGCTTTTTCTCCGTGCATCGCCCCGCCTCCTTTCGTCAATAGAACGCCCGGGCGGCCGAAAATGTTTGCCGGCTGAAAAATAAATCGGGCGGCGGAAAAAATTTCCGCCGCCCGACGCTCACCTGACAGCCATCACCATCACGAGGCAGGGATTCCATTCGTCCCAGAGAGTCGGGAAAGTTTCCAGCTTCCGGAACCCCATTTTCTCGTAAAACATCCGCGTTCTGTCGTACTCCTCATAATGCCCCGCATCCACGGTTTTCACCTGGAGGAACTCGTAGCCGTGTTTTTTGGCGTACCCGTAAAAAGCCCGGAAAAGTTCCCTGCCGATCCCGCGCCGGTGAAATGTTTTCCGCACGCCCATCACGTAGATCTCCGCGGTGTAAGGGCTTGTTTCCTTCAGCGCGATGAATCCAACCGCGGCGCCGTTTTCGCAGTATGCCCAGAACGGCATTTTTCCGCTTTCGCGGACGTACTCCGCCGTGCTGTCCGGCAAACCGAACCATTCCGGCAGGTCTCCCAGGATCTTTTCCGCAATTTTCGACTTTTCCTCTCCGTCGGTTACGAATCGAATCAAAATGTTTCCTCCAGTCCCGTATGACCTCTCACGATCGGTGACCGGTTTTTGCGGAAAGATAGGCGCTCCGTCCGGAATCCCCGTTCGCGGCTGCTTTCCAGGCACCGCGTTTCTTTTTCCGGCCGGTCTTAAGTTTTGAAACGCGGTTTCTTTTTGCTTCCTTTTTCTTTTTAAAGAAAAAGGAAGCGCTCGGCGCAGCGGATGCCGTCGACGGCGGCGGAGACGATGCCGCCGGCATACCCCGCGCCCTCGCCGCAGGGGTACAGCCCGCGCAGGCCGACGGACTGCAGGTCGCCGCCGCGCAGCAGGCGCACCGGCGAGGAGGAGCGGCTCTCCACGGCCGTGAGCACCGCGTCCGGGAACGCGAACCCCCGCAGGCGCGCGTCCATCCTGCGGATCCCCTCGCGCATCGCGTCCGCGAGGAACGGCGGCAGACAGCCGTCCAGCGCGCAGGGCGCCGCGCCGAGCGGATAGCTCGGCTGCACGCACCCGAACCCGGACGACGGCCTGCGCGCGAGGAAATCCTCCACGCGCTGCGCGGGCGCGCGGTAGCCGCCCCCGCCGAGGCGGAACGCCTGCTCTTCCAGCCCGCGCTGGAACTCCACGCCCGCCAGCGGGCCGCAGCCGCCGAAGTCGGCCGGCCCCACGCCGACAAGCAGCGCGGAATTCGCGTTCGCGCCGTCGCGCGCGAACGCGCTCATGCCGTTCGTGACCAGACGGCCTTCCTCGCTCGCCGCCGCGACGACCGTGCCGCCCGGGCACATGCAGAACGTGTAGACGCCGCGCCCGCTTTCCAGATGCACAGCCAGGCGGTAATCCGCCGCGCCGAGCGCGGGGTGCCCCGCGAACTTCCCGTACTGCGCGCGGTCGATCAGCTCCTGCGGGTGCTCGATGCGCGCGCCCACCGCGAACGGTTTCGCCTCCATCGGCAGGCCGAGCGCGCAAAGCGAAGCGAACGTGTCCCTCGCGCTGTGGCCGACGGCGAGGAAAACGGCCCGCGCCTCCAGCGTTTCCTCGCCGCCGCTCCGCCCGGCGAACCGCACGCCGGAGACCGCGCCGTCCCGCACCGAAAGCCCCGTCATCCGCGTGTCGAACCGGACCTCCCCGCCCAGCGAGAGGATCTCGTCCCGGATCTTCTTCACCACGGCGGGCAGGCGGTCCGTGCCGATGTGCGGCTTCGCCTCCCATAGGATCTCCCGCGGCGCGCCGGCGCCGGCGAATTCCTCCAGCACCGCGCGGATGCGGGGGTCCTTCGTGCCGGTGTTCAGCTTGCCGTCGGAGAAAGTGCCCGCGCCGCCCTCGCCGAACTGCACGTTGCACTCCGTGTCAAGCGCCCCGCCTTTCCAGAAGGCTTCCACCTTCTTCCGGCGCTCCTCCACGCGGGAGCCGCGCTCCAGCACCACGGGGCGCTGGCCCGCCCGTGCCAGCGTGAGCGCCGCGAACATGCCTGCCGGGCCGAAGCCTACCACCACGGGCCTCACCTCCGGCGCGGGAAGGCGCGGGATCTCCCTGCGGCGCTCCTCCGCCGCCGTCACGCCCCGGCCGCGCGGTGCGGAGACGTCCGGGCAGTCCGCGTCCACCGTGCAGGTGAAGTGCACGTCGTCCCTGCGGCGCGCGTCCACCGCCCTCCGGTACAGCTTCACCGAGCGGATCTGCGCCGGCCTCACGCCGAGCCGCCTTGCGGCCGCACGTTTCAGGTCGCGCTCCGTCCCGTCCAGCTCCAGACGGAGATCCGTAATCCGGTACATTGTTTTCCCTCCCGTTTTCAAATCATCGCGCCGGCGGCGGCAAGCCCCGCGGCAACGCCGCTGGCCCATGCCCACTGCAGGTTGTACCCGCCGCATCCGCCGTCCACGTTCAAAAGCTCGCCGCAAAGGTACAGCCCCCGGCAGAAGCGCGACTGCAGCGCCCCGTCCACCTCCGCGAGCGGCACGCCGCCCGCGGTGACCTGCGCGCTCTGCCACGAGAGCGTGCCGAGCGCCGGAAAGCGGAAGTCCTTTACAACCCCGGCGATGCGGCGCGCGTCGTCCTCCGTGAGCGACCCGCCCGGCACGGATACGCTTCCGAGCGCCGCCTTCACCGCCTCCGCGCCGAGGGCCTTGTTCAGGAACCCCTCCGTCAGTTCGGCCGCGGGCCTGTCCCAGAATCGCCGCGCCTGCGCAAGCAGCCAGCCGGCAAGATCCCCCGCGCCGTACTCCGGCGCAAGGTCGAGCGAGATTTCCGCCTTTTCCATGGATGAATCTCCCAGAAAATGGGCAAGCTCAAAAATACAGATGCCGGAAAGAGAATTTTCCGTAAACTGCACCTCGCCGAGCGACATGCCGATCCGCCTGCCGCCGGTAAGGAACGAGGCCGCGGCGGAGCTGCGCACGCCCTTGAGCGGGCGGACGCGCTTCGGGTCGGTGCGCACCTGCACCAGCGCGGGGGAGAGCGGCGTGGCGCTGTGGTGGAACGGGCGGAGCAGGGCGTAGCCGTCCCCCGTGGAACCGGACTGCGGGCAGGCTTTTCCGCCCGTGGCCACGACGAGCGACCTTGCGCGGACCTTGTCCTTTTCGCAGGCGGCCAGGAACCCGCCGGGGACGCTTTCCAGCCAGGAAACCGGGAAATCGCAGATCAGTCGCGCGCCGTCCTCCTCCAGCCCCCTGCGCAGCACGTTCAGCACCGACTGGGCCTGCAGGCTGTGCGGGTAGACGCGGCCCTCCTCCGCCTCGCGGCAGAGAAGCCCCTGGGAGCGGAACAGCGAGAGGATCTTTTCCGGCGGGAACCGCAGCAGCACCGTTTCCGCCGCCTTTGCGTCCCCGTGGTAGCTTTCCGGCGCGGCCCGCAGGTTCGTCAGGTTGCAGCGGCCGTTGCCGGTCATCAGCAGCTTTTTCCCCACGCGCGGGTTCTTTTCCAGCACGGCTATCTTCAGCGGGCGGCCTTTCGCGCGCGCAAGTTCCGCCGCGGCGAGCGCCGCGGCAAGGCCGGACGCCCCGCCGCCGACGACCGCGAGATCATACGTTTCCAAGGGCCAGCGCCTCCTTTTCTTTGGGCGGGATCTCAATGCAGAAACAGGAAGAGAAACGCGGAAAGCGCCACAAGGACGGCGCAGACGGCCGCTACGACGCGTGCCAGCGCCGTGCGTTTTCCCCCTTTGCCCCAAAGGCTCCGCTTCAATGCAATCGCCTCCCGATGGAAACCATTATAAGCAAAACCGCCCGAAAAAACAACCTGGCGCACGGGCCGGGCCGGAAACCGCGTTTTATTGACATTCCCGGCGCTTTGACTTAGAATAAAACTTATCTGATACGAGTATAAGGGGAATCCAACAATCATATGGACCATAACAGATACGACAGCCGGTACGGCGGAGAAAACGCGGAAGCCGGAAGCGCGCGGAACCGGCGGCGGGCTCCCGCGTCGCCGCGAGGCCGTTCCTCTTACCAAGGGCAGGGCGAGATCGACCGCTACGACTACGTGGACCGCGACATTTACAGCAGCAGCGCTGCCGAGCGACGCGCTGCCGGGCGGAAGCCCCCGAAGAAGAAAAAAAAGAAGCGCGGCGGGGCCGGAAGGGTTTTCCGCACGTTCCTGCTCGTCCTGCTCCTCCTCGCGGGAGGCTGCTTCCTCTACTTCCGCGTGATGTCCTCGCGCCTGAACCGCTCCGAGGACGTGACCAGCAGCACGCTTGCGCAGTATGTGCAGACGCCCTCCGCCGCGCCGGACTGGGACGTGAAATCCGACGGCGACGTGATGAACGTGCTCCTGCTCGGGATCGACGAGAATGAGGACGGCTCCGACGGGCGCTCCGACAGCAACATTCTCGTCTCCATCGACCAGAAGACCAAAAAGATCCACCTCGTCTCGTTCCTGAGGGACTCTTACCTGGAAATTCCCACCGTGGGGAAGAACAAGCTGAACACCGCCTATGTGAAAGGCGGCGTGGCGCTCACGATGCAGACGCTGGAGAACAACTACCGGGTGAACATCGACCGGTACATGTCGGTGAACTTCAAGAACTTCGCCGCCGTGGTCGACAAGATGGGCGGGCTGGACGTGCCGATGAGCGCATCCGCCGCCGAGCAGTGCAACGAAAACATCCACACCGCGTTCAAAGAGGGGACAAACCATCTGGACGGCAAAGAGTGCCTGTACTACGCGCGCATCCGCGACGCGGAGGACGAATTCGGCCACGACGACTACGGCCGCGCCGGGCGGCAGCGCCAGGTGATCCAGCTTATGATCGGGAAGATGAAGTCCATGAATCCCGTGGAGACCAGCAAGATCCTTTACGACTACCTGCCGCTGATCCACACGAACCTCACCGACCCGGAGGTGGCGTGTCTGGCGTCCGTGGCCGCGACGATCTCCGGCTATCAGGTCGAAAGCAAGCAGATGCCGGCGCCCGGCACGTTCGACGACCAGCGGAGCGTGGACGGCGTAGGCAAAGTCATCGACCTGGACCTCAAAAAGAACTGCGCGATCCTGCGCGAGTTCCTCTACGGCGCTTCCTCCGATTCGGGCGGGGACTAGCAATCGGCGCTTCCCTTTCCGCCGCGGAACTGTTATAATAAAAAGCATATGAAAATTCGTCCCGGAGGCCGAAAATATGGAAAAGAAAACGTTCTATATCACCACGCCCATCTATTACCCGTCCGGTAAGCCGCATATCGGGCATTGCTACTGCACCCTTGCGTGCGACGCCATCGCCCGCTACAAGCGAATGCAGGGGTACGACGTGATGTTCCTGACCGGGACGGACGAGCACGGGCAGAAGATCGAGCAGAAGGCCGAAGCGGCCGGCGTCACGCCGCAGCAGTACGTGGACGGGACCACCAAGGTCTTCCGCGACCTGTGGAAGCTGATGAACATCTCCAACGACAAATTCATCCGCACGACGGACGCCTACCATGTGAAGGCCATCCAGAAGATCTTCCGCCGGCTTTACGAGAAGGGCGAGATCTACAAGGGCAAGTACAAGGGCTGGTACTGCACGGACTGCGAGTCCTTCTGGACCGAAACGCAGCTGAAGGACGGCAGGTGCCCCGACTGCGGCCGCGAGGTGAAATGGACCGAGGAGGAAGCGTACTTTTTCCGCCTTTCCCATTACGCCGACCGCCTGCTGAAGCTTTATGAGGACAAGCCCGACTTCATCCAGCCGGAAAGCCGCAAAAACGAGATGATCAACTTCATCAGGCAGGGGCTGCAGGACCTGTGCGTCTCGCGCACCAGCTTTACGTGGGGCGTGCCGGTGGATTTCGACCCCAAGCACGTGGTCTATGTGTGGATCGACGCGCTGCCGAACTATATCACCGCGCTGGGCTACGGCTCCGACGACGATTCGCTTTACCGGAAGTACTGGCCGGCGGACGTGCATTTCGTCGGCAAGGAGATCGTGCGTTTCCACGCTATCATCTGGCCCGCTATCCTGATGGCGCTCGGCCTGCCGCTTCCGAAGCAGGTGTACGGCCACGGGTGGCTGCTCTTCGGCGACGGCAGCAAGATGAGCAAGTCGAAGGGAAACGTGGTGGACCCCTACGTGCTGTGCGGGCGGTACGGCGTGGACGCGGTGCGCTACTTTCTGCTGCGCGAGATCCCGTTCGGCTCGGACGGCCTGTTCACCAACCAGGCCCTCATCAGCCGCATCAACTCCGACCTGGCCAACGACCTGGGCAACCTCCTTTCCCGCACGGCGATGATGGTGCAGAAGTATTTCGACGGGAAGATCCCGGCGGAGCGGGAAAGCGCCGCGGTGGACGAGGATCTCGTCTCCATGGCGCTCGGCCTGCGCGGCCGGTGCGACAAAGCCGTGGACGGCTACCAGTTCTCCAACGCGCTGGCGGAGATCTGGAAGCTTGTGTCCCGAGCGAACAAATATATCGACGAGACCGCGCCGTGGGTCCTCGTCAAGGATCCGGCGAAAAAGCCGCGCCTGGCGGCCGTGCTCTACAACCTCTGCGAGTGCCTGCGCGTCATCTCCATCCTGCTGGCGCCCTTCCTGCCGGACACGGCGCCGGAGATCCAGAAGCAGATCGGCGCGAAGCCGGAGGAACTGACGTACGACGCCGCGGCAAAGTGGAACGTGCTCCCGCCCGACGCCGAGATCGCAAAAGGGAAGGCTCTGTTCCCGCGCATCGACGCGGAAAAGGAACTGGAAGAGCTGAACCGCCTGATCCCGAACCCGGCCGCGAAGGAAGCCGAAAAAGCGGCGGAAGCGTCCGAAGGGACAGCCGCCGCGCAGGTTACGATCGACGACTTCGAGAAGCTCGACCTGCGCGCCGGCTACGTGAAGGCCTGCGAGCATGTGAAGGGCTCGAAAAAGCTGCTGAAATTCACGCTGGACGACGGTATGGGCGGGCGCACGATCGTCTCCGGCATCGCAAAGTGGTACGAGCCCGAAAATCTGGTGGGGCACACGGTCGCGTTCGTGGCGAATCTGAAGCCCGCGAAGCTCTGCGGCGTGGAAAGCCAGGGCATGATCCTCTCGGCTGACGCCGGCGAGGACGACGTGAAGATCCTCCTGCTGGACGGCGTGCCCGCCGGCAGCAAGATCCGGTGATTTTTGGGGAAAGAGCCCCAAAAGTTGAGACTTCAGCTCTGCCGGGGGCGCGAGCCGCTCCCCGCCCTTTTTGTCTTAAAATTCTAACGGGCGGCGTCCCTCCAGCCGCCGGCCAGAGAAAGAAGAGATTCCCGATGCCCTACGTCAATATTTTTGACAGCCACGCGCACTACGACGATCCCGCGTTCGACGGGGACCGCGAGACGCTTCTCGCCTCCCTGCCGGGGCGCGGCGTCCGCCGCGTGGTAGACTGCGGCGCCGACCTCGCGTCCTCGCGCAAGGCCCTCGCCCTCTCGGCGCAATATCCGTACCTCTACGCCGCCGCCGGCATTCACCCGGAGGAAGCGCACGACCTTCCCGCCGACTGGGAATCGCGGCTCGCCGGCCTGCTCGCGCAGCCGAAGGAAGTGGCCGTGGGGGAGATCGGCCTCGACTACCACTTCGCGGAGAATCCGCCGCGCGAGGCGCAGAGGGACGTTTTCGAAAAACAGATCCTTCTCGCAGGCCGTCTCGGCCTGCCCGTCATCGTGCACGACCGGGAGGCGCACGGCGACACGATGGTCCTTCTGCGCAAGCACCGGCCGCGCGGCGTGGTGCACTGTTTTTCCGGCAGCGCGGAGATGGCGAAGGAAGTGCTCCGTCTCGGTATGTACATCGGTTTGGGCGGCGCGGTCACATTCAAAAACGCGCGCGTGCCCGTGGAGGTCGCGAAGCTCGTGCCCCGCGACCGGCTTCTGCTGGAGACGGACTGCCCCTATATGGCGCCTGTGCCGTACCGCGGGAAGCGCAACGACTCCACCCTCATCGCCTGCGTCGCGGACCGGCTCGCCGAAATCCGGGGCGAAAGCGCGCAGGAGATTATCGACCGGGCGAACGAGAACGCAAAGCGGCTGTTCGGCGTGGATTGATGCGGGAATATCGTCCGCACAACCCGGAATATCTTGGCGAAAGGAATGGGATGACATGAAACTCGAAAAGATGGGGGAGTTCTTCGATCGCCGTCTGGACGGTTACGAGGACCACCAGCTTTCCTGCATCGATTCCGCGGACGAGTTTTACCTCTATACGGCGGCGCGGCTTCCCATGGCCGCGGGGTGCAAAGTTCTTGACCTGGGCTGCGGGACGGGGCTGGAACTGAATGAATATTTCAGGCTGAACCCCGCTGCGCAGGTCACGGGGATCGATCTGGCGGGCGGTATGCTGAAGGCGTTGCGGGCCAAATTCCCGGAACAGAAGCTGACGCTGGTCCACGGCTCGTATTTTGAGGTCCCGTTTGGAACAAGCGAATACGACGCCGCCGTTTCCGTGGAGTCCCTGCATCATTTCCCGCTGGAACAGAAGGTCCCGCTCTACCGGAAGCTGCGCGATTCCCTCAGGGCGGGCGGGTATTTCATCCTGACGGACTATATGGCGGAAAATGAGGAAGAAGAGAAGAAAAACTTTTTGGAGCTTGCCGGCTTGAAAAAAGAGCTGGGAATCGACGGCGACGAGTTCTATCACTTCGATACGCCGCTCACCAGGGAGCATGAGACGGAAGCCCTGCTTTCGGGGGGCTTTTCAAAAGTCGAGTTTCTGCACCGATGGAAAGCTACGAATATCCTGAAGGCGTATCGTTGATTTCCGGATTTGTAGAAATCCCGGGAGGAAAAACCTCGCCGGACGGCCTTGTCTCCGGCCGTCCGGCGAGGTTTTTGTCTCACACCGATTTTTCCGCAGCGGCATGACTTCCCGCCGCGGAGCGGGGTGAGAAGGACACTTTTTGGCCTTTGCGGAATATTATGGTCTTATCACGGAAACAAGGAGTGAGAGATCATGTTCTGCAAACGCTGCCGGTGTCCGGAAACACCGGATCCGGTGGATTACGGCCCGAATCCGCTCGTGATCGACCTGCCCGACACGGCGGAATGCAACAGCAATTTTCGCGCCACGCTGTGGACGGGCGAGCATCTTCAGGTGACGCTGATGTGCATACCGGTCGGCGGCGACATCGGCCTTGAGATGCACCCGGACGTGGACCAGTTCCTTTTTGTGGTGGATGGCTGCGGCACGGTGAAGATGGGAAGTGAAAAGGACTGCCCTGCGTTTGTGAAAAACGTGTTCCGCAACGACGCGATCTTTATTCCCGCCGGCACCTGGCACAATCTCGTCAATACGGGGGGCCGGCCGATGAAGCTTTCCTCCGCTTATGCGCCGCCGGAGCATCCGCACGGGACGCTGCAGAGGAACCGCCCGCAGGCCGCATGCAGGGGAAGCGCGGCGGCGCCGGCTGCCCGGCCGGAGACGGGTTTCCCGCAGAAGTGCTGCGAGGCCGGGGCGGCTGTTTCGAGGTCCGACATCATGACCAGGGCGGCTGCTTCACAGTCCGGCGGCGCGGCCAAGACGGCAGCGGCTTCCCGGCCGGACGATGCGACCGGAGCGGCTGTCCTTCCGGGCGGTGCCGCGAAAGCGGCGGGTTCCCGGGAATGTGCCGCCGGGGAACCGGCCCAAATGGTCACCGCAGAGAAAGAAGACGCACAGCAGCCGCAGGCATAAGCGGCTCCGGTTCCGGCTTTTCCGCCGGAACCTCTTTCTATTCCGCCCCGCGCGGAGCATAAAAAAATGCCGCCCTTGCAGCCGGGCGGCATTTCTAAGGAGGAGAAAGAGGAGAATTATGAAAAGAGAAGTATGAAAACCCTCTCGCGAGGGACTTGTAATTTGTCTGCCGGCTGCCGGTTCGGTATTCCGTCTGGGCCGACCGCCGTTCCGCAGTATTTTGAAATCGGTTTCCGCTTTTTATTTCCTTTTGGATTGCTTTTAGTATAACGGTGCTTTGTGACGCGGGGATGAATCGGTTTTTAACATTTTGCGGAAGATTTATGAACAAATTGAAAATGCCGCCGCGGGCTTATGGCACGACGCGGAGAGTTGTGATATACTTAACATATGATATTTTTCCCGAAGGAGGAGTCGCTCATGACGGGAGTTGTCGATGTTGGCGGGGGCCTCAGGGATATTTTCGGGGCCGGCGTGTTCGACTACTGCCTCGGCCGGGGGATCCGGTTCGATTACTGTATCGGCGTTTCCGCTGGAAGCGCCAACATCGCCAGTTACCTCGGCGGGCAGAGCGGACGCAATTACAAATTCTACACGGAGTACGCTTTCCGGCGGCGGTATATGAGCCTTGGAAATTTCATCCGAACGGGCTCCTACATCAACATGGATTACGCTTACGGCGAGCTTTCCAAAAAAGGCGGCGAGAGCCCGCTCGATTTCGGCAGGATCAAAAGCTCCGCAAGCGCGATGAAGGTCGTGGCGATGAACGCGCTCACGGGGGAAACCGTCTATTTCGACAAGAGCGACATGTGCCAGGACGATTACTCCATCCTGATGGCTTCCTCCAGCATCCCGGTCGTCTGCCGGCCGTACTCCGTGCGCGGGGTGCCGTATTTCGACGGCGGCCTCGCGGACCCCGTTCCGGTGCGCAGGGCGTTCGGCAGCGGCTGCGACAAGGTCGTCGTCATCCTCACGAAGCCGCGCGATTTCGTCCGCAGCCAGGAAAGCGACCTCCGCCTTGTCAGGCTGCTGCGCAGAAGGTACCCGAAGTCCGCCGAGCAGCTTCTCCTGCGCTATAAGAAGTACAACGACGGCGTGGCGCTGGCAAAAAAGTGTGAAGAAGAGGGGCGCGCGCTGATCCTCGCGCCGGAGGACACCTTCGGGATGCGCACGCTGACGAAGAGCCGGGAGACCCTCGACCGGATGTACCGGATGGGCGTGGGCGCGGCGGCGGCCCTCGACAATTTTCTCGGGCTGCCGGAGCGGAGCGGACAGGCCGCGGCGAAAATCCGCCCGGGGCCGGTTGCCTCCGTATAACCGCGCGGCGGCCGCAATTTCAAGGAGGTTTTCAAAAGATGGAATGTGTTCGCAAAGTGACGGACGACCTTTACTGGGTAGGCGCAAACGACCACAGGCTTGCGCTCTTTGAAAATATCCACCCCATTCCTTTCGGAATATCCTACAACTCCTACCTGCTGCTGGACGAAAAGACCGTGTTGTTCGATACGGCGGACTGGTCCGTCGGCCGCCAGTTCCTGGAGAACGTCGAGGCCGTGCTGGACGGGCGCCCGCTGGATTATCTCGTGATCGACCACATGGAGCCGGATCACGCCGCCGCCGTCGGGGAGATCCTGCTCCGCTGGCCGGAGGCGAGAATCCTCGCCTCGCCCAAGGCCGCCGTGTTCCTCAGGCAGTTCGGCTTCTGCGCGGAGGGCAGGGCGGACGTGGTGCGCGAAGGGGACAAGCGCTCCTTCGGAAAGCACGACGTCACCTTTATCGGCGCGCCGATGGTGCACTGGCCCGAGGTCATGGTGACCTACGACCTGACGGACGGGATCCTTTTCTCCGCGGACGCGTTCGGCACGTTCCGCGCGCTGGACGGGAAGCTGTTTGCGGACGAGGTGGATTTCGGGCGCGACTGGATGGACGAGGCCCGCCGCTATTACACGAATATCGTGGGAAAGTACGGCGCGCAGGTGCAGACGCTGCTGAAAAAACTCGCTTCGCTGGACGTCAGGATGATCTGCCCGCTGCACGGCCCCGTGTGGAGGAAGAACCTGGGCGTGTTCCTGGAAAAGTACGGGAAATGGAGCCGCTACGAGCCGGAGGAAAAGGGCGTCGTGATCGTTTACGCCTCCATGTACGGCAACACGGAGTCCGCCGCGCAGATCCTCGCGGCGAAGCTCGCGGAGCGCGGCGTGACCAACACGCGCGTGTACGACGTTTCCGGCACGCACGTCTCCTACCTGATCGCCGACGTGTTCCGGTACAGCCACCTCGTGCTGGCCAGCGTGACCTACAACCTCGGGATCTTTCCGCCCATGCTCGCCTTCGCCGAGGACATGAAAGCCCTCAACGTGCAGAACCGCACCTGCGCCGTGATGGAGAACGGCTCGTGGGCCTGCCGTTCCGGCGCGCTGATCCGCGGGGCGCTCGGCGGCATGAAAAAGATGCGCATCCTCCCGCAGAGCGTCAGCCTTGTTTCCAGGATGGGTCGGAAAAACGTCCCGGAAATGGACGCTCTGGCGGACGCGCTTGCCGCGGACGTCGGCTCCGCCGGATAAATTTTTTCCCATGCAGGGTACGGAAATGCCCGGGCTGCGCACGATGCGCGCCCGGGCATTTCTTTGCCGCAGCAGCTTTATTTTTTTGCGGGTGCCGGCTGCGGATAGCGGTACGTTTTCCCCTGAAAGTTTTCCATGACGACTTCGCGGTCGTTCTTGGAAATGACGTAGTTGTAATTGATCGGGACTTTCCCGCCGCCGCCGGGCGCATCGATCACGAATTTCGGCACGGCATAGCCGGAGATGTTCCCGGTCAGATCGTGGATGATGTTCACGCCCTGATCCACCGTGGTACGGAAGTGGCCGATCCCGCGTGAAAGGTCGCACTGATAGAGGTAATAAGGACGCACGCGCATATGAACAAGCTTCAACATCAGTTCCTTCATGGTGGCGGTATTGTTGTTGATGCCGTTCAGAAGCACGGTCTGGTCGCCGAGCGGAATGCCGGCGTCCACAATGGCCTCACAGGCGCGCTGCG
>ENA-UOOK01003443-UOOK01003443.1-fermentation-metagenome-genome-assembly--contig:-NODE-3443-length-17993-cov-3.819489_pt1 | contig 17993 bp, 16 predicted proteins | sample MGYA00245777_ERZ724023 | MGnify/ENA primary metagenome ERZ724023 (study PRJEB28704, sample SAMN03018312) | fermentation metagenome | biome: anthropogenic terrestrial biome; feature: soil; material...
GTGAACTGGAAACCGGGTATTCAACCCCTACACCCTCTGTTTCACCTTTTCAAAACGGTAGATCGCTTTCTTATGCTCCGTCGGATACTCGTTTGGTGTATAGACTTTCAGGGAATCCTCCAAAGCTTCCAGCGCTTTAGCCAAATTTTCCTTTCGATCCTGAAGTTCGGCCAAGAGCGCAAAAGTATCTCCGATATTGAATTGGACCATGGCGTAGTCGTAGGGATAATTGCTTAGCGTAAAGATAGTTAACGCCCCTTGAAAGGCCCCCATCGCATTTAAGAGCCGATCGGTCCGAAATTCGTTATACTCGCCGATACTGCTGAAAACTAAATTTTTAATCGTCTCCGCCATAGTCTTATAGGTAATCCCGATTTGCAAAGTGATTTCCGCGCATTCTCTAGGGAACCGGTCGCCGGTATAGTATTGCAAGGCTGATTCATAGGCGGCGATCCCTCTCTGATATGCTTTTCTTTTATCTTCGGAGTCCGTCTCCGCCAGATCTCGGTAAAGATCTCCCAAACGCCTATACAGACGGCCGCTCCGTTCCGGGTCCCCGGCGACCGCTAGGATCGGAGCGGTTTCTTCCAAGGTCTTAACGGCCAAACTTAGATAATGTTCTTTTTGATTGGCGCCGGCCCGTTCAACCAAAGCTTCGGCTATCGCTTGATTGATATCGGCAAATTCCAAGGGGTGGTTTTCAAGGTTTAAGATTTGTTGCGCGTCTTGATAGTAGTTTACTGCCTTTTGAAGATTGGTTTCTTTATTAAAAAATTTAGCGAAATCATGATAAACCGAACCTAATTTCCTCATCGCTTCAGCCTGTTCCAGTCGTAAATCTTCAGCCAGATAGATTTTGACGGCCCATTCCAAGGCCTCGATGGCCTTCTGAAAACCGTCCGCTTGACGCTGGGCCAGCCCTAAAAATTGATATACTTCCCCCAAACCAGTCTGGAGCTTTCCGTATGCAAGCGGCGTCTTCTCCGGGTTACAGACCTTCAGCGCATCTTCATAACCTTGAATCGCTTTTGTCAGGAGCTCCCCTTGAAAATTTATCCGGAGCGACTTTAATCTAGCCCTGCCTAAATTGATCTGCCCTTCAATGAATTCGATCTGGTTTTCTATCGGGTTGTAAAGTTCAACCGCATCCTCAAAAGCAGCCATCGCTTTACTTAAGTTCTCCGTTCCGGCGTCTGTTTCAGCTAAAGCCAAATAAGCCTGTCCCAGGTTACTTAGGGTAATAGCATACCTTAAAGGGTTCTGTTTGGGATCATAAATCCGGAGCGCCTTTTCAAATTGGCTGATCGCCTCGTTCAAGCATTGCTCACGGTCCCGGACCGTGGCGGCAATATTATGGATTATTCCCAAGTTCAAATGGGTCGATGCCATAAGCTCTGAAACAGGGGAGAGATTTTCAATTCCCAGGATGGCTTCGAAATAATGGACTGCTTTGTCCAAATACGAATCGCGGTTGCGAATCTTCGAATATAACTTACAAGCCGATCCCAAGTTGTGAAGGATAAATGCATAACCCATTGGATATTCGGCAACTGAAGTCAAGGCGTTCAAAACTTCCTTACAGATCTCCATCGCCTGGTTCAAATTGGTTTCTTCCCCTTCAAGCCGGGCCAAATCTATATAAACGTTGGCCAGGCTATTGAGGGTATGGGAGTATTCCACCGGATAACTCTGTAGGCTATAAACTTGCGACGCCGCCTGATAAGAGCTGATCGCTTTCTGATAATTTACAATGGAGTCGGCCGAATCGGCTAAAGAACTGTAAGCATGTCCCTGTTGGAACTGGAGCAAAGCGTAAGTCGACGGCGCTTGTTCCATGCTCAGATTCACCAATGCTTCCTCCGAGTATTTGATTGACCGCTCCAAGTTACGCTCCCGTTCCTTAAAATCGGCCAAATAATGATGCGCCGATCCTAAATACAATGATATCAACGGATATTCCTGAGAACCTTTGCTTTTATTCCAAGTTGACCAGGCCTTTTCCAAGGAGGTCCCGGCTTTCATAAAAGATTCGATGGCCTTGGTGAGATTTATCTCCCGCTCCCGGAATTGGGCTAACGATTTAAAAGCCGCCCCCAAGTTAAGTTGGACCAGCCCATACTCCCAATCACTCTCTTTAACTGTATTAAGGGCTTCACTCAAAACAGCGCAAGCCCTAACAAGTTCATCAGGGTCTTCTTTGAGAAATGCCTTCTTGCGACAGGCTATTCCTTGGACGAGTTTAAGATAAACATATACTTTCCCGTCCCGGCTTTTTGAAACTTGATCGATTAGGCCGGTAACGTAAGCGAGCCCTTCGTCAAACCGATGTTCATCTATTAATTGATCGACATTTTTTAAATGGGTTGCCAAATCTTGCTGGGTCTTAGGTTTCGGGAATTCAGATCGGTTAACTTCAAAGAAAATAAACTCGGTGAATTTCATTGCTTAATCTCCATTATTACATGATGTTTCAAATGGGCGCTTTGATGACTTTAACCGCGCCATCTGTCCATAACTTAATGATAACCTTTTTTACCGCCGCCGGATCGCCGCTGGTATAGAAGACTTCCTTCCCCCCATCAATTTGCGGATTAAGAATCCGGTTTTGTTCCAGAACACGGACGGTTTGTTTGGCGACGGCCAAACCGGTATCAATAACCGTAACATTTGGGCCGCAGATTTTTTGGATCGTGGCCCTTAAAAAAGGATAATGGGTGCAACCCAAAACCAAGGTATCGATTTGTTCTTTCAATAAAGGACCGAGATATTGACGTAAAAGTTTCTCAGCCTCCGGAGTCTCCAATTCTCCATTCTCAACCAGTTCGACAAGGCCCGGGGCCGGTTGGGTGTAAACTTGGACATCCGCGCCAAACTTCTCAACCAGGATCGAAAAACGGTCCCCTTTCAAAGTTAAACTGGTCGCTAAAACCCCGATCTTTCCATTACGGGTTAGGTTATGGGCCGGTTTTAACGCCGGTTCCACACCGACGATGGGTATTTGGGGATATGCCTCTCGCGCCTGGTCCAATCCTGCCACTGAAGCTGAATTACAGGCTACTACCACTGCTTTTACTCCCAACTCAACCAAAAAAGCGGTCACCGCCAAACTCCGAGCGCGGATTTCCGGAACAAGTTTGGTCCCGTAGGGACAATGCGCCGAATCCGCCAAGTATAGTAAATCCTCGCCCGGAAGCATCCTCCTGATCTCTTTTAGTATTGACAGACCTCCGACGCCGGAGTCAAAGACCCCGATTGCAGCTGAATCGGACATCCCAAGCACCTCGTTCAATTCAATCTCAAACGGATCCCATATTTTACATCAAAATCTTTATCTATATTCGAGTTTTGTTGAACTTATCCTGCCCGGTTCCAAGGTTAGTATAACAAAATCGCCCTTGAAAACACTTGGTCCACCCACGTTTTTTCAAAAGGCGATTCAATATAGTTTAAGTTCTTAGATCGGGCTATCCGCTATTAACTTAGTAACGCCTTGATAATTTTCAACACCTTATCCGGTTCAAAGGGCTTCACCAAAAAATGCTTAGCCCCGGCTGAAATAGCCTCCATTACTACTTCCTTTTGACCTAAAGCGCTGCAAACGATGATATTGGCATTAGGGTCGATCTCCGTAATTTTTTTAATAGCGGTTATCCCATCCATTTCAGGCATGGTGATATCCATGGTTACTAGGGCGGGATGGTGCTCTTGATAGAGATCGATCGCTTCCAAACCGTTTGCTGCTTCCAAAACTTCTTTATAGCCGTTTTCTTCCAATATCTTCCTAAGCATCGCTCGTGCCAGGTTTGCGTCATCAACCACCAAGATCTTCATAGGCACACCCCTTTATTATATATGTCACAATGCGTTTTAGGCGCGTTTTGTGACATATTTCCCTTACTCATAATAATCGCGCGTCCCACGGCCAAGTAATTCCAACCCGGTTTGATATAATGATACTTCTCCGGGTATCTTAAGTCAAACATAATTTCAGCCTTTGCTTTCAATCCTCCTGCCCCCACCGATTAATCTCCGCCGGGATTTGATCAAGAGGGACCACTTTCTTCGCTCCGCCATATTCCACTGCTTTTTGGGGCATACCATAAACCACTGAACTTTTCTCATCCTGAGCTATAGTAAAGGCCCCTTGATCGCGCATCGCTTTTAAGCCTTTGGCGCCGTCATCGCCCATACCGGTAAGGATCACGCCCAACGCTTTTCCTCCGAGAGAGGCGATTGATTTTAGAGTATAATCGATTGACGGGTTATAAAACGTATCATCAACCGGCGGCCCCACTTTGACCAGGTAACCGGCGCCCCGGTTGACCACAGCTAGGCTTTTACCGCCCGGGACCACCAATGCTTTTCCTCTGGCTATCTCCTCGCCGTCCTCAGCTTCTCTGACGCGGACAGGCCCGATTTGGTCCAAGGACTGCGCGAAAGCGCCGGTAAACATGGCCGGCATATGTTGGATGATAACTATTCCAGGTAAGTCCGGGTCCAACTCTTTAAATAATTCCCTAATAGCAGTGGTGCCCCCCGTAGAAGCGCCAATCGCAATTAAACGCTCTGAAAGCCCAATTTTTTTAGGACTATTTGCCTCCTTGGCAAAAGGCGCCGAATTTCGGTTGAAAGTTAATCCCACTTTAATATTGACTGCAGTCCGTAATTTAGTAATTATTTCATTCTTTAAGAGCTGAATGCCTTCCTTATAACTGATTTGCGGTTTGGCGATGATATCGACCGCTCCCAATTCTAAAGATTTAATCCCGATCTTGCTGCTCACTTGGGTCCAGGAACTGATCATCACCACCGGCATTGGTTTAAATTCCATAAGACGCTGTAAAAACTCCAACCCATCCATCTTGGGCATTACTACGTCTAAAGTTATCACATCAAACCGCGTCTTTTTCAATAGTTCCAAGGCTTCGACGGGGTCCCCCAACGACGCGGCCACTTCCAGGTCAGGGCTGGAGTTAATAATTTCCGCTAATAATTGGCGAAATAATGCGGAATCATCAATTACCAAAACGCGATGTTTTTGACCCATAGTCTTCTCCCCATTGTCATTTCTTTCGGTAAATACTTCTCTTGCAAGGTATCCATCTAGGGTCCGCAAAATTAAGTGATTCCGAGAGTCCTAAAAACAAATAACCGCCCCTCTTTAAAAAATGATCAAAACCTTGGACCACTTTTTCCTGAGCCTGCCGAGACAGATAAATAAAGACGTTTCTACACAAGATTAGGTCAAACCGGACCGACTCCGGAATATCCATCCGTTCTACCAAGTTAATCTTTTGGAAGTTTATTTGTTCCCTCAATTTGGACTTGACTTTATAAAAATTCGGGTCCCTTTTCAGTTGTGTAAAATACTTATCCCGCAAATTTTTCGGAATCCCCGCAATCCTTTCTCGATGGTACTCTCCGGCCATTCCCTCTTGCAACTTAACAATACTGACATCGGAAGCAAGGACTCGAAGGTCCCACCCTTCTCCCAAGGCCTCATTCATTACTATAGCAAGGGTATATGCTTCTTCGCCCGAAGAACACCCGGCCGACCAACATCTAACCTTTTTGGTTCCTCGATTAATAGCGATCAAATCAGAAAGCAACTCTTGGCGCAAGATCTGAAATTGATAGGATTCCCTAAAAAAACTGGTTACGTTGGTAGTGACCAAGGATACCAATCTATTAAATTCGGAAGGGTCCTTTGCCAAAAGGTCCAGATAGGCTTGGTAATTATCCAGATTAAGCTCGATAAGCCTTTTATTCAAACGCGACTGGACCAGATACTTCTTCTGGATGGTATAGTTAAAGCCCAGTCTTTGATTGAGCAAACGGCAGATCTGCTCAATCTCATAATCGCTGGCTTCCCGGGTCAGTTTAAACATCTGATTTCTCCCCGGCAGCCTCTATCTGGTCGGCCTTTAAATCCAGCAACCCCTTGCCGGATAAGGTTTCTTTTGAAATTAGTTGGGATTCGGCTTCCAATTCTTTTATAATATTCTCGATTAACCCATCTGACAAACACCCATCGGTTGGTTGCGCTTCGGTCGAAATTTTAGCGTCGATTTTCATTTGGAATAAATCGTTTGGTAATTCCGCCGCCAAATCCGACTCCAACCCGGAAAGAATCTCCGTTATCCGCTCCGGTTCTAAAATACCATTCTCATCATTATCATTAGCCTGATCCAGCGCATCTAAATTAGGAGTTAATTCTAATTCATTCGTTGAAGGCGTCTCCTCTTCCTGCCCCGGTTTGGAGATCCCGTTTAGAAGATCCTCAAGCTCCTGGGGGTCAATTAGATACTCCGGACCCCGATTTAATTGGGATGTTTCAATAAGTTCCTTGGGATAAAGCTTCCCCGGCAAACTTGGATTATCAAGCTTCGTTTCATAACACCCGTTAGACGCCTCAACTTTGAGTAATCCCGCACCCGGTTCCCGGTCTTCCAAAATCGGCTGTGCCTTTTGAGTTTCAACCATTTTAGCCGGATCGAGCAACAACACTAAACGTTCCCCAAAATTTGCCACGCTCTTTAAATACTTTGTCTTTTCTCCGAAATTAAAAGCGCTCACCTTTTTAATTGAGGTTAAGGGTATAAAGTCCAAATCCAAAACCTGCTCGGCGGTGATCCCAAAGATACAACCGGATTCAACCACGATGGTTACTGCGGTCTCCCCATAGTTGAGCGGCTCAAGTCCAAAGATCATCCTCAAATCAACGATGGGAATAATTTTACCGCGATAACTGGCCATACCTTCCACATTAGCATAATTATTGGGCATTTTTAAAGGCGTCATATAATTTACAAGTTCCAACACCTTCCGGGCCTCGACGCCGAACTCTTCGTTGTCGATTGTAAAAATCACATATGGCTCAGTCTGTTTAACCTGGCTAGGACCGGTGTTGAAATTTTCAATGGAATGACTGATCTTTAACATTAAACCTAAACCTCCCCGGCGCTCAATTTAAGCTTAGGTTAGTTTGTTTGCAAATTGTGAAGATTGATAATCAACGCTATTTCACCGCCGCTTAAAATAGCAGCCCCGGCAATCATCAGATTATTTGGAAAAGCGGGGTTAATCTGCTTGATTACGATCTCTTCCTGACCGATTAATTCATCAACTATTAAACCCATCTTGCCGCGGCCGTTTCTAAAAACAACCAAGGGAATTTCCTCAACCTCCGGAGACTTTTCAAAACCAAATAAATCCCTAAGGTCAACCACAGGGAAAGCTTCCTGGCGCAGGGTGAAAACCTTCTGATCGGCAACACTGTGAATCTTATCCGGTCCAATCATTAAACTCTCTAAAACATCACCGGACGGTATCACGAAGGGCTGGTTTCCGGCTTTAACCAGCAAGGCTTGAATAATCGCCAATGTTAATGGGACTTTGAGATTAAAGGTAGTCCCCTGATTCAATCGAGTATCAACTTCGACATCCCCTTTTAAAGCGTTAATGCTGTTTAACACCACATCCAGTCCAACTCCGCGTCCGGAAATATCGCTGATAGTCTCGGTAGTGGAAAAACCGGGAGCGAATATTAACTTATAAGCTTCTTCATCACTGATCTTATCATTGGCTTTAATGATGCCGTTCTTAACGGCTTTTTCCTTAATTTTTTCGACATCGAGCCCTCTGCCATCGTCGCTGACGCTAATTACGATATAGTCCCCGTCCTGGTAGGCCCCGATTTTGACCCGTCCCACTTCCGTTTTACCCATGGTCACCCGTTGTTCGCCGTTTTCCAAGCCATGATCAACCGCATTCCGAATGATGTGGGTTAGAGGGTCAACTAAATTTTCTGCCATCTGCTTATCAATTTCGGTGTCTTCACCAAAGACAGTGAGTTCAACCTGTTTTCCGCTTTTCTTGGCCACATCCCGGATAAGCTTAGGGAATCGCGAAAAGAGTTGCCTTACCGGAACCATCCGTAACTCAATTATATCTTCCTGAAAACAAGTAGTAACTTGTTCTAATTTTTGGACTGTTTTGGTCAAATTGTTCCAAGTGTTCTGTCCCTGATAGCCTAATTGAGTTAATTCCACCAAATTGGATTTGATATTAAGCAATTCACCGACATTATTAAGAAGTTGATCGATTTTTGACGACTCTACCCTAATTGTACGGTCGTTGGTGGCTATCGCTAAATGTTCCTGATGTTCCGGTTGAGTATTAGTGTTAATATTGGGATTGGTTTTTGCCTCTTCGGGACGATAAACCCATTTCCTGAGCCTAGTCTCTAAGGCGTCATTAATCGGATAAGTAATAACGGTCTTTTCTTGTTCGGAAGTCAACGGCGTTTCAACTAATAAAACCGTTTTAAAGATATCGAATTTCTCCGCCGTCAGCTCCTCAATAGCTGGTACCATCTTATAAATCGAACCGTACCTTTCAAGATATTTGACAAAGACTAACGCCGATGCGGATTTCATCGCCGCGTCGAGCGAAAATTGGACCTCCACTCCGTAAACAGCTTTTCCTGAACTCTGCCATAAGGCAATCTCTTTTTTTTCCGAATCATTAAGCGTTAGAACGTTATGATAACGGTCTGCGGGTAAATTCTCTGGTTCGGCTTGATAATTAAACTCTTCCTTCCAGCGGTTGATTTGGTCCGCCTGGTCCCAGCGGCCGCCTTCAATATATTCGAGCACTTCGTCGCAGTACTGAATCAAAGCGTCGATCTTAGCCACATCCAACCGAAAGACCGTCTTACGTACTCCGTCAAATAAATTTTCAACTTGATGCATGGTATCTTTAAGATCATTCAGCCCCATCATTCCGGAAGATCCCTTGATATTATGGGCCAGCCGAAATAACTCGTTAATTACCTCGCTTTGCTTTTCGGGATTTTGCTCCAGCTCCAGAAGGATCGCGGTGAACCGTTCCAACTGTTCACGGGTTTCATTTTTAAACAATAGAATTAAGGATTCTTCCATATTAACGGCTGTATCACCCATCTGACTTCAGCTCCTTCTCCAAGCGCTGGACCATAACTGAATTGTCCTCTAAATTATAATAAATCTTCCGTCCGGAGTAACCGCCTATATCCTTGGCGATTACCGGTATTTTCTTCTCAGTAAGATAATCAAGGGCGAAGTTAATGTTGGCTGTTGGAACATTGGTATTTCTTAGGTCTAGCTTTTCTACCACTTGTGCTCCACCAAAGACTTTTGCTTTCAGACGGGAAAGGGAGCCTCCCATCGTTAAAATATCTTCAATCATTAAATCAAGAGAATCTAAACCGAACCAACCTGGTTTCGATTCTTTAGACTTATAGGAGAAAGGACTTTGACGCGGTAACATAAAATGATTCATCCCGCCGATGCCCTTTTGGGCGTCAAACAAACAGACGGCGATACACGAACCAAGTAGAGTGTAGATTACTACTTTGGGGTCGTTTGAGACATAATAATTACCACTATAAATGGTTACTATTTTTTTTCCGTTCGACATCAATGGAGCTCCAAGAGGATTAATCAATAGAGGATTCTCTTTTGTTTATCGGTTTAAGATGCGAATATCTTGAATTATTTAATTAGATCTTTGGAGGCTCTGCGCTTGCCGGGTTAACTATCAATGCTCTTAATCCAAATAATCTCATAAAAATAGATAGCAAGGACATAATTATAAACTAGTAATCTAAATGAATGTGTCATCGATAATTATCGACATATTGACCCAGGAAAGGAATTGTCAATGTTTAGTCGCATTAAGCAATGTTGGAACAAACTACCCATTTCCAGACTAAGCTGGAACCAATTATTCCTTTTTTTAATCTTTACCCTTTCCTTGGCAACGCTAGTCTTTTTTTATCTCCCCTTGCCATATTCCTTGACTCCGTCAGCTTCGGAAGTATACGATTGTAATCAAATTTTAGCGGCCACATTTTATTTACAAAACCGTCTCCCGGTTTCCCTGGCTGAGACCCCGCTTTTTCTACGCCAAGCATTCCTGGCTGTCGAAGACCACCGTTTTTATCAACATCGCGGGATAAATCCGGGACGGATCGGCAAAGCCCTAATCACTAACGTAATTCACCAACGTCTTGAACAAGGGGCCAGCACTATCACTCAACAATTGGTTAAAAACGCATACCTGGACCAAAAAAGGACGATTATTCGGAAACTAAAAGAATTATTTTATACAGTTAAAGTAGAATTGCATTTATCTAAAGATCAAATCTTAGAGAATTATTTAAACCAGATTTACTTCGGTCACGGCGCCTATGGAATCAAAGTTGCGGCCCAAACTTATTTCAATAAAAACCTGGGCGATCTGAACCAGGCCGAAATGGCGTTATTGGCCGGTTTGCCAAAAGGGCCGGCTTATTATTCCCCTTATAGCCATCCGGATTCCGCCCAAAAACGGATTAATCAGGTTCTACGTAGAATGGTTGATTGCGGCTATCTCAGTGAAACCGAATTCAAACACTACTCCAAACAACCGCTACTTTTGCCCGGTTTGCAAAAGAGGTCCCAACCCGCTCCCTATTTTCTGGATTTGCTCCAATCGGAATTGGAACAAATTTTCCCCAAAGCTCAAAGACTTATCTACACCGGAGGATTAAGGATCGAGTCAACTTTAGATTTGAGGCTCCAAGCTTTCGCTGAAAAAGCTTTACTGAAAGGTTTACCTGAACTGTTGCATGATAAGAACGGCTTGATTCAACCTCAAGGCGCCTTAATTGCGGTAGACCCCAGGAACGGCCAAATTGCAGCTTTGGTTGGTGGGACCGACTATCAAAAATCCGAATTTAACCGTGCCGTTCAAGCCAAACGTCAGCCCGGTTCCTCTTTTAAACCTATTTTATATGCCGCGGTTCTTAACGGAGGATATACTTTAGCCAGCCGAATTGATGCTACACCCCAAGCATATAATATCGGGACCCGAGTCTACCAACCCCTTGATAACCAGTCCATCAACCAACGAGGTTTATTATCGTTACGAGAGTCTTTAGCCTGTTCCAGCAATGTGGTTGCCGTCAAATTGCTCAATCAGATCGGCTTTGAATCGGTATTGGATATGGCGAAAAGATTAGGGATTGTTTCCACTTTACCCCGGCAACTATCGTTGGCATTGGGTTCTGGAGAAGTCTCCCCTTTAGAACTGACCAAAGCATATATCCCCTTAGCCAATGGCGGTTTTCAAATCCAGCCGACTACGATCCGGAGAATCTTTGACCAAAGGGGAAAACTTTTGTACCAAGCCCCGTCGGCGCACCCCCGGGTCTTAAATCCGGGAGTAGCTTACCTGGTTACCCAGGCGTTAACCGGCGTCTTTGAGGCCGGAGGGACCGCTTCCAATATTCGCGGTTTAGTTGATCGTCCGGCGGCGGGTAAAACCGGGACCACCGAAGACAACCGGGACGCTTGGTTTATCGGATATACACCGAATTTATTAGTAACGGTATTTGTCGGCTGTGACCATAATGAACAGCCCCTTCCAGGTTCGGGCAATCGAATCGCCGCTCCAATCTGGGCCAATTTCGTCCGCAAAGCCTTGGCGGATCAACCCAGGCTTGATTTTATCATCCCTAACGAAGTCGTTAAAATTCAAATTTGTAAAGAAACCGGCTCCAAAGCGACATCCTTTTGCGAACAAATCCCGGAATACTTTCTAGCCGGGACTGAACCAAACGAATACTGCGCCAAACACCGTTACATCAAACTCGAAATCTGTAGAAGAACCGGGTTGCTCCCCGGGCCTTTTTGCCGTACTGAGGAAGAAACTTTTTTGCTGGGAGAAGAACCGGTCGAGATTTGCGAGCTATGCCGTGAAAAAGGCTATTTCCTTAAATGGCTCCGGGAACTTTTCCGCCACTAGCTTATTTCTAGGCCAACATCTATGGGGCGTCGGTTATACGAAATAAATGGCTGACGCCTTTGATTGACCCTCACTTTTGACTCCCCTTCACCGGCTTCTCCCTTTTCCCCTTTGTTTATACTTATTTACAATATATAAAATGTATCTTGTTATTTAATTTTAAATTATTGGCTTCAATAACAATTGACAAATTATAGTAGCTGGGTTTATTATCAGAAGTGACGCGAAAAAGGAGGGACCGATGAATATCATAACTTTAACCCTGAGCGTTTATGTTATAGCGGCAACCATTTTCTTTCTTGATACAATCTTAATTACCCCGTTATCCGCAGCTGATTCGGATCAGCCGCTCAAAAACGGACCAACGATTAAAACGATTAATCTGTGGCCGGATACCGCTCCGGGTTCGGAAGGCCTATCCCTACGGGAAGAAGTTATCGAGCGGAGTAAAGATCCGGCAGTGATTAGAGACCGGTTCGTTTGGAAAATACTCAATCCTTCGCTAACGGTATATATGCCTGTAAATCCTAACGGAGTCGTGATTATAGTCGCTCCCGGCGGAGGATATCAGCGCGTGGTCTTGGATAAGGAAGGGGATGAGCTCGCCCCTTGGCTTAATTCTTTAGGGATCACCCTCTTTGTTCTGCGTTACCGGTTACCCGGAGAGGGGCGCCAATCAAGGGCCGATGCGCCACTCCAAGACGCCCAACGGGCTATAAGGCTAATTCGGAAAAATGCGCCCTCCTGGGGGCTGGACCCGGACCGCATCGGTATGATGGGTTTCTCCGCCGGCGGTCATGTCGCTTCCGGCCTGGCGGTAAAATATAACCAAACACTTTACCAAGCCATTGACGAAATCGATATCATCAATGCCCGGCCCGACTTTTTAATCCTCGGTTATCCGGTAGTCACCATGATGGACCAGTACGTCCATATGGGCTCCCGCACTCAATTGTTGGGTAGCCAACCGACCAAAGAACAGCTTGACGCTTATTCCAATGAATTACTCATCACTAAGGATACACCCCCGACCTTTATTATCCACGCTAGTGATGACCCTTCGGTTCCAGTCGAAAATTCCATCAATTTCTATTTGGGTTTAAAGAAAGCAAAGGTCCCCGTAGAAATGCACCTTTTTAAAGATGGCGGCCACGGCTACTCGATCCGGTCCACCCATGGCAAAACCTGTGAACAATGGCCCTTACTCTGCGGCCAATGGTTAAAGTCAATCGGTGTTATTAAATAATCATAATTTAGGAGGTTTATAATTGAAAAAAAATATCCGTATCTTATTCCTAGTGTTACTAATAATCTGCTTAAACTGTTTACTATCGGTGAATAGTATAATCCTGGCGGCAGAAGCTAAAGTTGTCATTTATATAGCCGGGGACTCAACCGCTTGTAATTACGAAGCCGCCCGAAGCCCACGTACAGGTTGGGGACAAGTTCTGAGCCAATTCTTCACCGACCAGGTTGGCGTCTCCAATGAAGCGATTTCCGGCCGGAGTTCAAAAAGTTTTATCCAAGAAAGCGCCTTGGATCGGATTTTAAGCCGGATTAAACCTAATGACTATCTGTTGATTCAATTCGGTCATAATGACGCAAAAAAATCCGATCCGCTCCGTTATACCGAACCCAATACTACTTTTAAATCTCATTTAACCCAATATATTCAAGGCGCTCGGAACAAAGGGGCTATTCCGGTGCTTTTGACCCCCATTAACCGTTTGGGATTCGATGGTAATGGCAAAGTAACCGCCTCCCATGGAGATTATCCCATAGCCATGCTTGAGTTGGCCAAGACAGAGCAAGTCCCCCTAATCGACTTGACTGAGAAGACTAAAGTTCTCATGGAGAACCTCGGCCTTGAAAAAACCATCTCTCTCTTTTTACACCTGAAACCGGGAGAAAGCCCCAATTATCCTAATGGTTCTAAGGATAACACTCATTTACGAATTGAAGGAGCAATGGAAGTAGCGCGTTTAGTGGTTGAAGGGATTAAAGAGAATAATTTGCCTATTGCCCAATATATCAAAGAATAACAGTCCTCTACCAAGATTAGAAGCCGGGAATCAAGGTTCTTCCCGGCTTTTTCCATCGGGTAGCTTTTGACAAAGCTTCATCAAAGTTTTTATATTTATTGCCGAAAATATTAATAACCTATTCAAAGCGGAGTGAATTGGACGATAAAAATGCTGAATTTGACCGAATTGGATTATTAAGCTATAATTTAAACATCCCTGCATCAATTCACTCTTATTTACGTTTGATTTCTTGAAATTGGATGCTTCTTCAGTTGTGATTTTTCATCGGAATTTTTAGGAACGGTCCTTCAGCAAAGATAGCTGCGTTTTTCTTTTCAAGGCCATAAAGTATCGCGGTTTAATAATCTTGTCGCATGATTAACCGAACCGCTGGTTCAAGAAAAGAGAGACGGACCTGACAACTTTTCTTGGAGACAAGGTCAATGAATTTTAAAGAAAAAATTTTATTTGTGATTTTCATTACCGTGATTGCCTCGCTTTTGTTGACCTTCAGCCGTACCGGATGGACTGTAGCGGTAGTTAAAGGGACTGGAGCGGAAAACCAGATCCGTAAATTTAGAAATATCCGGAACCGCTCTGAATACCCTGACCATTTAGAGGCTTTGAGGGATCTTAAACAAGAAAAGGTTGACGTTGTTGTCATGGACTATTTGTCCATCTTATATATTCGGAAACAATCGAAGGAAAAGTATTTTAAATTGGTTGGAGATAGGTTGACCAACACCAAGGGAAGGGTTGCTTTTAAACCGGATGACAACACGCTGCGCCAACAGTTTAACCAAGCCGTAGCGGAACTAATTGAAGATGGAACTTACCAGCGACTTAGTTTAAAATATTTCGGCGTTGACCAAGAGCTCAACCGAACTGCCAGAAACACTCTGCTAAAATCCAAGGACCAATCCTGGGATATAATCCGCCGAAAAGACAAAATCAAATTCGGAATGTTCTTCAATAATCCCCCCTTTTGTTATTATGACCAACAAAACCAACTAACCGGTTTTGAAGTGGAATTGGCTCAAGCCATTGGTAAACATTTAGGGGTCAAATGTCTTTTGGTCGATGTCCAACGGAATGACGCCGTTGCTGGATTAATGGACCAATCATACGATGGGCTTTGGGCTGGGACCGATAATTTTCAGCAGTTCCGAAAGAAAGTTAAACTTTCCGAGCCGTATTACGCTACAGGGGCCCAATTGGTAGTCAAACCGGATTCTCCGATCACCGGACCAAGCGCTTTTGGTGGAAGATTGTCCGCTTTTGACTTATTATTAAGAAGAAGATCCTTCTAAACGAAATACCACGCCGTCCTGCCTTGTTTTTGATTAATCCCGGTAACGATTAAACTATGACATAGCAACCAATATTTAACTGATATTTAAGAATTGTTAATAACCAGAACTAAAAGTTCATGTTAAAATGGTTCCCATAGGGGTGATACAATTTTATGACAACCAGTAGTATATTATGGAACCAAACTTTAGAGACGATCAAACGTAGGCATAGCGTCAGAATGTTTACTAGTCAACCTATTCCCGATGATTACTTACAAACGATCTTAACCGCGGCCAACATGGCCCCCTCAGCCCACAACCAGCAATCCTGGCGTTTTATTATCATCAAGGGAGAGAAAAAGAGAGAATTAGTGGAATTGGTCAACTCTAAGGCGGCTGAGTTTCCCAAATCATCCTCAGTCTTGCTGAGAATGGCCTCAAGATCCATTGCCGGCGCTCCAGCGGTAATAGCCGTAGCGAATACGGGTGATCTCATCGAACACGGGACCAAACTCTTCCAAATTGACAAGGAAAGGTCTTTTGATTTCTTTCGAACCATGGAGATTCAAAGTTCGGCGGCTGCAGTCCAAAATCTATTGTTGGCTGCAACCTCTTTGGGCTTAGCAACTGTTTGGCTGGGGATCCTATTTTTAATCAAAGATGAGGTTCTAGAACTACTTGGCGAACCCATGGGAGAGTTTATGGCCGTCATTCCCATTGGATATGCCGCCAAAGAAAGTAGAGGACCTGAAAAGAGACCGCTGACTACGATTATTAAACAATTCTCTTAATAACCATCCCCCAATCAGAGCTGGCCCTTTCAATTTTTAGCCAGACGACCTCCGGCCCACATTCGTCAAACACATTTAAGATAATACCTTACGCTAGCTTCGTATTTATCTTGAAGATGGCGATATGGGCTTTTATCATTATTTCGAAAGAAGATTAAGACTCTTTTCGCAACACCAAATTTAAGCTTTTAAAGAATTTATATGAAGGATTCAAACTTCTAAGATAGAATCTTGTAAGACGATCAAAAATGAGTCGACTTAAGCTTATGTTTTATTCTGATCTTCCCCGGCAGGCTAAGGCGGAACAGCAATTGTTGTAAGGAGGATAATTTTTGATAGACTATCAAGAGTTTAAGGGATTAGTTAGCCAATTAGTAGGAATTGACCTTAGTGAATATAAAAGCCAACAAATGGATCGCCGGATCCATTCCTTAATGCAGTCCTGGGAGATCCAAAACTACGACCATTGTTTAGAGCTGTTAAAGACTAACCCTCAGCGGTATAAGGAATTTGTTAAAAAGCTAACCATCAATGTGTCCGAATTCTTTCGCAATCCGGAACGTTTTGAAGAATTATGGCGACGGGTGCTCCCCGAATTATTGAATAAAAATTCCCATACACGGATCTGGAGCGCAGGATGCTCGAACGGGGCCGAGCCCTACTCAGTAGCACTAATAGTACGAGAACTAGGCGCCGCCGATCGGGTTGAAATTTTCGGGACCGATATCGACCAAGTGATCCTGGCCAAAGCCCGCGAAGGGGTTTATGAATACAATGACCTTAAGAACTTACCGCCGCAGCTTATTTCTAAATACTTTGTCATTCAAAACAACCGGTATTATTTGAATGATACTGTAAAGAGTATGGTTGAGTTCTTAAATCACAATTTACTAAAAGACCCTTTTCTCAATAGCTTTGATCTGATCATCTGCCGTAATGTGGTCATCTATTTTACCGAAGAGGCTAAAAAAGTCCTTTACCAAAAGTTCTATGACTGTCTAAAACCAGGTGGCTATCTACTGGTCGGCGGCACAGAACCGCTGTTAAACTATAAAAAATTGGGGTTTATCAATAGTTCAGTTTCTTTTTATCAGAAACCCATGGCTAATTTAGTATAATTTAAAGTGAAAGGGATTCCCTTGATTATTGGAAATGGTGTAGACTTGATTGAAATTTCACGGATCGTTAAAGCAATTAAAAACCCACATTTTTGTGAACGTGTTTTTACCAAAGCCGAGATCCGTGAGAGTAAAATGTTAGGCCACCGATTAGCTGGTTTTTTTGCCGCCAAAGAAGCTATCTTAAAAGCCATGGGGACCGGGTTGTCCATTTTTTCATGGCAAGAAATCGAAGTCCGGCACGATCCCAAAGGGGCCCCGTTTTTAGAACTTACCGGTAAGGTCCGGTTATTCTTACTTGAAAACCAGGTAAGCCGGGTTCATTTAAGTATTTCCCATTGCAAAGAGTACGCTGTGGCTCAAGTAATTTTGGAAGCGGGCGATGAAAGATGAAAGTGGCGACCGCCGCTGAAATGCGACAAATTGACCGCTTGGCCCAGGAAGATTATCAAATCCCCGGCGCCGTCCTGATGGAACAAGCGGCTTTGACTCTCCGCCAAGTAATTGAAGAGCGTTTTAGCCTAGCTGGACAAAGGGTTTATATTTTTTGCGGTAAAGGTAATAACGGCGGTGACGGACTGGCCTTAGCAAGACTATTAACCCCATCCGCCGCTGAGGTTAAGGTGATTTTAGCCTTTGAACGGTCGCATTTTACCGGGCTTGCTGCCCAAAATCTTTTGGCGGCAACCAAATTCGGGCTCCCAATAGTAAATTGGCGGGAGATCAACGCCCAAGAACTGCAGCAGGCCGATTTAATCGTCGATGCCTTACTGGGGACCGGAGCGGTTGGAACTCCCAGCGAGCCACTGGCCTCGATCATTACGCTGATAAATGACTCAAAAAAACCTATTGTCGCTGTGGATATTCCTTCGGGAGTTAATGCCGACAACGGCCAAGTCGGTGAAGTGGCCGTTAAGTCAAGTATTACAGCCACTTTCG
>ENA-UOOK01003444-UOOK01003444.1-fermentation-metagenome-genome-assembly--contig:-NODE-3444-length-17989-cov-30.073547_pt1 | contig 17989 bp, 19 predicted proteins | sample MGYA00245777_ERZ724023 | MGnify/ENA primary metagenome ERZ724023 (study PRJEB28704, sample SAMN03018312) | fermentation metagenome | biome: anthropogenic terrestrial biome; feature: soil...
CCGCGGCCAAGTCACGGCCAACTGAAGGTTTTTCAGCGAGAACCAGGGTTTTCATTATTCTGCCTCCTTAAGCTCCGGAATTTCGTCAAACGTTAGTCCTTCAATCGATGGGACAAATATAACTAAATGAGGCACGCGATATGGTCTTTCAGCGGCTGCATAAGGCCATATTGTTGCGTCTTTCATATATATCTGTCCGCTGCCGCCGGTTAAACGGGGTGCCAGCTGGCGGTTTTTATGTTGATCATAGATGAGGTTTTTCTCAATCTCCCAAAGAAATTCTGGCCATTCATCGTTGTTGTTTTCGCCGGCCTTTACGCCTTTCATCCACATGACATTTCCTTTGGTAATTCCGTAACTCAAAAATAATGTGCAGGGTAAGAAGCGTCGGCCTATTTCATCGGTTTCGCCGCGAAGAAGGATCGCAGCTTCAAGGGCTTTGAGGCGCATATCGACATAGCGATTCAGTTCTTCCTTTGGGTTTTGATTATAGGCCATGAAAGACACTCCGATCGATAGATTATTTACCCCAAAAATCGTCGAAATCGCGCTCTATTTCTTCGTGTTTTTTAGGTGTTCCATCTTCTAGTTTGGGTTTAGGAGTTTGTTCGTTGTCCGGTTCTTGACCGGGTTCGAGTTCAGGACTAAAGACAACAGGGGTAATCTCAACAGGTTCCGTAAATTCCTTCGGTATCTCCGGGGCATTATCGAAGTCAGCCTCTTTTTGCTCAAACTCTCGTTCCGGCTCTTTAAGTTCTTTTGCAATGGTGCGCTCTGGCGGCCCGGCCACAGAAGACTTGATTATCGCATCCTCTTGCGCCGCCGCTGTTTTGTCATGCGGTGAATCTTTGCCGTCCTGCTTAGGTAGTTTAAGCGGTTTAAGTGGCAGCTGGTCATACGGAATTAAATGCAGCACTGAACAATGAATATCTTGCTCGATTGAACCGATCGGATTGCCCAGATAGTAAAACGCCACGCCTGTCAAAATACGCAGCTGCTGCCGGAAGAAATCATATGGAAATATGAAATCTTCAACCGTCTGGTAATTAACAGATTTGGTCAGGTTTGAGTCTGATGCGGTACTGCGCCCAAAAGCCCAGGAATAATTGGAGTTCTTACCGCTCTCGCTGATTGACTCGGATCGACGACTCTTTTCAGATTTGCCAGTCGCCTTTTGCGCCGACTCAATGGTGAGATCGTCATCGCTACGCAGCCAAACCTTATTAACCAAGTTCTGCAAAATGGCCTGTACGGAAGTCTTGTCGCCTATGCTTTGAATCAGCGAAGTGAAACTTTGGGTAGCAACGATATTCACGCAGTCTGCTTCACGGCAGACGGAGAAAAATTTTCCGTCTGTACGGCTGGCCATGAAATGATATTCGTCGTTGATAAAGACTAATGGCCGTTTCCGGTTTGCTCCTAGCCGGGTTAGCCTGGTCATGACGGAGGACTGGAAGTCCAGTTTTAGATAGGTGCTCATGATCTTCGCCAGATTCTGAAATTCCTCCGAGTTCATGCGTAGAATAACGATCTTGCCTTTATCGACCAGATCATCAAAGCCGAAAAAGTTCAGTTCTTCCAGCGGCGGACAAAAGGTTGCCATGATGGAAGGATCCGTGATGAAAGCTGAGGTCATACGAGTAACTTCCGATTCAATAATCGACCGGATCTTTTGGTCATAGCCTTCATACTCCAGGTTAAAATAATCCGTCACCGTGCTAAACATGGCTATCTCATCCGGGGTTAACATCTCTCTTTCTTTCTTCTGGTTCAGCGTCTCGATCATTTGCTTGTACTGTTTCTTGCGGATAATATCATCAATAATCGTAAATGAAACATACCCGTATTGTGACAGTCGCGCCAACTTAATTGCTTCGGCGATCATCGACTCAGCCTTATCAAGCCAATAGCTATCGCCCGTACCAGCCGAAAAGGTTTCCAAAATTACTCTGAGACGATTGGCCAGAACCTGCGCCCGAATATGCGGTTTGTGCAGCGGGTTATATTTGTACTGCCCGTCGAGTTCGATAATGATCACATCGTCCCGTCGGCCGACTTCGTCTATAAAATCTAAAACTTTGTCGCAGTAATTACCCTTCACGTCCAGGATCAGCATCCCCGGTTTACGTTCCTGATCCTGCGGCCTGAAATATAGCGCCTGGCGAGTATAGGTGTAAAGAGCGCCGTAGGTTTTCCCGGTACCGGTTGTGCCAGTCACAATGACGCCTGTCCGCAGCGAGTTCAGCGGAATCTTTATAATGCGCGGTTTTTTCACGATCGCTAAATCCCTAGGATTGTGCTGCACGCCAAGTACCAGGGAGAACTTATCCTGATCCACCTGCCAGACCGGCATTTCAACTTCATCCCAGGTAACGTTTGCTTTCTGCCGGAGGCGGATCGGCCTGACAATTAGGTTATAAATGAATTGAGCTACAATCGCAAAAGCCCCTGATCCGCCCAGGAAGAAAAGCCATAAATACAAAACATAGATCGCTGGATTCTGAAAGGCAATCCGCAGTATGTTTTGCTGTTTAGCACTTAGGGCGGCCACGGCAACCGGCAGCGTTAAAATAGATTCCTTCACGCCCGCGACCCCGAACATGTCCCGGATCGTATTAACAAACGGCCTCACGGCCTCTGCCGACCAATACCGATAAGACAGTTCCGGCAGTAGCATATTGCAATGAAAAACCAACGCTATCAAAGTCAATGTAAGAACAAATCCCCCTGGTGAAAGTAAGAGCCTTTTTAGGCTTTCAAACAGTCCCTTCATCTTTCCCTTCCCCCTCACCATCTGCGGGCTGTTCAGTAGTCATGTTTTGGGCATCATTAATGTACTTTTTAAAGTCCCTGTCGCGCTTAAAAACCAGTTCCAATGATTGTTCAACCAAGTAACTAAAGTCCTCATCTTGTATAAACTGCATATACATTTCTGCCTGTCTAAATGTCTTTTCTGGAAGTGTAATTCTGCGTGTAATTTTAGCCGCGCTTTTTCCCTGATTACGTCCCTCAATTAGTGCCATCGTAAGACCTCCTTTAGAGCTTTTTTGCACGCTGAAATTGTTCTCCATCATCCCTTTAATTTCCTCCATTTTCGCATTATTCTAGCGTGGCCATCTACCACCTTTTTCATTCTGCAAAAAGAATGAAAAATGGTGCCCCGTCATCCTTTAGCGGAGCTACCACTTTGCTCTGCAAAATGGTAGTGGAGCGGCCGTTATTGGCGCCCCGATGGAGGCCGATGGAGCGAAGCGGAATCGTGACGGAATCGTGGGCGCCAATATCCACCGAAGCACATCTAACAACATCCATACGTTTATTCGCTTCTTCGTTTTTATTTCGGTCATTTTGTCTCGTAAAATACGCAATAATAGTATAGCAACACCTAACAGCCTGGGTCTTGCTATCAACTCTGTTAATATGCGTTTAAATTTTTCTCGAATAGGAACGGCTCTTCTCGGAAAAAACAGTCGCACCAACCTGATATACTTTTAAGTCAATCTGCTTTATCTGGCTCAAAGGACCAATCTGACCATGGGCGTATAATTGAAACATCCTATCGAATGATTTCTTGATTTGGTTCATGCGATCCGCGCTTTCGTTTTGAAGCAATTCCTTAATAATAATTGCCGCGCCATTATCGGGTTCATCCACTAATATTTGTAGCGTCTTCTTGTCTCTTTCTGAGAGTGATCCAAGCGGTGTATTCTTCGCTATTTCGAAAGTGTTTGTCTTGAAATTCACATCCATACTGCGCCTTTTGAAATTCTCATGCTCATCTGCGAGATGGTTATTCTTATAATAACTGTTCCAAAAACCTATATATGTATCAAATAGCGTTTGTGGTATGGCGGCCATGCCGAAACCGTCACCCATTTCTGATAACAACTCGGCGTTTTTTTCATATCTTCTGGTTCTCGCCTCGTTGTCGGTAACGACCAAAAATCCAAGCGGAAATGGCCCATTTAATAGGCTCAAATATCGTTTCAAAAACATTTGTATTTGGTATCTGACATTGCTGATTTGCGGCCTGTCAAAATAGATCATCACGAGCATGTTTTTCTTGTCTTCAAATAAAATTCGGCCGCCACTCTGTAGCTTAAAGCCCCGGCTTTTCGTGAAGTCTAAGGCCAATTCTTCGAAGTGTACGGTATAGCCATTGCGGTCCTTTTTGGTCGGAAAGCACCTGGCATTAAACTCGCTGGCCGTGAAAAAACGCAGTCGGTCGTCGTGGTGAAAGAGAAAGGCCGGCTGCAGTGACCGTTGTTCCGTAACGAACCACGCCTTGAGCAGTGCGCGGCAAATATACAAGTGGTCGTGTCTTTTGCGGTAATAAGAATCACGGTTCAGGAAAAGACCGCACGTCGGAGCCGTCACCTGATAAACATCCGGGTCAATGTGTCTTTCACCAAAATGCACCTTCAGAAAGCCCAATTCGACCAGTTTCTGCAGCCGTCTATAATTCCAAGTGGTATCTTTGCCGGTATAACCATCAACGTGTTTGCGCATGACGTACCCGCCGCAATTATAAACAAAGCGCAGCAGGTCCATATCATTCTCTGTAAGTTGCTCAATACGGCTCTTAATTAGTGCCACGTCACGCCCTCCTATGCAAATTGTATCACCTGCGCCCCTGGCAAAACGCGCTTAATGCGCCCCGCTTGCGCATCGTTCGGCGTGTACCAAAGGCAATTAGCAATGCTGCTTTTCTTGGCGATCTCATGATCCTTATAGTTAACCGCCACTTCGAGATTAAGCGTCCCAATTTCGCCGGTCTCACGGTCTTTGTAAACGACTTTAAGGTCAGCATAAGCTTCGTCCTGGCGGCCCAGCTCGCGCATGTCTATAGATTTAGATTGCCGGTCCGAATATACGATCGTCACGTCTTTACCGGCAGCCGCTAATCGTTCTTTAGCATCCTGGTAGGCATCGAAGATGAGCAAATCATGCGCCATTTCTGCCGGCCTGGTATTCACTTTGGATTCCGTCAGAATTTGGTCATCACCGATCCGATAGCCGGCCACCTGCCGGCCCAGTTTGGATAAACCAAGCACCTGCTGTTCTCCGAAGTTCTTAACGTGAACATTCACTGTGTCGATAAGACCACGCCGTTTTAGATCCGCCATATCCAGTTCAAAAAGAGGAATGCGACCGCCATAGATATGCTGTAAAGCCTGTTCACGGGTAACATTCGCAAAAACGCCCAAAGAACGCACCAACTCATCTTGTTCGTGAGATAAAGAGATCTCTTTGGGCTTACGGGAGCGTTCCAATGCTACGCGGGATCGGTCGGCCAAGAAATCACTGCATTTCACCGTGTCGGAATCAATGCGTTCGGCCAGGCCTGTCGTTTGCAGCTGCGAAAGACGGCGGTTGATGATCAATAACTCTTGATCAATCAGGTCGTTTTCAATTTCGGGAGACTCTTGCCGCCGCAGCTGTCGATAAGCTGCCGCTGAAAAAACGCCGTCCCTGGTATATTGCATGATACGGGCATCTTGTTTGGAAATGATCAGGGTTTTGATATCATCGGCTGCCGGTCTAGCCTGGGCGGTTTGAGGTTTATTCCGAAAAGACTCTAATGTTTCATGGCCACGTTCGGAAATAGAAAGATAGCCATTTTCGTCAAGGTTAACCATTCCTGCTGCGATGTTTTTATCTAGGCGTTTTTCGAAAATCGTCCATTGCCGGTCAAAAGTGGCCTGATTCGGATACTTCTCCACAAAGGATTGACGGAGAGCACCACGGCTAATGGGTTCCTGCAGGCGTGGCATAACCTGCTGCGCATCGTATTTACTGAAATCAAAGGATATTTCAGGAGGCTTAACTAGTGCGTGGCCCTGATCGGAGAGACGCACCTGGCCGTTTTCGATCAGCACGTTCCCGACCGCAGCATGTTTTTCGATGCGCCGGGAGACCATCAGCCATTGACGATCAGCCTCCGGACCAGGATATTGTTTTCGAACATCCTGTTCCCATTCCGCAAGGCTTTTTGGAGACATCGCAATCGGCCGCAGTATGTTTTTATGGTCCCAGGCACCAACTGTAAAATCTTTTATATCACGCAGCCTGTTAAGTTCGTTCTGTTCCGCTAATCTCGTACGACCTTTATCAGTGAGGTTAAAAACACCTTCTTGAACCTGTATCAAATCAGCACGCTGTAACTTATCCAAGGAGCGATCAAAAGCACGCAACTTCTTTTCCTCTTCAACCGCAGGAGCAGCCGCAGCGATCCGGCGGCGTTCTTCAACCGGATCAAACTGTAGATCGCTAGATTGAGCGCATTTGTTGATTCTGTTCATGATTTTACGATCCGTATTATTAAGAGAAACCTCGTCATCTCTCGGCGGCGAATCCAACTGCGCTCGTTTCTCAACTATAGATCCAGGCAAAGCTTTATGACTTTCGTAAACAAGATGTTTTTCGTAAAAAAGAGTGGTGACGGAATAGACACCGCTATTCGACACAGTCTCAGTCAACATATTCGCACGGCAAAGTTGCCACAAGTGCGCGGTCATATTCTGCCTGAATTTCGCCTTATCCCCCTCCGGCATCCGCGCACATAAATCTTCGATAACCCTCTTATTCAGTACCCCGCCATTACTTTGCGCGGCACGCCAAAGCTTTTCATCTCGTACGTTATAACGAATGGCTCTCCCGTCACCGTAATAATACAAACTACGCGAGGAAGAACCGCGTTCAGTCCCAGAGCGACCCCCGGAACGCGATGATTCGCTTAAAAGCGCTTTATGCGAGGAAACCAGCGTTCGTAGACTCATCGCTACGGTTAGAGGATTATCCGCAGTAATAAGTGCCTTGGTGGCATTAACGACTGTTTGAAACTGCCGCACATTACGCAGCGTATTAGCCACATTGGGCGCAACAACGTGTAGGCCCTTATCTGACAAGGCAGATAGTTCTTGCTTAACACGTTGCCCAGGATCGAACTCACGATCCCGGCCAGAAGTTAAATCCTTCGTACGACTAACGCCGCTTGAAACAGTTTTCTTAGCAAGTTTTTTGGCGATTTGCGTAGCCCTTGCTTCACTATGGGCAGCCAAGGCTGTCGTGGCCAACTGATTCTTAACGGATTCTTTGACGGCCGCTTTCACCAGGGCAGATAAAACCTCCGTCATTGTTTATTTTGCTCCTTCCGATGACGTTCCTCATAACGTATTTTCGCCCCGGACCAATCTTGACTTGCGAATCGTACGATCAGGATGCCAACGTAACTGACACAAATAAAGAGCGATACTACAAGTGAAACTTGAAGTACAAGTGGAAGTGACAAAAACATTAATACTATCGGATGGTTTTGTGCTGCTGGCGTAGTTAAAATCAAAGCTAACGCCGCCGCGATAATCAATAAAACAATAGAGGCGTCTTTCAAGGTCTTCCCCTCCGCATGTTAAAATTGACTATTGATCAAACTCTCGGCCAATTCAGCTGCTAGTTCCTCAGCCTTTTCCGCGCTTACATTTTCATCAGGTTCAGCGGCTTGTGCAGCGGCCGGCTGCATGCCGCTGAACATCTGAGCCACGATCGCCTTTTGAATTTCAGGCATCATGTCCTGAACCGACTTCGCGACGATCGCTTTAATTTGCTGCGGATCCACGGCAGCACTGCTCTCCGAATCGTGCAGCGTCTGCCGAATCAAGCGCACCAAATCCTCTTTACTAACGTCGGCGGCGGCGGCCGGGCTGGCCGGAGCTGCCACGGCAGAACCGGCCAAAGCCTCGATTCCCGCAATAATTAAATCCCGTACAGTTTGAGACTCGTTGTAGCGCAACCCTTTGACGTTCGCTTCGAGTTTTACTTGCTCTAAATGCTTAGAAATACATTTATCCTGCGGATTCTCCGGGTTTAGTCTCACTTGGATTTTTATATCAGGGGACATGCTTTTCACCCCTTTTGCTCAGGCGCGATACTAATTCGCAGGTACATTAAGCATTCCGCGTTTTTCAAGATCCTGCATTTCGAGCAAGTGCCGCTTACGCATGCCGATTACGTCTGACCACAGCGGCTGAGACGGCATAAGAAAGCGCGTGCGATCTGTCAGGGACTTTATTTCACCGAATACTTTCCGGAACGCCGGCAGCAAATCTTTTGCGCCGCCGCCGTACAACACCATGTATTCCAGCGAATCATAGATGGGCCGCCAGTAATCGTTCTTGACTATATCGTATATTTGTGTGGCTAAAACTCCGAATTCTTCCTCCTTGATCGGAACTAGGTTAATCTTGCGGCCGCCATGGAAATATTCCGTGTATTGCACGGATTCTATGGTCTTGGCCATTGACAGGCTTTCGCCGGTCATATCGCGCAGCCTGATCCTAATTTGCTCATAAGCCGAATTCACGCCGAGATCATTAATGCTAAATAGTGTCACGCCCTGGGGAACGCCTTTCACGAATGTAGCTAAGTTTACTGTATGACCGCCCACGCCGATAATCCCGACCCGGACCGGTCGAAACATCTTAATATCGCCGGGATCGGCAGCGGCCATCAGTTTCGTAGACTCAGTACGAATCGCGGGTCTTTCCGCGTCTGTAAGTAGCACGTCATAAAAGGCTGAAACAGCTTCACAACGGATTTTAACGCTGTCAACCACCGCAGTAAACACCGGCAGCTCAGCATAAGGACCATTCAAAAATTTAACCGTATAGGGTCTGCGCAGTTTGTTTTCAATCTCTGTGCGCAGATCCACATTCTTGAACGGATCCGGCGGCAGTGTAATATCAACGTGCAGACGGCCAGTTCCGCGTCGCCCAAGGAATGCAATGACGGCCGCAAACATGGCCATGTAATTGGGATCGTCAAACTTAACGTCCGTGCGGCCGGGAATATCAACGCGGTTATTGCGAACGTCCCCGCCGTAATAGGTGTAAACGTCATTACCAATTCCGTAGATATTGCCTTCGAACTCGAAAAGCAAAATCGGAGGAAAATAGGTAGCGTCCTCACTTTCGGAATCCCGAAACGCTTTGGATGTTACGACTTCCATGTCAAGATCGCCGAGACCGATCGCGTTCGGCAGTAAATATTGGACCTTATCTCCAGAGATGATTTTCCAGTTTGAACGGCCCCCGTCAATAAACAACATATCCTTTTGTCCAAATCCGTATGGGGTCATTGTATTACCTCCAATATTCTTTATAGCTGGGTGTTAGTACATTTGTAGTACGTTTGTACTACATCGGAGTACAATGGATTACATTTGTATTATGTTTGTAGTACAAATGTAATAAAGACCTGCTAGAGGGTTTCTTTGTTGTTAGTGTCCTCGATTAACTCTGGCATGGAAACCGCTGCGTCTTCCTGGGTGTCCGGCTCCGGTTCACCAAGTAAAAACCTTTGAAACCGCTGCATCAGGGTTAATTTATGCTCGTTAAAATGCTTCTCGCGCAGCTGGCGCACTTCGGTTGTTAATGATTCGATTTTCGCGGCATTCTCCAGGTTAAGCCGGACCATCACTTCCGTAAGCTTGTCTATCTTTCTTTCGATTTCCTCCAGCCTGGGATCAGCGGCCGGCACAACTGATAATTCGTGTAAGGCTTGCCGAATTGACTTCCCTTCCTCATGTAGCAACTGCTGAATGTAGCGCAGCTGTGCTACATCGTGGTCGTCAAAGCGCCTAGCGCCGCCCTTTGTGCGACTGATCCGCAAAAAATTAGCAAACGCTTCTGACCAGTACGTAATGGTGCTGTTTGGAACCCCAAGCAATTTCGCAACTTCTCCAACAGAATAAGGTTTCTCCAAAAGGCTTCCCTCCCGCTGCGTTCTTCGGGATTCACTTAGTCCCATCCTTGAATGCCAAGGCTGACAAGGATTAGCGAGAACGCAAGTTAAAGTAATCGCTTAGGGTGTTCTTGCTGAGTAAGGTGAATACCTGCAAAACAACTGAGGGTTTACTTTGAATATAACTTTGCAGACAACCCGCAACCATATTCCCGACAACCAAATTTAACTTTCACTGCTACTTTGAGTATTACGTTTGGTGCGTGGTACTCTACGTTCCGACAGGTAAGTTTGTAGGTCTTGCTCAGAAATACGATAGCGCGGACTGCGGCCGCTGCCAAAGTTCAGATCAACAGCTGGCAGCTTGCCGGTTGTGATCTCCTTTCGAATATAGGACGGATGCACACTTAGGCGCTTCGCAACCTCGGTCGTCGTCATGCTTTGTTCACTTTCTGGAAATATCAAGCGTTCTTCAGTCTCTGGATACACCACTTGCTTTGCTTCTTTTTCCCGCATCTTCGCTTCCTCCTTCGTCATGAACTCCACGGCTGCCGGTGCGGACCCGTCGAAAACGACTGTCAACATGCCCGCCAGGCCGTTTTCAATGTAGTCCTCCGTCACTAAATGCTGAAATTTAACATTCAGTTTATGTGACAGCCAGCGAATGGCTGCCACAGTGTTCTCGCGGCCTTGCTCGCCCATCCAATATCCCCTGGGGACACTGGCCAGCTCCCACGCGGCGAAACGGTCAGGCCAAAGCCTGGTAATGGCGGCATTAACTGATCCCTTAAAGTAATTAGCTAAAGTCGAGACTAATCGGTATTTCTTCATCAGCTTTGCGCCGATGTCTTTCAGAGCGACTTGCTCACGTTCGCAAATCAGCTCAAATACTTCTCTCAGCCTCCCTTCGCCATCAGCGCCTGTAAAATAGGCCCTGGGCCATGAATCTAATTTGCCTTCGGCAATTTGTTCAAATGTGCCCCTTAAACTATCCAAAGCAATTCCCTCCAATCTGAGAATAATATAACCCATCTGTTAAAATAATAAACTACTGTTCATCGAAATGGCTATATTTCATATAAAATTATATGCCTGTTGTGGTAATTAGTCAATACTAAATTAGAAATATCTCGTAATGGGTTCCGCCCCGCTGCGAGGTGGACGGAAGAACGCCTGGCAGCGACCGTGGCCGGGCCAAGGCTGGCGGCCGAACGACTCGACCGCCAGGCCGTCCTTGCTAACTCAACTCCCAGCATTTCGCCGCGCTATTCCATTTGCAGCAAGACCCGTCTGAAAAATAAACAAAGTACGTTGCAGCAGTCGGTTCCTCCCTGGATTCGATATTGTTCGCCCTGAGAAATTCCTCAGTTGCCGGAATTCCCTCTAACCATTTTTGCGCTGCTGTCATATTCAACCGCTCCTTTGTGGGACGCTGCCCTTTCATTGATATAATTATACCGCGTTGGTTACTAATTGTCAATACCAGATTTATAAATAACTATAGTTAAGATATGCAGCTGCCGATTCTGTCGACGCCGCCGAGAGCAGCAGCGCCGCGCTCATCCTCCTTTAAAGGTAAATCCGATTTTCCATGGCCAGCGGCCATTGCAAAGTGCTGTCGGTGTAGAAAAAGTCATGTGGATTTTCTTCCGCTCTTTCGCGCTTGACTCTGGCGACATAGCCTTTGATAGTCTTGACGCTATTGGCCTTCCCGTACTCGCGGAGGCGTTTGGGATCCAAGTTTGACAAGTTATCGGCCAAGTCGCTGAAATAGTAAAGTGTGTAGCGCTTCATTCCTGTTCCTCCTTCTGGTCGGGTTTGTTAGCCTACTATCCGCACATTGTGAGTGGCGACCAGGCCGCCCGGCAATCGGAAGGGAGCGGCATCATATGATGCCGCGTTCCTTTAGGCTTACATACCGGCCCTGCCCGATTACTATGCTATCAAGGAATCGGATTCCGATAATATCACCGGCTTGTACCAGCCGATTCGATAACGCTTCGTCATCAGGGCTGGGCGTAGGATCCCCGCTAGGGTGATTGTGTACGAAAAATATTGCGGCGGCATTTTTAATTATCGCGGTGCGGAATACGTTTCTTGGATGGGCAAGGCAGGAGGTCAAATTGCCATGAGAAATATCCTCGTAGCCAAGTACCATATTTTTCGCATTGACCATCAAAACAAACTCATGTTCATCAGGTAAAAGGTCGCAAATCGGATAAAACATATTTGCTATATTTGCCGGTGACTTCATGATATTCTCCTCAACCTCAATAAAACTCTTGCCGTAACTAACCACCAACTCACGGACTTTAAGCATTTTCTTTTCAGCCATATTCAACCGCTCCTTTTTGTGTGGGGATTATTCCCCTTCGCTGATATAATTATATCATGATATATGTATATAATCAATACCAATTTTATAAATAACTATAACCGGAAAATAAGACTATCGTTTTTTTGCCCGCCGCCGATCGGCGCTGCCAGCTGTGCACGCTGCACACCATTTTAAGAGAGAAAAAAGCCGCGCATGGTCTGCCCAGCTGCCACGAAAGCACTGAAATCCCGCACATATATCAAATCCATACCTCATAGAAGCAGAAAAAAACCTGCCATTGATAAGGAAGGTTCTGCATGAAAAAAAGGTAGCCCAAATGGGGTAAAGCACGAAAGGGAGGAAAAACCGCGAGAGAACAATAAAACATGCGTGAATTAAGATAAGCACGAACAGCAAGGACAGCGGGCGGGCGCTCCGTAAGACATCTATGCAGTCTCTTTCGAAAGAAAAAAGGGGCTGTGCCCCAGCCGGGGGGAAACAATCTGCCGACTTCTACTGGCCGTCTTTCAATGGAGGCAGTTGGTTCGCTCCGGCCAGCGACAGAGACCCAAAGGGGCTCGTGGCGCAACGAAGGGAGACCCGCAGGGGCTCGCCTGGAGTCTCCAAAGGCCACGAGCGCACCGGAGGCCTGGCGTCCCAGGCCTCCGGTCAGATATTAGGCCACCGCGCTAATGTCTTCTGTCTGTTCCTCCGTCCTTTCGAGAAATCTAATAATCTTGGACGCAACCGGCAAAGCTGCGGTAAAAGCTTCTTGAATGTCTTTTGCTTCAGCTCGCCAGGCTGCTAAATAAGTTGCGCTGGCGCTAGTATCAATCCCGAAACGAGACAGGACTATGGACGATGTTATTTCCGCTTGATACTCTCGAATTTTTCTTTCATCCGGCCGATCCGGGTTGCCCTGGTGCAATTTCTCATGGGCGAATTCGTGGACCATTACGGAAAATTTCTCGTTAATATCAAGCGTTTCTTCGATTTCGACCCAGCCGCCAGCCGATAAACCTTTCGGGCCGTTTAGCGGTTTGAATGATAGCATGATGGAATTCTCTTTATAAAGTTCAACCATTTTATCGTGTTGTTCTTGCAACGAATTGCCTTCCAAGGTGTAATTTAATTCCGGGACTTCCTCGCCGTCCGTCTGGCTGACATCGAAGACTGAGACCGGCGCGAAGTAGATTTCTTCAATTTCTTCGCCTGTCGCTTGGTCAATGATGCCGGTTTTATACCAGCGCGGGCTTAATATTCGAATAGCTTTTTCGCCTTTCATAACATACCTGTTTTTTTTCTGCCAGGCCCGGAAACCTGCCACCATCGAAGCGTGCGGGCATTGCATCGCGATTAATAAAGTGTTTGTAAAACTGTACTTATGGAAGCCGCTGCAAAAACGGATCCAATTCTGAAACTCTGCGCTGCGCTTCACTGCGTCTGTCTCCTGGCAGAGCTTTTCAACCATTCCTTTAACGTCTTGTAAAAGGTCCTTCCCTGTTACTTTACTTGTATTGGTCATTGTCATATTCAAACGCTCCTTTGTTTCGGGATTCGTTCCCCGTTTCTTAATGCTATTTTATCATAGTTTGTGTTATTGGTCAATACATTTTATATAAATATCTATAGTTAAAAGGAAAGACTGTTTCTTTCTACTCGCCGCCGATCGACGCTGCCAGCTGCGCACCATTTTTAGAGAGAAAATAAGCATCGCACGCACTGCCTAGCCTGGCAATTTAACAGCGGCCGCCAGACGTTCAGGCGTTACCAGTCTTCGTCTGAATTGATAGATCGGCCTGGCAGGCCCTGTGGACCCGAAGGGCGAGAGTATGTGGATTTGTGGTCAGGTACAGCTGTCCACAAATCCACATATCCAGCAGGGCGCGTTCCTGCTCCCGTCGTCTTTTCTTACCGTCGTTCCGACCAGATTAAGGGGCGGGTGGGTGGGATTAAAATCAGAAAACGCGGCAGCGTTTTCTTTCATATTTCGGCGCCGGTTTCCGTTACTCGTTCCGGGCGGCGACGTAGGGGTGGGGGGTGGGCGTTTCTCCGGCCTGGGAGACGCCAGGCCGGAGCGCAGCGAAGGCCCGGCAATGTCCTGCGCAGCACGTCGAATAAAAAAGGACCGCCTACGCGATCCATTTCCTTTTCTGAATTGGGCCATTTCTGCGGCCGGGGCCGGGCTTACGCCCGGCTGCTAACCGACAGCTCCGACCGCCAAAACTCGTGTATTTCGTTCCCGAATTGCACCTGGTAAAGCGGTTCGGAATAACCCGACTCCACTTTACTAAGCACGCGGCCGATCCGGTTTAGATATACTTTGGAATCTTCCTGGCCGTTGTGCTTGATTTCTATGACTATCACGTTAAGACCGACTAAGCTTGTCATATCAATCACTCCTTCGTTTCGGGGTCGTCCCCGTTTCTTATATCTATTATCATGTTAGCCCGCTATCTTTACGTTTTTTGCAGCCACCTTCATGCCGTTATCGGTCAGGCAATAAGTTACAAATCCGGAGCCGTTCGGCCGCTGGTACTCATAAACGAAAGTAACGATTCCGCGCGTGCCATGCGGATACTTTTTGCCTTTGACGACTTCGATAATGTCACCAACTTGAATAATGCCCAGGTGTCTAAAATAGGCATTACGCTCAGTTTCATCTGGCAGCTGCCACGCATTATCAAACATATTCATCGTTTCCTCGCTCCTTCGTTTCGGGTTTCGTTCCTCGTTTCTTAATACTATTTTATCATAGATTGTGTTATCGGTCAATACACTTTATATAAATATCTATAGTTGAAAGGAAAGACTGTTTCTTTTTACGCGCCGCCGATCGCGGCAGCGCATCATCGAAAAAAGCCCTGGCAGCAGCCGGGGCCTTAAAACGACAGGTTTTAATTATCTTGCACCAGGTGAATAGTTGTAACAAGATCACCGGTTCCGATCGGAGTGGGCGGGAGCCATTTCAACACAATTTGCTGGGGACCTTTCCGGGGACCCGTCCAGTATGAATGCCAGTGCGCTCTTCGGATATGCCGCCTGGGTGAAATATGAGGCCGGCCAGACGGTTCCGTATTTTCGGAATTGGTCTCGCGATCATTGATGCCGCGCAAGGCCGCACCGATGCGAAAGCCGACTTGCCAGCTGGTATTAGATCCAGCTGCAAAGACTTTCAATCCGCGTTTGGTTTTCGTCGGCAGCGGATTTTCCGGTTTTTCTTTCCGGCCATGGAGATCCGTTATGTCTGGTGCGTCTGCGCACAGGTAAAGCAGCACGGAAAGAAAAGGGCCGATCTGTTCCGCAAATACCTGTGTGGCCAGCGCAGGATCTAATTCTTTCACTGGCATATTAGCATGAGACACGGCGAGTGCAGCGAAAACACACTCTTGCAGCTGCGCATAATCTAAATGCAAAGGGAAGGCAAACAACCGCCCCGATTCCATATCAAACACAAAGCGTAATTCCGGACGCTTCTCTTGTATATCCCATTCCAAGTGAACGAACCAGCCTAAAACACGGTCGTTAAACAATTTACATTCTTGTCCCTCGGGGACTTCGATATATACGCACCATTCCGGCAGCCGGAATAAAATATCAATCGGCAATTCACCATCAATCGGCGTATTCCAAAGAGCCTCGAAAAAATCAGCGTCAAACCGGAACACGCCGCGAGACATCCGCCAGGCCGCTAATGCGCCCAGCGGACCAACATCGGCAACATATTCCACCGGCAATCGACTCTGATTGATATGCGCACCGATTACGGCATACGCTCCCGCCAATGGGCACCAGCACCACTCCGGCCAGGCCGGAAGATCGTCGCCGCGTCCTTGCCTCAAATCGTCAAACTGCTTCCAGGCATCCGGATATTTAAGAGCGTAACTATTTAGATGGTTTTGTAAACGTTCATGTGTTTTCATAGGATGACCTTCTTACTTTTTCCTTTTTTCCTTTTTTCTATTTCCCAAAAGCTTCCCCATAAGCGCGGGTTCTTTACGCCATATTGCTCCATGTGAACCTCTGTACCGCATTCATTACATTTCAGGAAGACCGAATCTACCAGAACTTCATCCATGAATCCCAAGCACGCAGGATTATGCTGCGGCTGTATTTCATACATGAAATTTGAATAGATGGCATCATCGTCTTCCCAGAGTTCTTTTGCCCTATCATCACCGGCAAAAAATTTCTTTGTTTTTCTTAGCAGAAACCTCCCGTTAAGTGCGATCTTACGAGTATGGTCGTAATCATCATCCCACGCAATCATATTTACCTCTTTTAACTGGTGGATACCCGGTTCAAGTGGCCGATTAACATACAAGTATCGCCTATCATCCCAGGCTTGCCATGCCGCTTTGACTGCCGGAGGCGTAAAACGCCAAGGATCGGTGTTTTGATGCATTACCTTCCCCATAAAAGGATCAGGAAAACAAAGTTTCACTCCATCTCCCTCGCACCATCCGCATATCGGGCAAGGACCTCCATTCGACATTGCTTCTAAATGCTCCTGATACGGAGTTTTATTGATAACCGCAAGCGGAGGAACTACCTGCAAATCGTCTTCGGAACAAGATGATTCTCTACGACCATCGTTAAAGTCGACCTTGTAGAGGCCCGGACTATACGAGCTTTTTACCACCCCAACATGCCCAATAAGACAGCGTTTGTAAAGCCAGTGAATATCTGGATGAATCCTGACTAGCTGAACGGTTTTTCCTACGAGGGACATTAACAACGCCTTCTTTCAATTTTCATACTTCGTGCGTAAATCACGCAACAACTTGCCCAGGGGAGAAAATACGCCTTGAAATTTCTTCAACGATTTCGCGCTGGTCAGCTCGGCGCAGCAGGGTAACCTCAAAAACAGCCATAGCGAAGGCACGCAAAGAACCAAAAACACGGCTCGCATCCCGATAATGCCAACCTGCTCTTAAAACAATTTCTTCCCGTTCAGATACTATCCTTCGGGCTTCTTTCTCCTGCTGCACAGTGGCCAGGTATTGCCGTTTTTGCGCAATTTGTGCAGCTGCACCGATTGCATAGTTAAACGGCAGCTTAACTCGATCGATGTTGGCCAGCGTTGCGCTGATCGCCTCAGTCGTAATTTCTGCGCCATAGGTGTTAAAAGCACGAATTAATGCGGCTTTTTGAGTGTTCGTGGCCTGAAAGTGAGAACAAAAAACTACAATCTCGGAGGGAATTTCTTGCGTAGGATTGGAAATGGCCGCTGTCTGCGATTGTTGATAATCTGCGTCTGATCTATCGTAGTTGTAGTTATGATCTAAGTACGTAGGATCTAACGAAGTAGATCCGTTTAGATCTACGTCTCCTTTTAGGGTGTAGGGTATTTGCTCCGGGGGGGTGTACTGAACATTATGTGAAATATTTTTAGAAGCGCATGGTTTCGGGGGTGCAGAGTTTGGTAGTTTTACGACCTGCTGTTTTCTATCCACAGCTGGCCTTGCTGATCGCCGATGCTGCGTTTCAGGGATAGCAAAGACGTATCTGTTACTTGTTGATCGTCCATCTTCACGATAACGAGCCACACGCCGAACCAAGCCAAGGCGCTCCAGCTGCGCAAGGCGCAACTGAATAGCGCGGTCTTTCACACCTGCCATTTCAGCCAGGCGAGCTATAGAAGGAAAAACATCGTTATATCCAACACCCTTGTCAGTTAAAAACCTATGTTTGAGTAAATGCAGGGCGGTTTCTGCCGCCGCTTTTGTAAAGCGGATGCTTGTCCCGTTGGTCAAATGTACGGTTGTGCCCTGGTGATCTTTAATAAATTTCTCGATCTTCTCATTATAAACCATCGAAAATTCCTCCTTAAAAAGGTAACAATTAATAAGCCTGCGCAAAGCCTTTTTTTGCGAAGGTGCAAAGCCTTGACAATATAGGGTTTGGTTATGTTACAGCCAATTGGCCGGTAAC
>ENA-UOOK01003447-UOOK01003447.1-fermentation-metagenome-genome-assembly--contig:-NODE-3447-length-17986-cov-5.591211_pt1 | contig 17986 bp, 13 predicted proteins | sample MGYA00245777_ERZ724023 | MGnify/ENA primary metagenome ERZ724023 (study PRJEB28704, sample SAMN03018312) | fermentation metagenome | biome: anthropogenic terrestrial biome; feature: soil; material...
CAGTCTTGGATCTGGAGAATGCCAAGACAGCCATCGAAGCCGGTGCAGATTTTATCTTTTGCCCTCACTTGGATTTGGAGCTACTGCATTTTGCCAAGGAAAGAGATACGCTACTTATTCCCGGGATTCTCACGCCTTCTGAACTGGTATTGGCCTTGCAAAACGGAGCCTCCCTTGTTAAAATATTTCCAGCATCACTCTTAGGACCGGGGTATCTGAAAGCTTTAAGAGGACCATTTCCTGGCTTAAAATGCATACCTACAGGTGGGCTCAGCTCTGATAATGTACTAGCCTTTATGAAGGCTGGGGCAGCAGGTGTTGGAATGGGTGGCTCACTTGTGGATTCAGATATGATCAGAGAAAATAATTGGGAAGCACTCACTCTAGAGGCCAAGAAAGTAAAGAAGCTCGTGGCAAGCTCATTTTAAGGCAGTAATATGTTAACATAATCATTTGTTGGGGATGTTTGAATATTAAAGCACAATGCCTTCTGAATTATCCAGAAGGCATTGTGCTTTAAGCGATTTTAATATCGATCCCAAACTCTTTGGCTAAAGCGTTGATCTCCTCACCGGCTGAGTGAAGGAATCCATTTTTTTCGATAAGCGCTAGCGCATCTTGTGTAAACCCCCCCGTTGAGATTAGCCAAATGACCACATTTGATGCAGAGCGTGCCTCTTTTGCAGCCTGGGCTGCTTGGAGTGACTTTTGAACCTCCCCGGCATTCATAGGTTCGGCTTCGCGATACTTGCATTCCGCAACCCAGATTGTGTGTTTGTTTCCCTGTCCATATTCTCCATAAGCATCTATTTGATACTGGCCAGAAGTAGGGAGCTTGATTACCAAATCACCGTGGATTTTAAATCTAGGAGTTATAATGTCCTCTGTCTGTCCAAAGAGAAAGCCAGCTACTGTTTCGTTATTAAACCTTGAGAAGAGGTTTTGTACAACCATCTCCAACAGCTTACCTTTAATGTAGTTAAAATAGCCCTGTTCCCTAAGATCTATCTTTTCCACATCTTCCTAGCTCATGAGCATAACGGTTTTGGATATAGCGCATCAGCATGATATCGTTGAAGGTATAGTATTGGAAATTGCTGCGGTAAACCAGATCAGCTTGGTAAAGTTTTTCGATTTTTTTTTCCACTTTAGCTTTGGATACAGCTAATTTTTGCGCAATTTCATCGATTTTGACAGCAGCGTTGTTGTATTTTGTGAAATAATAAATAATCTTCTTGCCCAGTTCTTCATCATCATCTTGATTAACTAGTGTTCGGTTGTCCTCAAAATGTGTTTCCCAAAAGGCATAGATCTCGCCCCTGGTAACTTCATAATCTATAATCTTATCTATGCCCCCAGTTGAATTGAAATCTTTGTTTGGATACTTGGATTCCACGCAACATTTAATATAGTAGGGGTGGCCACGTAGCTCGGCACTAAGGTAGAGAGCCAGTTCGTCATCGGGAGAAAGATTATGAAACTGTAGCAGTTTTTTCGCAAGTGTTGCACCGTCTTCTATGGACATAGGTTTTAAATATCTGAAACTAAAACGGCCACCTAAGGGTCCGCCCATAACTGTGCGAAAAATCATACTTACAGCAGAGCCCGAGACCAGCATTGGGGCATTGCGACTGAGGGCTTGGCGATCGTAGGTTGCTGTCAGATCCGTTGGGCGATCTGTTTGAGGGTCAATTTCTTTTTCAGAGGCGGCATCGTAGATATAGTGTTTTAGATCTTGAAATTCATCGATGATAATGGCGAAATTGATTCCTAAAAGAGAACCTAAATTTTCAGGAATTCGAATCACAGCTTGCCAATGGTTGCGCGAATCTCTCCAATCGCGAGCTTTATATCTTGTTAGGAAACGTTTGATAAAATCTTCTTGGATAAATTTTACGCGTTCATCTGTGGAGGGTAGCCCGATAAGATCTTCCAGCCCCAAATCATCGCGTCGATACAACATAGGATCTTGAAGAAGGTAGGCTATGGTTTGCCTGAAGAAGGTGCTATAATAATCCAATAGGAAATTGCGCAAGGTGGTACCTTTCCTAATCATTTTAAAATAGAAGGGCACCACATTGTAGTTTTTGCCAAAGGCTGTATTGACCAGGCGATCCAAAAGTGCAGTCTTACCCATCCTCCGAGGAGCAAGGAGGGCTAGGCTAGAGGAAAGACCTCTTTCGATGTTACGATACCAGTCTTCAAGCTCTAAAAGTATATCTACGCGATCTGTAAACTCTCCCTCTATAAGCATTTCATTAACCGGGAAGTTTTTCCTGCAAATCATAGGCACACCTTCTTTCAATTTAAATTGGAGCTAGGATTTTTATAGTTCTGTTTCAGTAGCTTTTCTACCATTGTACCATATTGTACTGAAAAATGCAGCAAGTTTTGGAAAGGAATTCATCCAGCAATATGATAACCCGCTTGGGTAAGGGCAGTTCTAATTTCCTCGATGTGGGCAAAATTTCTGGTTTCCAAGACAATCCGCAGAAAACAACCGTTAATATCTGCACTTTCTCCTGCCCGCTCATGGTGGATAGAAACCACATTTGCCCCCAGATCCGCCACGATTTTGGAAACGCCTTTCAGTTGTCCGGGCTTGTCCACAAGTTCAATTGTAAGGGAATAATAGCGCCCGGATTTCAAAAGCCCGCGCTGAATCACCCGGGAGAGGATGGTCACATCAATATTACCGCCTGAAACCAAGCAGACCACTTTCTTCCCCCGAACAGGAACTTTGTTGAATAAGGCCGCAGCCACAGAAACCGCACCTGCACCCTCGGCAATTAGCTTCTGCTGTTCAATCAGGGTTAAGATGGCTGTGGAGATTTCATCATCGGTAACTGACACAATCTCATCTACTAAGTCGCTGCAGATCTCAAAGGTTAGCCTGCCAGGCTCTTTTACTGCAATGCCATCGGCGATTGTTGAGACTCGCTCCAAGCATTCAATTCTCCTATGTTCCACAGAATTGAGCATACAAGGCGCACCTGTAGCTTGCACGCCATAGACCTTCACGTGGGGTTTGAGTGCTTTAATCACAGAGGCAACACCTGAAATCAGCCCACCACCGCCGATGGGCACAATCACAGCATCAAGATCCGGCAGCTCGGCTAACAGCTCCAGCCCAATTGTTCCCTGTCCTGCCATCACATTTTCATCATCGAAGGGATGGATGAAGGCATAACCACGCTCCTGCTTTAGCTCCAAGGCTTTTTTATAAGCATCATCATAGACGCCTTCTACCAACTGAACTTGGGCTCCGTAGCTTTTGGTGGCCTCAATTTTGGAGATAGGAGCACCATCCGGCAGGCAGATCAAAGATTTAATTCCGGCTTTAGTTGCAGCTAAAGCCACGCCTTGGGCGTGATTCCCTGCAGAGCAGGCAATTACGCCTTTTTCTCGTTCTTTGGGGCTCAATTGCGAGATTTTATAGTATGCTCCACGGATCTTAAAGGAGCCTGTGTGCTGTAGGTTTTCGGTTTTCAGATAGATCTCACTCTCTGGATTGATCTTTGGGGCATAAATTAAATCCGTCTCCCGTACCACATCTTTGAGGACCGCTAGCGCATCGTAAACTTTGTCTATTGTTACCATTTTTCTTCCTCCACCAGTAGCGTTGAGTCTGAGAAGCTCTAATCGCCTTTTTGCCCATTATACCATAGAATAAGCTTCCGGTTTGCCGGTTTTAATAAATTCTTTTGGAGCTGGAAACTAGTCAGGCTTATATTCCTATGCTATTATTAGCATAAGGAGCGTGAGCTTATGAAAGTGACATTTTGCGGCGGCGCAGGAGAAGTTGGCGCCAGCTGCTATTTAATTGAAGTAGCAGGGAAACGGATCTTGTTGGACTGTGGCCTCAGGATGGGGGCAGCTCGAGATCCACTTCCGGATCTGCGGCTAATTCAGGATCAGGGAGTGGATGCCATCATCCTCAGCCACGCCCACCTAGATCATAGTGGTGCTCTGCCATTAATCAGCCGAGAATACCCTCTAGCTCCCATCTTTATGACCCATGCCACAGCTGATTTGGTGCGGGTTCTCCTCTACGACAGCCTCAGGATCATGGATAACGAGGGGGAGATCCCCATTTATGCCGAAAAGCACGTAGAGCAGATGCTAGAGCGTATTGTCTGTTTATTCCCTCAAACTCCCCTGATGCTTCCCAGAAGCGAAATCCAGCTCTCTTTTCACCAGGCGGGCCATATCCTAGGTGCTGGTTGTGTGGAGCTGAAAAGTAGTAGCGGGAGCCTTTTTTATTCAGGAGACATCTCCTTTGCAAGGCAACTTACAGTCAATGGAGCTTCAATTGGCAAGCTAAGGCCTGATGTGGCTATTTTCGAATCCACATATGGAGATAAACTCCATGCCAACAGGCAAGGCGAGGAGGAACGCCTTGCGGAAACAGTTGGGGAGGTAATTGAACGGGGAGGCAAAGTCCTGATCCCAGCCTTTGCCTTAGGTCGGGCCCAGGAGGTAATCTTGATTCTACAGCGGGCCATGAATAAAGGCACACTCCCTAAGTGCCCAGTGTGGGTAGACGGCATGGTGCGAGATATCTGCAGGGTATATAAGCTCAACCCCAACTATCTGCCCCCGAGCCTGGCAAAGCGAGTCTGGCGTGATGGCGAGATTTTCTTCAATGAAGAGATTCAGCCTGTACCCAGAAAGCCGCAGGCCCGAGAGGAGATAGCCAAAAGCAAAGACCCCTGCATTATTATTTCCTCCAGCGGCATGCTCTCAGGTGGTCCCAGCCAATATTATGCAGAGCAGCTTATAGGAAGCGAGGATAACTTAATTGTAATCACAGGCTATCAAGATGAAGAAGCGCCAGGCAGGGCGCTATTGAACTTGATGGAGACCCAACAGGAGCGCAAGATCCAGCTAGGGGAGCGAGTATTGCCTGTAGTTGCAAAAATAGAAAAATACAATCTCTCTGCCCATGCAGACCGGGGAGAGCTAATTGGCCTTGCCCATGTGTTAGCTCCAAAGAAGCTCTTTTTAGTCCATGGGGAGCCAACTGTCACAGAAGAGCTTGCAAAGAACCTTCAAGCTGAGATCTGGGGGCAGGTGGAGGTGCCCTCAAACGGACAGATTATAGAGCTGGAGCTCCATAAACCCAGAAAGCAAAAACAGCAGCTGAAGCTCCCCTCCTTGCAAAAAGGTCAGCCTCCAGGCGAGGAGGAGCTTGAGCTTTTGTGGGAACATCTCCTCGATCATGATCACACATTTCCCACAAGCCCCCAGCAGCTGCTGTTGATCTGGCAAGGCTCTTCTTCTCAGGACGAGGCAAGGGAGTTAGGTTCCCTTCTGGCCCATAGCCCCTACTTTCAGCAAGACCCAAAGCGTCCTTTTCTGTTCAGTCCTCTGCCTCCGGAGAAGATTGAACAAAAGCAGGAGGATGGGCCCCTTGAAATGAATCAGATGCTGGCTTTAGTGGATGAGTATTTTCCCCCTCAATCAGGCCTTTATAAAAAGGGAGCACGCCTTGAGGAGGGACAGGTGATCTTAACTTTTAAGTTCCCGCGCCTGGCCCGAGAGCAATATAAGACACAGTTTGCACAGTTCGCTTCGGTCACAGGCTGGGAGGTGGAGCTAAATGAGAACACGAATCTGCAAGCAGCCCAGGAGGTTCTCCGGGGACTTTTGCCAAGTTCGGTGCAGCTTTTGAAGTTCTCATATTTTCCAGAGGAGGATTCATTCCGAGCCCAAGTTAGCGGAGAGGTATCCGGAGAGATAGCTCTTGATTTTCTTCAGATGACAGGCCATGCCCTTTCCATAGAATACAAACAGCAGCAGGAGCTGAAGATCCAGAGCACAACAGAGCCTTTGGAACAGAATCAAGCATTAGCCTTGATTGAACAGGCGTTTCTTGGAGAAAAATATCCGCCCCACAAAAAAAGCCTCAAGCAAGACGAAGATGGGCGGTATATTGAGCTTTCCTTCATCACACCCCAGGTGGGGGCCGGCTATAGGGAGCTTTTGGACAAGCTGGAATGCCAGACCCTCTGGCGGCTGAAGCTGGGATCTAGCGTCAATCAACTGGCACTTTTAAGCCTAGCAAGAAGTTTTGTGGAGAAAGAAGGCGGCATCTTGAAAAAGAATCCTTCATATTTGGGAGCGCAAGCTAAGGTTAGGATCAGCCTCGAACAACCACCCAAAAATATTGAGAAGCTAGAGGAGGAGTTTTTTCAGGAGACTGGCTTCCACCTGGAACTGGGCTCTTGAGAGAAGGGAAAAGCTTGCAGGTGGCGAATAGGGCATTGGAATTATCTCAAGCAGTATTGGAGATTATGGATCTCGCAATTGAGAACTACCTGCGAGATCATTGCCATGAGAATTGAGTATGGGTTCGAATAGGAAGAGGTGTTTTTTAATTTGGGATATTTGTTAGGTGTGGATGGTGGGGGCACAAAAACCCAAGCCTTAATCGCGGATAAAAATGGCTTCATCATCGGCGAGGGCAAAAACGGCCCTGCCAATGAGCTCTTCGATGATGCAGAATGTGTACATGGATCTATTATGGGGGCCATAGAGGAAGCCCTCTCTTGCTGTGGTATTTCCGGAGAGCAGGTGACGCGAAGCGTCTTTGGGGTGCCAGCTGCCCAGTCGCTTTTGGCCGATTCCCTCAAGACGCTGATGCCGAACTCAGAATTTCATTTTTTAGGAGAGGCGCCGATTGCTTTTGCCAGTGGCAGTGATAAATCGTTTGGAATCCTACTGATAGCAGGTACAGGCTCTCTGTCTTGGGGTCGCAATCGGGAGGGCACCTGCACTGCCACAGGCGGCGGGGGCGCTGCCTTCGGTGATGAGGGAAGTGGTTTCGATCTGGGCCGGGAGGCTTTGCGCTCTATTGGCAAAATGTATGATGGCAGGGGACCTGTAACCTCTATTGCATCGAAAGTCTGCTCTTTTCTTGGCTGCAACAGCTTCGATGGGATTCTCTCCTATGTCTATGGCAAACAATACCCTCGCTCTTCTCGTTTTCGGATTGCAGACCTTGCCCCTATAGTCCTTGAGGCAGCCGGGGAGGGGGACATGCTAGCTTGTCAGATTATTGAGAGCGCTGCAGATGAGCTGGAACTGATGGCAGTGACCTGCGCCCAAAAGCTAGGGTTACTTGAGCAAGAGCTAGATATTGTCCTCACAGGCGGAGTTCTGCGCCAGGGGGGACCACTTCTGCGGCAAGTTCTTTTAAAATTGCAAAAGAGCATGCCCCGAGCCAACCCAATCGTGCCCAAATTGGATCCAGCCTGCGGCGCTATAGCTCTAGCTGCCCGAGAGAAAGAATTCAGCGGTTGGTACCAATATATCTTCAAGATTGAATAAAGAGGCTGCCCTCTAGCAGCCTCTTTATCAGTTCTTACTTGCCACCGGTTTGTGATCGCTCTCGCCACAGGAGCGAGAGGCTCCACAGGCCAGATAGTCCAACCAATGTATAGATTATCCTGGTGAAGGTTGAGCCTGAGCCAAAGATTGCAGCCACCAAGTCAAAACTAAAAAGACCAACCAAACCCCAATTTAGTGCTCCGATAATCACTAGCACCAAAGCTAAACGATCCATCTTCTTCACCTCCTAGCTTTAGCTTTTCCCCCAGAAGGTAATTTATGCAATTTGTGTTTTTGAAATTTTGTAGCTCGGGCCCCAGGCCCGAGCTGGAGGCTATTGTCTCACCGCGGGTCGCATGCGGTCGGCAAGTCCCAACAATACGTGAGCCAGTCCAAAGCCAAGTACTCCAGCCCCCATTTTTTTGGGCAACAAGCGCCAGCCAACAGCAGACACAACTGCTCCAGTGCCGGCCACAAGCCAGCTAGTAGAGGTTGATTTCATCGACAACACCTCCCAAAGGTAGTCTCTCCCAAAATGCTCAATTTTAATGCAGTGGAATCAAAATTTGAAGTTTGAGGTATTACTTTTACAGTTCATGTTACATAGATGAAAAAAAGATTTAAAAAATCTTAATCAAACGGAAGGAATTTGGAAGTCTATGGAGAAATATAATACTGTAGTGCATTCGTATGCATTTTATTCAAAAAGGAAAACCAGGCTTCGTTAATTACCATATGGGGGGGAGCGCTTTTTTTTAGTTGCTTATGCATTCGAATGCAAGAGGAAGAACGAATTAAAATCTAGTTGATTGCGATGAAGGAGTTTTGCTAGAAAATAGCAACCCATGGAAGCTGCTTTTTGACAAGTACATGTCAGCTGGAGTGAAAGTGGGATTAGGAGATATCTTACATAAACATCCAATCTTAAAAGGAGGGAACGGCCTTGTGCCATAGAGATGCAGGAAAAACATTACAGCGCTTTTAATAAACCCAAATGGGCAGCAGTACTCTTTTTATTGCCTGGAATCCTAACCTTTTTACTCTTTCGTTATTACCCCATGGTAAAAGCAATTATCATGAGCTTTTACGACTATAGCATCATGAATCCACCGGGAAAATTTGTGGGGCTTGGTAATTACACCCGTGCTTTGCAAGATCCCATGGTGAACCTGGTGTGGAAAAACACAGCTACAATTGTGGGCCTGAGTCTTTTGGGCTTTTTCATTCCCATAATTTTAGCCGTTCTTCTAGATGAGGTTAGGGGAGGGAAGGTTGTCTTCCGCACCATCTACATCATCCCTGCTATTATGCCGGCTATGGTAACAATAGTGCTATGGAAATGGTTTTACAACCCAGACTATGGTCTTTTGAACATTATCAGGCAGGGCTTGGGCGCCCAGCCTTTGGGCTGGCTCAATGACCCCAAACTTGCCAAGCTCTGTCTTGTGCTTCCGGGCTTTTTTGCCCCAGGCTACACTGCTCTTATTTATCTGGCAGCTCTTCAGGGGATACCAAAATCCATGTATGAGGCAGCAATCATCGATGGAGCAGGTTATTGGCAGAAATTAAGGTATATCACCCTTCCTCGAATCGTGCCTATGATGGGAATCATGCTCATTATGGGACTGATTGGGGCCTTTCAGATGTTTGAAGCGCCCTTTGTCTACACAGGTGGCGGACCGCTCAATAGCACCAAGGTTGTAGCCCTGTATATCTACGAGGAGGCCTTCAACTTTTATCGCATGGGCTATGGCACCACCATGGCTGTAATGCTTTTTGTTTTCCTTTTGGTGCTGACCTGGCTTCAGGTTCGCTTCTTCAAGACAGATCCAGACTCCTAGAAAGGAAGGGTTAGAGAATGCCTATTATTCAACTATCAGAAAAAGACTCGAAAAATCGGGGTATTTTAATCACAATCTATGTTATTTTAATCTTGGGAGCTGTGACGCAGATCTTTCCATTTTTGTGGATGCTCTCGTCCTCCCTCAAAGACAATATTGAAATCTATAAACTCCCGCCCAGATTAATTCCCCCTCGGCCTACTATGGTGGAACTTCAGTTCAATGCTCCAGAGGGGGCAACAAAAAAACAGCTAGAGGCAGATGCAGTTCTTGCAAGTTTCTATCTGCTTCAAAAAAGGCCGGATGTAAAAGAGGTTAGAACAAAATTTTTTGCCCATGGTAAACTTGTCTATGAACTGGATGCACCTCAGTTTCAGGCAAAGAAGCTATGGGAGGCAGCTACAGTCTCAAAAGCCACAGAAAGGCAAGACTGGATTGCGGGAGCCGGGGGTATCTCCAAAGAATTAGGTGGTCGCTTTTACCCTGATGGCAAGAATATAGAGCCTACACCACCACCCGCAAAACAGAGTGAACTGCGAGCTGTGGCAGCAGAAGTATTGACTAAAGCCGATCTTGCCTCCACACCCCGGAGCATTCTTGTGGGCAGAACTTTCGCCCCGATCTTCGATAGCTATCGGAAGGCTTATACAGCTTTAGGTGAGATGCCAATCAGCCGCTTTTTCGGCAATAGTTTGGTTGTCGCGATTCTCTCTGTAGCCTGGCAGTTACTAGTTTGTTCGCTCTCAGCCTATGCTGTCTCAAGGCTGGTCTCACCTGCTTGGGGCCGGGTGCTACTCTTGTTCTTTATCGGGACCATGATGATTCCAGGCATGGTACTTACCATCCCCAACTACCTGATCTTGAAAGAATTCCCTTTCAGATCTCTGTTTGGGATTCCGTTTCCACATGCGAATCTTCTCAATACCTTCTGGGCACTGATTCTGCCTGCAGGCGCCTCGGGTTTTGCAGTGTACCTGTTCAAAGGTTTTTTCGATCAGCTGCCTATGGAGCTTTTGGATGCAGCCCGAATCGATGGTGCCACAGAGATGAATGTTTTCACAAAGATCGCAATGCCCCTTTCCAAGCCTGTGTTTGCAGTGCTAGGGATCATGGGTTTTATGGGCTCTTGGAATGATTTTATGTGGCCCTTTATTGTGATCCAGAAGAAGGAACTGTGGACCCTGATGGTAGGGCTCTATCAGCTACAAAACAGTGCAGGCGAGCCCAATGTGGTGATGGCAAGCTTAGTTCTGGGAGCCTTGCCTGTGATTCTAATGTTCGTCTTTTTCCAGCAGTATATCCTTGAGGGAATTGTGATGACAGGGATTAAGGGGTAGGGGCATAGGAAGGAATTGTAACGAAAAGCGTAAATTCAAATTAACAAATCTTAACCATACAGAAGGAATTTGGAAATCCTTGGCGAATAATATTAATGTAGTGCATTCGCATGCACGTATGACTATAACAATTAATATAGATTATGATACATATTTTTTTAGCGACGCATGCATCCGAATGCAAAGAAATGTGTTCTAATGAAGATTATAGGTGGTAAAAATGAAAAAAGTAACGGTTAATGATTTGGCTAAAATATCTGGTTATTCCCAGCCAACAGTATCGCGAGCTTTGAATGATTCTAATTTAATTAGTGTAGAGGTAAAACAAAAGATCCAAGAGCTCGCAAAAAAAATGAACTACCGCCCCAATATTGCTGCCCGCTCTCTTGCCGGACAGAAAACGGGAATAATCGGGTTTTATATTTTTCAGATGGAGCATGCTATGCATCCAACGCTGTCTCAGGTTCTTCAGGGGGCAACTAGGGTTGCCGCCGAAGAAGGCTATAATTTGCTTTTAGTTCTGACAGATGAGGATACAAATAAAGGGGAAGTAGCTGCTCGGAATTATTTAGACGGAATATTAATTCCAACACAGGAGACAACTGAGGAAGAGATTAAGTTTCTAGAAAGCCAGAACATACCTTTTGTGCTTTTGAATCGTGAACCAGATGAAAAACGGTATGTGGTAAACATAGATTATGAAAAAGTTGCCATGGATATTACAGAACATTTATCTCAAGCAGGCCACCGGCGAATTGCATATTTAAGTGGACCTGAGGATTTTTGGATTAACCGTGCATTATTAAAGGGATATCGCAAGGCTTCAGAACAGTTTCTAGGAGGATTACAGTGCATCAGATTTGGAGACTGGTCAGAGGAGGAGGGATATAAGCTAGCGAGTGAACTTCTAGAGCTTCCAAACCACCCCACGGCTTTTTTTGGTGAAGACTTTTTGATTGCAGGTGCGCTGCGGGCTATCAAAGAAAGAGGGTTCTCTGTCCCCAAAGACATAGCGTTGGTTGGTATCAATGATGTGCCACTGATTTCATCCCTAGATCCTCCAATCAGCAGTATGCGGCTTCCTATGGATAAATTAGGGGAAGAGGCTGCAGGATTATTAATTAAGCTATTGTCAGGAAAGAAAGCTAAGAAGCAAGTGCTTTTGCCAGGTGAATTGATCATAAGGGAATCGTCCAAACAAGAATTTCAAGAGGAGGTAAGCTAGGTGAAAAGAAAGATCCCTGTTTTACTATTAGTTTTAGCGCTCTGTATTGTAGTGATCTCCGGTTGTAATCAAAAAAAAGCTTCTACTGATGAAGTTGTGACAATCGTCACTTGGGAAGGGGAACTAATCGGAGATGCTCCTAATGTTAAAGTGGAACGGGAGATTCGTGAGGAGTTTGATCGTACTCATCCTAATATTAAAGTTATTAGACGGACAGCTCCTTCTGGAGATGAAGAGAGAAAGGTTTTCGCCACAGCTATGGCAGGTGGGACAGCACCGGATCTTGCTGATATACCTGGAGTGGATACACGAACTTATATTGAGCAAGGATTTGCTGCAGATATTACTGATTTGCTAAATGAATGGGGTCAACTAGATGAAATATACCCTAATATGTTAGAGCCAGTAGTTAAAGATGGCAGGTACTATGGACTGCCACGGGAATATTATATGATGCTTCTTGCATATAGAACGGATCTATATGAAAAAGTAGGGCTTGATCCATCGAAACCACCGCAAGATTGGGATGAGTTGGCTCGATATGCTCAGCAGCTGACCAATAAAGCGGAAAACAAATATGGTTATGGGATGCTTGGTATGGACTTTTGTGCCTGGCACTTTATGGATTTTGTCTGGCAAGCAAGCGGAGATTTTATGCGATTCGACCCCAAATCTAAAAAAATGATAGCAACCTTTCAAGAGGAACCCGGAGTTATGGCATTGCAATTTTATAAAGATCTTCGTTGGAAATATGATGTAATTCAAAAAAATGTACTTCAGGATATCAGTGAACTTAGAAACGATTTTGTTGCCGGCAGAAGCGCTATGTATAAATTTTATGCGCAAGATATGTCAGGTCTTGTTAATTCAGGTCTCTCCATAAGTCAAATAGGTTTGGCGCCTCTGCCAGCGGGGCCTTCCGGAAAACATGTAAGTCAAATGGCACCTCGAGTATATATTATCAATCCTACTGCAAGTAAAGAAAAACAACGTGCAGCTTTTGAGTATATAAAATTTCATATTAGTAGAGAGACGATGATTAAACGTTGGAAGTTGCAGGAAAAATATGGGATCATGGCACCTACAATACCTATTTGGAAAGGCTTGCTGCAATCAGATAGCATTGAATTTCCTATTCAATGGTCAGAGGCAATAGAGGCCCAGAGTAAGTTTGCTCGACCAGAGCCTTTTTTCCCATACTGGGATAAGGTAAAACAATATTTGATCCAACCCATCCAAGCTGTTTTGTTGAATAGAAATGCTGATCCTACTAAAGAAATGGAAAAATGTGCGCAAAAAGTTCAAAATGATCTTTTTAACAAGGTTGGAACGGTTAATTTATAACTCTTATTTAATTGTAATCCGCAATCTGACCACGACCACAACGAAATATATCAAAAATTTTATCAGGAAGTCAGCTTAAAAAACGCCGTACCTTCTTCTGAAATGAGCAACATTATTTTAATCAGATTACGAGTTACAGTTATTTAAATAAAGAAGATATTATAGAAAGGAGGCTATTGATATGATCAATAAATTCAGGGTGTTATTTTTAGCTATCATGATTATGGCATTAATTTTACCAAATATATCTGCTTATAAATTGGATCTAGGAGCAAGACCACTTGGTATGGGAGGGAGTTTTGTAGCAGTAGCGGATGATATTAATGCCCTGGGCTGGAACGTAGCTGGGCTAGCTTATTTAAAACAGGGTGCTCTTTTAGCATCTAGGGAAAATATGTTTGGTCTTGAAATACCACTCGATTTTCTGACTGTAGCACTCCCAAGTAAAAAGTTTGGAACTTTTGGCCTCTCGCTATCGTCTATTAGAGTTGCATCTAATCGAACCGGGTATGAGGAATCCGAAATTAGGTCAGCATGGGCACATAATTATCCCATTCGTGGTCGCGATGGGTTACCTAACTGGTGCGGTTTTGGAATTTTAATTAGAGGAAATAAGGTTCAAGCTTCTGGCGATAGAGAAGCTAAAGGTTATAATCTTTCATTAGAGGTTGGCTATTTGCAGCAATATAGCCCCAAAATCAATCTTGGCATGGTTATAAAATGTAATGATCTCTACAGCAATTGGGAAATCACCAATGGAGAACAAACTTTACCTAGTTCAGCAAAGAAAGAAGTTACTTTAGACTTAGGTGTAGGAATAAAAACAGGCCAAAATGGATTGTTCGCTTTTGATTTGAAAAATTTGGGAGGATTAAGATATATTTCCTGCGGTTATGAATGTGTGGTTTCGAAGGGAGTATCTGTGCGCTCTGGTCTGAGTGGTAGCGGTTTTAGTGCTGGCGTAAGTTTTAAACAAGGAGCTTGGAAACTTGACTATGCATTTTTACCTAATGCGATTGGGAATGCAAACAAAATAAATTTGGTATATGACTTTTAGGATGGTGAACTTTATGAAAAAAAGTTTCAAAGAGATTATTGCCTTTGTAGTATTAATCTTACTTGCGCTTCAGGGAATTATCTTAGCGAATAGTAGATATAAACTTGAGAATAAATATCTAAAGCTTGAAGTTGAGACACAAAGAGGTGGAAGAATTGTATCGTTAAAAGAAACAAAAACAAATAGCGAGTGGACTTTTGACAATATTTCAGAGGTAGGTAAAGAAACTACCAGAGCTTTAGGAGGTCTCATCACAGAACACATTGATCGCAGCTATCCATCTGAGGCATCAGTGGGTGAATATAAGATAGAGAGTTATAAAAAAGATAATTTTGGAACTGAATTGATACTTTCATATGATAAGTTCACAGACTACCCTGGACTTAAATTGGTTCGTCGTATGTATTTGGCAGTAGATAAGCCGTGCCTAGAAGTTTCCATGAAGTTTATGAACCACGGTACTGCAGTTTATCTTCTCTCTCCTTTTGTCGAGGGTTTTATGAACATTTTTTCCGACAATAAACAGTTATTATTCAGCATCCCAACATCTACAAGAATGCAACATCTTACATATGGAGACATATTGGCTCCTTGTGGTTTCAATTACTGGCTAGTGCCAGCGAGAGGTTGGTTTTACGCAAGCCAAGGAGATACAGGCTTGAATTTTCTTTGCGATTTTTCCAAGTTAAACGCTATTTATACCAACGATGGTGTATCACCCTATTATAAGACAGAGCATCCACGTTTTGAAATTCATTACATTCCTTTTGGATTAAAACCTAATGATGAATGGGAAACCACCTACAGTATAAATTTAGCTGAGGGTGCAATTAAACCAATAACAAGTTCTCAAAATATTATTGCAGATGCAACAAGCAAACGAGAAGAGGACGGCAAAGCAGAAGTAGAGGTAAGTCTATTATCATTAATAGATTTAGGTAATATCACTTGCGATGTGAAAGCGGTCAGGGGTAATACGTTAATTGACTTAGGCGAGCAGCAGATAGAACTTAAGAGAGGTCAGACCACAACTTTAAAATTCGACGGGTTCGAAATACCCAAAAATGGATATACTTGTTTGCAATTAAGTTTTCGAGATAATAAGGGGAAAGAATTAATTATCGACCCGATAAACAAGGAGCAGTACCTGGAAATTCCACTTTGGCATGGGAAATATTCTCGTGAGATTTATACACCGTTAGAAAAACAGCAAATAGACGCCCAATATGTAGCATTAATTAAAAGAAACGCTGTGCAACCTGACAGTATTAAACAATATGCCGCCAGAGTTCAGCCAAAAGAATCAGAAGGCAAGCTTATTTCGTCAAGTAAAGATTTCCAAATTTGGTCAGAAGAACCGATTGTTAAGGTATCACCAGACGATTTTGCACCTGTTGGTAAACCTGAGCCCGAGATTAAACTTTATGGTGCAAAAAATGAACGAGTTTCATTCCAACTTGTTATTAAACCAAGCTTAGCAAAAGGTGAAATGAAACTAGATATTCAACCTTTGATGCATGAATCTAGAAAGGGTAAAATCGAAGCAGATAACATAAAATCTTATTTGCAAAAGTATCTTGAAACTGAGATCGTGAGCTCATTAGCCTGCGAGATTGGTAAATATCCTGACCCGCTTGTGGAGTGCAGAAATTTTACCATCAATTCACAGGAAAATCAACCATTATGGTTGACAATTTATATTCCCGAAGGAATGCCTGCGGGGACTTATAATGGAACTTGGTCGATTATAGCGGATGATAAAGAGATTACTAAAGTAGAAGTTTCGTTGAGAGTGTGGGATTTTTCTCTTCCAACGACTTCAAACTTAAGAACAGCTTTTGGCCTTTGGGATCAGTATATAGCAAGCAGACATGGTTTGGATAAAAATGGTCCAAAGCTATATGACTTAGTTAGGAAATACAGAGAAAATATGCTTGAGCACAGGCTAGGCTTTGGTTCGCTAGGTATGCCCGAAGTTGTGGATAAAAATAGTCCAGTGTATAATTTTGAAAAGTATGATCAGGAACTTGATTATTACATGGCAAAAGGGCTTAATGCATTTGCAATTGGTAGTTCATTTCCTTTAGGATATGTTGATTTGGAATCAGAAGTAAGAAACCAGATTAATACCCTAAAGCCACTTTGCGATCATCTTGAGCAGCGCGGTTTACTGGGCATGGCCTACAACTACATTTGGGATGAACCTGGCAAAGATAGATTTCCAGCATTAGTTAAAGCTGGTAAGGTTAGAAAGCAGACTCACCCTGATCTTAAGGTGTTGCTAACAGTAGGTATCCATGACGAACTAAAGGATTCTGTGGACATCTGGGTGCCAATAATAGATGCTTTCAATGAAGAGGCAGCTAAGGCTGAAAAAGAAAAGGGCAAAGAGGTATGGTGGTATGTATGCTGCGGTCCCAAACAACCATATCCTAATTTCTTTATAGATTACCCGGCGATTTCTCATAGAATGCTCTTCTGGATGACCTATAAGTATGATTTAGATGGCATGCTCTACTGGGCGACAACTTACTGGGTTAAGGATGTATGGCAAGAGGCTGAAAGCTGGGGAGGAGCGAATGGTGATGGTTCACTTATGTATTGGGATGAAAAGGGACCAGTAAATTCGCTACGTCTTGAAGTGATTCGTGATGGAGTTCAGGATTATGATTATCTTAAAATCCTTGAGCAAAAAACCAATCAGTTAAAAGCATTTGGGAAGCCAGAAGATAGCGAGTTAATAAAAGAAAGTGAAGCTATTCTTGCGCTGCCAGATACCCTTATCCGTACTCCTATGGATTTTGAGCGCTCACCTGAAAAGCTAATATCAGCTCGGAAAAAAGTAGGGGAGCAGATTGAAAAACTAAATAAACATCTGTCATATTAAGCTATTTAAAAAGGAGGCCATAAGATGCTGGTTTACCGAAACAAAGTAATTAATCTATGTTTAACAATAACTTTTTTCATACTTATGGCCTCGTTTAGTTATTCTACACCACATATTTGGTATCAATTACCAACAGTCAAGGTGTTTAAGGATATGCCCCCCTCTGAAGGGATAGATTTAGATACAACTCCCATTAAAATGTTTGCTGCAGCAAATGAATATGAATCCCTTCAACTTGTAGTTACTGCTAACGGTAAGAGGATTGATAGACTGCAGATCTCGGTTAGCAACTTGCAAGGGCCAGGAATAATCGTTTCATCATGTGCTGAAATTTTCCAAGTTGGTTATGTTTATCTAGAAACAGCCCGGAGTGGTTTTCCAACTGGTTGGTATCCTGATCCCCTAATCCCGTTTCCAGAAAGTGGAATTGATATTTCTGTAGGTGAAAACCAACCGCTATGGATTCGATGGTATGTACCGCCTGGAACACCACCAGGGAGTTACCAGGGTAATATTACACTGACAGCAAATTCGTATCATCGCGTTATACCTATTCAATTTAGAGTTTTTGCTTTTGAATTACCTGTGGAGACCCACACAAGATCCGCTTTTGGAATTTGGGCACCCCAAATTTTAGACCATTTCAATATACAGGCAGGTACATATGAAGCGGAAACCATCTTGGATAAATACTATCAATTTCAACTGGAACATAGGTTTATGCCTCGAGCTTTACCAATTCCTTTAACGGATCCAAGGGCGGCTTACTATTTAAATGATCCAAGACTTAATTCAATCGGATGTCCTTTTTATCAAGATGAAATCGAATTACGTCGGATTGTTGATTATTTAATATCCGGAGGATGGGAAGACAAAGCATATTTTTATGTAATTGATGAACCGGGACCTAGTCAGTTTCCGAGAGTACGAGAAACCAGATCGGAAGAGCACACGTCTGAACTC
>ENA-UOOK01003448-UOOK01003448.1-fermentation-metagenome-genome-assembly--contig:-NODE-3448-length-17984-cov-3.611077_pt1 | contig 17984 bp, 15 predicted proteins | sample MGYA00245777_ERZ724023 | MGnify/ENA primary metagenome ERZ724023 (study PRJEB28704, sample SAMN03018312) | fermentation metagenome | biome: anthropogenic terrestrial biome; feature: soil; material...
CGAGCATCTCGAGCGCGGCGCGAACTCTGTATATCTCGTACACATCCTGGTCACTGTACTGCGGGACGAAGGCTCCCTTCCGGGGAATCAGGCGTATCAAGCCGTGATCCTCCAGGTCCTTCAGCGCCTCCCGGACGGGTGACCGGCTGACACCGAGCTCTTCTGCAACGTCGGCCTCCCGGATGAAGGATCCGGGAGGAAACTTGGCGCCGATCAGCAGATGTTTTCTGGGGTAGCTCGCCACCTCTTCGGCGATGGACTCGGGCACTTTAAAGGAAATCACCATCGCAGACCCCCTCCTCCGCTGTCGTGCCGTCGCAAGGGCCTTCAGACCCCGTCACGGAGCACCCGCCCCGTAGCGTACCGCGCCTCCATCTCCCGGACATCCTTGAGCCCAAGGAGGTCCGTGCACTCCTTCATGGACAGCATGGACCCCATGAGGCTCTTCGAAGACCCCTCCGTCCGCATGACCCGCGCCGCCTCGGAAATGGCCTTCGCGATGAGAAACGTGGCCGCGACGGGCATGAGCATGAGGCGATAGCCGAGCTCCTGGAGCTCCTCCGCCGTGTAGAGCGGCGTTCGGCCGAATTCGACCATGTTCGCCACTGTGGGGACGGTACAGTGGGCCGTGATCCGCCGCATCTCGTCCAGGGACTCGGGGGATTCGACAAAAAGGATATCCGCCCCGGCCTCCTGATAGAGAGAGGCGCGCTCCAGCGCGGCATCGATGCCGTGGGTCGTCCTGGCATCGGTCCGGACCATTATCATGAAGTCGTCATCGCGCCTGGCGTCGCACGCCGCGGGGATCTTTCCCACCATCTCCTCTGCCGCGATCACCTCGCGGCCGACCATGTGCCCGCACTTCTTCGGGGCGACCTGGTCCTCGATCTGGATGCAGGATATTCCGGCCTTCTCGTACCCTCGCACCGTCCTGTAGACGTTGACCGCGTTGCCGTACCCGGTGTCGCCGTCGGCGATGATGGGTATCTCGACGCGATCGGCGAGGGCCGTCGCCCGGCCCAGCATCTCGCTGTAGGTCATGAGCCCGACATCGGGTCGCCCGATCATCCCCGCCGAATTGGCGAAGCCCGACATATAGACGGCCTCGAACCCGGCCTGTTCAAAGATCGTGGCGCAGAGGGCGTCATGAGCGCCGGGAGCGATCAAGATATTCTTCTCCCGCATCCGCGCGCGCAGAACGGCATTTCTCGTCTTCTTCGTCGTCATCGGAACGCTCCTCATCCCCGGCCTACTGCATGACTGAAGGCAGCCAGAGGCTCATCTGCGGGAACGCGATCGTCACGACGAGGAACAGCAGCATTATGATAATGAAGGGCGTCACGCCCCGGATGACTTCCTCCATCTTGATGTCCGGGAAGAGCCCGTTGATGACGTAGAGGTTCATCCCCACGGGAGGTGTCACGAGCGCCATGGTCATGTTCACCGTCAGGATCACGCCGTACCAGATGGTATCCACACCCAGGGCATGAAGGATGGGGGTGATGATCGGCATGGTCAGCAGGACGATGGAGACCGTCTCCAGCAGTGCGCCGAGAACGAGCATCAGAAGATTCATCACGATGATGAACATCATGGCCGACATCTCGTGCTTCACCACCAGCGCCGTAAGCTGCTGGGGAATCTGGAGCAGCGTCATGACGCGCCCGAAGAGCAGGGCCGCACAGATGATGATGGCGATCATGCAGGATGTGGGGACGGACTTCAGGCAGATCTTCGGAATGTCGGTGATCTTGATCGTCCGGTAGATGAACACGGTGAGCACAAGGCTGTAGACAAGGCCGACGGCCGCCGCCTCCGTCGGGGTGAAGGCCCCGGAGTATATTCCGCCGATGATGATGAAGGGGAGCAGGATCCCCAGGATGTTTTTGGACGTGATCTCGAGGCGCTCCGACCAGGTCGTCCGCGGCATGGCGACATAGCCGCCCTTCTTGCTCTTCCACACTGCGTAGATGATGAAAAGTCCCGCCAGGGCAAGCCCCGGGATGACTCCGGCGATGAAGAGCTTCCCGACGGAGTCCTCAGTCACCGTCCCGTAGATGATCATGGGGATGCTGGGCGGGATGAGGATGCCAAGCGTCCCTCCGGCGGCAAGCAGCCCGAGGGTGAACTTCTTGTCATACCCTCTGCTGACCATGGCCGGGTAGGCGACCATTCCGATCGTGGCCGCCGTTGCGGCTCCCGACCCGGTGATGGCGGCGAAGAAGGCGCAGGCGAGGATGGTCCCTATGGCGAGGCCACCGGGGAGGTGTCGCACCCATGCGTTCATGTCGTTGAACAGGTCGTCCCCCACGCGACCGTCGAGCAAGACTTGACTCATCAGCACGAAGATGGGGATCGAGAGCGTCGTGAAGCTCTCAAGGGACGAGAACATGGTCGCGCCGACGACCTTGATCGGAAGGGAGTAGATGAGGATCAACAGGACGGACGTCGCGCCCAGGGAAAAGGCCACGGGGAGTCCGAGGCAGAGAATGACAAGGAGCAGCGAGATGACGATGAGAAAATCAGTCATGTCCGGAGCCTTCCTTTCTGTTTTCAGGTTCCGTTATGCGATCGAGGAGGATGAAGAAAAATCACTTCATTCAGAACTTCAAAACATTTTGGCAGAGGTAGAAAAAGGTAATTTCCACCTCGATGATGATGCAGAAGATATCCACTCTCAGATTGAGGCTGTGCTGACAGAGCGACTGGGAGAAATGGGCAAAAAAATTCATTCCGGACGTTCCCGAAACGATCAGGTGCTGGTTGACATTAAACTATATCTGAAGGAGGAGATTCAGCATATTAAAGAGGAAGTACTTCAACTGTTTGATCAATTACAGTCACTCAGCGAGCAGCATAAAGACATTCTGCTTCCCGGATACACTCATGCACAAATTGCTATGCCATCTTCATTCGGATTATGGTTAGGTGCTTATGCCGAAGCTTTAGTGGATGATATGCATACACTTGCCGCAGCGTGGAAAGTAGCCGATCAAAATCCTCTTGGTTCTGCTGCTGGCTACGGCAGTTCTTTTCCTCTTGACAGGGAGATGACTACTAAAGAGCTGGGGTTTGGCACAATGAATTATAATGTAATTGCAGCTCAAATGGGTCGTGGAAAGACAGAGCGTATTCTCGCGCAAAGTATGTCTAATATAGCATCAACGCTAAATAAGCTGGCTACTGACAATTGCACCTATCTGTCAGGTAATTATGCCTTCATCTCCTACCCCAAGGAGTTAACCACCGGATCGAGCATAATGCCTCATAAAAAGAATCCTGATGTTTGGGAGCTGATAAGAGCCCATAGTAATCGTTTGCAAAGCCTCCCAAATGAAATTTCCCTGATGACTACAAATATGCCGCATGGATATTTTCGTGATTACCAACTATTGAAAGAGGTACTTTTCCCGGCAATTGAGACTATGCACACTATCCTGAAAATGGCGCATTTCATGCTTCAGAATATCAGTGTAAATAAGGATATTCTTTCTGAACCAAAATATGATTATCTTTTTACTGTAGAAGATGTTAACAATCGCGTTTTACAGGGTATTCCTTTCCGTGAAGCATATCAGCAGGTAGGCAAAGAGGTTCAGGAGGGCACTTTTCATGCTGAGAAAAAAGTTAATCACACCCACGCCGGCAGTATCGGTAATCTTTGTAATGAAGAAATAAGACGAAAAATGGATTTAGCATCAAGCAACATTGGTTAAGACTTATTCTTATCTCGCTCTTACCTGATCCTGACCTCGCTCTTATAATCTCCTTTTAGAAGAGTGCGAAGTAAAGGAAATGTATGTATAAAAAAACAGGGATCTAAACTCTAAATAGGTTTGATCCCTGTTGGTTTTGTTTATGAAGATCTGTTTTTTGCCTTAGAAAATATTAGTGACTATGACCACCACCGCCTAATAAGATATCATGTACGGCTTCAACACTGTGAGTATAGTCCACATAAGCTTCAACATATTTTCTACCTTCTTCTACTGAATTGTCTTTTACTTTATAAAGAGCTTCTGTATTATCAAATTTCTCTTGAAGTACTCCGTTTATATGATTATTAAGAGCTTTCAGAAGACTATCGAAATCGCCTGTCTCCAGAGCTTTGTCACTCATCATTGTTATAGGAGCTACTGATCCTGCTGGTTTTAGTCCTGTAAAAGTTGCACCTTCCATTTCACGATGCAGACGTACAAAAGTTTCGTAGAAATGTTTTTTTACTATCTCATATATCTCCTTGTCACCGTTTCTCAAGCTGTATGTTTTGTGGAAAAGAGGTACAACTTCATCTTCCATATCTGCGTTAATCCATTTCAGAATCAGATCAACATTATTGGTTTCCAGAGCTTTTTCCGCATCCTTCAGAGCTGGTCCGTCAAAAGAATCGCAATGAGCTGATGCAGGTTGCATGCTTAGGATTGAAAAAAATGCTATAAGTGATAAAGTAAATATCGACTTTAGCCAATTGTTTTTTTGTGAGTAAATTCTTGTTTTCATAATTCTTAATTTTATAATTGTTGCTTTACTTATTTCTTTTTATTATTTTCGTTATCAGTTTATTATTATCATTACCTGACTTTTAGTTTTTATCTTGTATTTTAATTTGATATTAATTTTCTGTTCTATCTTATTTTGTATTACAAAGGTACAGTCTACTCTACCCAATAATTGTCACCCAGGCGACAAACTGCATCTTTAACATTATTTAGTGATAATATTACGACTTACAGGCTTACTCCCTGTTTATTAATATAATAAATAGACTTATGGAAGATAAAAAAGGATTTTCCCACGACCATTTAGCACGTCTCCTTAAGGAGCATAATTTGAATCCTGATTACTTTAACGGCAATAATCACCATCACGGGCACAACACTCATGACCATAAGGATCAAAACAGTTCAAGTCAGCAATTATCATATTGTCCGTTGTTTAAAAACATGAGTCAGGCTGATCATGACCAGTTTCTCGACAGGAATGTGAAAGAGGTTCTGACTTTTAAAAAAGGAGAAACCATTGCTATGCAGGGAGACCCGATAAGCTCCGTTATGCTTCTTGTTCAGGGAAGTGTAAGAACAGAAATGATAACAATGGAGGGGAATATTCTCGATATAGATATAATGGAAGCGGTAATTCCTTTGGCTCCCTCATTTATATATGGTGAAAAAAACCGGTATCCAGTGGATGTGATTGCTGCAGAACCTTGCATCTTCCTGAAGATATCGAAAGAGGCATGGTTGGATGAGATGGCAAATAACAAGCAGATGCTTACCAACTTTTTAACTATGAATGCGGATTTGACCCTCTATCTTACTAATAAGTTGCAGATGATTTCACTGAAAAGCCTTAGAAAGAAATTAGCCACTTTCTTTCTTGAAAAGACAACAATAGAATATGATTCTTTTAATCTTAAACGCTCGCGCACTCAGTTGGCAGAATTTTTCGGGGTACAGCGTCAGTCCCTTGCCCGCTCGCTTAAAGAGATGGAAGATGAGGATATAATTAAACTTAACGGTCGTAACGTGAAGATTATCGACAGGAGCAAGTTGATCAGAGAATAGCCTTTACCTTTTACATCTGTTTTTACTGTTTAATTACCTCAATTTTTAGTACTTTTGTGGTATATACATTATATGTTTATATTGTATCCTGTTTATCTTGATTGAAAAACCAAAACAAATATAAAACGATGGACTTACTCGAAAGTATTATTCAGAGGGCTAAGGCTGACAAGCAGCGTATTGTATTGCCCGAAGGGACTGAAGAACGGACACTCCGTGCTGCTGATTTATTATTGTCAGATGATGTGGCAGATATCATTCTGCTTGGTGAAGAACAATCCATAAAGGAAATGGCTGATAAATTGGGTTTATCAAATATCAATAAGGCCATTATAATAGATCCTAAGGAGCATTCAAAGAAAAAGGAATATACAGACCTACTTTTAGAACTTAGAAAAAAGAAAGGCATGACACCTGAACAAGCCTCCGCACTGGTAGAAGAACCCCTGTATCTGGCTTGCCTGATGATTAAAAACGGTGATGCTGATGGCGAGATTGCAGGTGCTCAGAATACTACAGGAGATGTGCTTCGACCTGCTTTGCAGATTATCAAAACACTCCCGGGAGTGAAAGTTGTTTCGGGAGCATTTATTATGTTTACACAAACACCCCAGTATGGTGAAAACGGAGCCCTGTTATTCGCAGATTGTGCTGTTATGCCCAATCCGAATGCTGAAGAACTTGCATCAATTGCTGTATCTTCTGCCAAAACCATGCAAAGCCTTGTAGGTGCAGAGCCGAGAGTAGCGATGTTGAGCTTTTCGACTAAAGGGAGCGCAGAACATGAGATGATTGATAAGGTCAAAGAAGCTACACGAATAGCAAAAGAAATGAATAGCAACCTGCTAATAGATGGCGAATTACAGGCTGATGCGGCACTGGTGCCATCGGTCGGCTCAAGCAAAGCTCCCGGAAGTTTGATTGCCGGCAAAGCTAATGTGCTCGTTTTTCCGACACTCGAATCCGGGAATATCGGATACAAGCTGGTACAAAGATTAGGCAATGCTCAGGCAGTGGGGCCAGTACTACAAGGTATGGCAGCTCCGGTAAACGATTTGTCTCGCGGTTGCTCAGTTGAAGATATATATAACATGGTGGCAATTACTGCTAACCAAGCAATCGGACTAAAAAAGAATTAGATATTAAAAATAACAGATAAAAGTCGCATTCTTATGAGTGAAATGATTATTGAACCAATTGAGAAATATGGACTTACCATAACATCGGACAGCAAAAATAAGCCAATGTTCTCAAGAATTGGAGTTGTAGGGGCAGGAAAAGAAGGTAGGAATATCATAAATTTGGCTGCCACTGCAGGAATGGAAGTTGTTTTTCAGGAAGAGTCACAGGAAAGGATAGATTACGTTTACAGAGAATTAGAGAAAGTGATGGATCATAAGATCAGCAACTGGGGACTAACTCAAGCTGAAAAGCGGATCATCATGAATCGCATAACACCCACTTTGCTATATGAAGACTTTGCCGGTTGTGATATGGTTATTGAGTGTACAAGATTTTCTGAAAGTGGACGCAGGAGTACTCCTGTAAGGAAAAATATATTCAAAAAACTGGAGGAAATACTTGACACTGATGCTATAATTGCTACAAACGGATCTGTAGTAATCATCAGTGAACTGGCATCAGAGCTTGTGCATAAAGACAGATGTGTGAGTCTTTATTTTCCTGTTTCACATCCCGACGCACGGATACTTGAGATTGTAAGCGGAATGTACACTTCTGATGAGGTTTACAGGAAGATGGAGGTTTTTACCAAACTGATAAATTATAAGCCTCACCGGATTAATGAAAGTAATGGTAATGTGAGTATGCGTATTATGGTAAATATGCTTAATGAAGCTTGTCAGATACTACTCGAAAGGGTTTGCTCTATGGAAGATATTGAGGAGACATATACCATTATTTACGGTCAGCGCTACGGAGTTTTCAGAATGGCTGACATTATTGGTATTGAAAGACTGGTGACCCTTATGGAAGCGATGTTTAATGAATTTGGAGAAAAGCACTATAAACCCAATCCTATTTTATGGAAACTGTATCGCTCCAATCAGCTGGGTGTAAGAACAGGTAAGGGTTTTTATATTTATGATGACAACGGAAATCCTGTTTCAATAAATAAAGCGGTGATCAACTAACAGTAGTCAGAAAAACAGAAAGATTCAAAGAAAAACAAAGACAGAAATGAAGATATTGGTTTTAAATTGTGGCAGCTCATCCATCAAGTATAAACTTTTCGAAATGGAAAGTAAGGAGGTAATAGCACAAGGTGGTATTGAAAAGATTGGTATGAAAGGTTCTTTCCTTAAGCTGACTTTGCCTGACGGGCAGAAGGTAATGCTTGAAGGAGAAATACTTGAGCATCGTGCAGGAATTGAATATATTCTGGGAGTACTGTTAAGTGAGAAATATGGCTGCATCAAATCAATCGATGAGATTAATGCTGTCGGGCACAGGGTAGTTCACGGAGGAGAAAGGTTCAACTCAAGTGTACTTATTACCGATGAAGTTATAGAAATGTTGAATGAGTGCATAGAGCTTGCACCACTTCATAATCCGCCAAATCTTAAAGGGATCTATGCTATTCAGGAGTTGCTGCCGGAGACACCTCAGGTAGGCGTTTTTGATACTGCTTTTCACCAGACAATGCCTGATTATGCATATATGTACGGATTACCCTATTCACTTTATGAAAAATATGGAATACGGCGTTACGGGTTTCACGGAACAAGCCATCGGTATGTGTCACGCAGAGCTTGCGATTTTTTAGGTGTAAATTATGAAGAACAACGAATTATCACTGCTCATATCGGGAACGGCGGTTCTGTCACAGCCATAAAGAATGGAAAATCAATTGACACCAGTATGGGTATGACTCCTGTTGAAGGACTTATCATGGGTACACGCTCAGGCGATGTTGACCCGGGTGTGATTTCTTACATTATGGAAAAAGAAAATATGGGAACAAAAGGAATATCAACCCTTTTGAATAAGTTCTCAGGAATGTTAGGTATTTCAGGTGTTTCCTCGGATATGCGGGAAATTGAAGAGGCAATTGAAGGAGGCAACAAAAGAGCTATCATGGCTATGAAGACATATTCCTACAGGATTAAAAAATATGTAGGATCTTATGCAGCAGCCCTGGGAGGAGTGGATATTCTTGTATTTACAGGTGGCGTTGGTGAAAATCAAGCAAGTGCACGACAAGCTGTGTGTGAGAATATGGAATATATGGGTATTGAGTTGGATGAAGAGCTAAATGATTCGGTACGCGCAAAAGAGGTAGTTATAAGTAAGCCCTCATCAAAGGTAAAAGTGCTTATAATACCTACTGACGAAGAGCTTACTATTGCAAGAGATACTGTAGAGATTTTGAATCAGGTAAATTAGTTGTTCACGCCTATTCAATCTTCTATGTATTCAATTTCTTCAGATGCATGCAAATTGATGTTCTCAGAATCCGAAGCAAGTTTATTTGACTGAAAATCATACGGGAATTGCGTATTTACTTTTACAGACTCATCCTGAACCTTCTGGATGGGTCTGTACTCATTTTTAGGTAATATCAAATCTTGTTCCGGATTCAATCATGGAGGTCTGTTGGTTGTAATTAAAAAGAGTAGATCAAAAAACTACTATTATTCTACCATCTTAATATCCCTCAGCCAGGAAATCACCCTGTGGGGCCACTCGTTTACTGTGTGCCCGGTATTTCTGGCTCCGTATCCATGTCCTCCAGATGGATACAGGTGCATAGCAACAGGCACTTTGGCTTGTTTTAGTGCGTAATAGTAAAAGATACTACTATCAATATAACTATTGTCGTCTTGTGTCTGTATTAAAATTGTTGGTGGTGTATTTTCATCCACTTTCAATTCAGGAGAAATTGAGAAATTATCCGCCGAAAGATAAGCAGGGTAGATCAGTGCCGTGAAATCGGGACGAAGACTTACATCATCATTATTATCTATTCTTGGATATGTGCGTTCACTGTAATTTGTGCTGGCAACAGCCGACAAGTGTGCTCCGGCTGAGAACCCAAGAACTCCTATCTTATCAGGATTTAAATTCCACTCTTCTGCATGAGATCGTGTATAGGCAATTGCCCGCTGAACATCCTGCAATGGTGCCTCATGTTTCTCTAATCCAGCGCGTCGAGGCACACGGTATTTCACAAGAACACAATTTATACCATAACTATTGAAACGTTTACAAATCTCTGTTCCCTCAAGATTATATGCAAGAATATTATATCCTCCGCCAGGATTAACAATTATTGTTACTCCTGAATTATTATCAGCTGGAGCAGGATAAAATGTCAGGGTAGGTTCACTTACATCGGTTATCCGCAGCACAGGGCAACCTGCCACTTTGTTGCCCGTGAGATCATCTTTCTGCTTCATTTTCACTGTCTCACCCGGCGCACCCTGTGGAAACAGAACTATCTGTGACTGTAAAGACATTATTGAAACAATAAATAATAGTATAAAAAGTGTCTGTTTCATAGTTTATTTTTTGAATAACTGCACCATTTTTTTTATCAGAAATATAATAAATCTAACAAATATAACAACAAAATATATTGATAGTGTTATAATCAATACATATCCTATCTGTGTAAATATTTCGTACCATGGCGTTTTAAACTTTATGATAGCGAAAATGTTAGTTATAAATGCTATTGCAAAACTTATTACAAAAATTAAAACTTCCTTCTTTAATCTCTTTGATGAAATAACCAGTTCTTTCATTTGAATTTACTATTTTTTATTACGAAAATTTCATGTATGGTATCTTGTACTCCTCGGGATAGTAAAGCTTCTCACCCCTTTTCATAGCCTCATTGCCAAGCAGAGCTAATGTTGTAGCCTGATATGCTTCTTCAACAATATTTTCACCCTGCTCACCTGTGATGCAGGCTTGACAGAAAGAAGAGAGTATTTCATCTGAGCCATCATTTAGTGCACCTATCATAGATTGTCCTTCTGTCACACTAAAAGCACCTTCTACAATATTATGAGGAATATATTTCTGTTTTGTTTCGGGACGCCAGCTGGCAGCAGCTCCCGGTACAGAAGCATATACTTTATTGCCGATTTCACCAATCAGTTGTTCGATCCCTGATTTATTGCCTACTTCATTTTCAAGATAATACATGCCGGATGCAAGGTTCATAGTTCCCTTACTACCCAGTATCTGTTCTTCCATACCGTTATACATGTTCGCTATCAAAGATTCGTAATTAATTTTTACACCATCCGAAAATTGATAAACAAGATTGACGCTGTCATAAACCTCTCTGCCATCTTTCCAATAAACGATATCTCCCATTCCTACCACAGATTCAGGAGCAAACTTCTTTGCCCAACAGCAAACTTCGAGCTGATGTGATGCCAGCTCGGTCATCAATCCCACGGAATAATCCCAATACAGCCTCCAGTTGATTTTACGTTCTAATTCGGGTGAAGGAACGGGTCTGCGCCAATCGTGGTTTCTAAACCAATAGCATCTTTCACCGACAACATCTCCGATAAGACCGGAATGAATCATCTGCATCCCCTTAAGATACTTCTCATCAAACATTCTCTGCATACAGATATATAAAACCTGACTGGTGTTCTGGTATGCATCGTAAACCTGCTTACACTCATCAAGAGTGAGAGCCATCGACTTCTCACAATATACATGCTTGCCAGCAGCTAGTCCGTCAAGTGTCATTTGAGCGTGAAGATAAAGAGGAGTAGAGATAATTACTCCATCAACTTCTTTTGATTCAAGCAGTTTTCTGTAATCTGTATATGTTTTAGCTGTGGGACAAATCTCTGTTGCTGCTTGTAGATTTGGTGCATAATCATCACATAATGCAACAACTTCTGCATGTTCAATTGCCAATACAGCATGAAGATTATACTGTCCCCTGGATCCGGTTCCTATAAATCCAATACGGGCTTTCTCATTTTTTATTTCCTTTGCTTTATCGGGTGTAAATGATTGCAACCATGGAGTAGTTGCCAATAATGCTGCACCCCCGGATATATATCCTAAGTCTTTAATAAATTGTCGCAGACTTTTGTCCACTTCTTTTTGTTTTTTCATTGACATAATAAATACTACAGTTTATATTCTTTTATATTCAGAATATTAAAATTCTCTTTTATTTGTTTTTTTTCTTGTTCATTTGCTATCATTAAAGCGGTTGACAACACTTCAGCTTCAAGAGGATTATCTGAAATAACAGATACCATCCTGGGCTCTGATATTGATTGCCCTGATTTGGGCGCAACAATATGTCCGCCATATGTTGGTGTATTACCTGATATAGACAAAGCGGTATCTCTTAAAGACAATTCGTCTATAATTTGGTCCTTATTGTATGGGTTTTCAATTGTCACTTTCCAATCATCTCCATAAGGGTGGTGCCCGAGTCCGAGTATTGAACTATTCCCGAAATCTACATAAGAGCAATCTATTTTAGATTCAACAAGAATAGATTTTATCTTATTAAGAGCATAACCTTTTCCATATCCGCCGAAATCAATTTGTATGCCGGGATGAGCAAAAGTAATTGATTTGTCATACTCCGAAAACTTTACAGAGTCGAAATCCTTCAATGTTATATCAAACAGTCCTAAAGTATGTTGATGGTAATACTTGCAACTATTTAAAATATGCCACATCTCATCCGTGACAATCACAGACACAGATGCTGCTTTTGAGTTTATCCTTGAAGTTTCGCTTAGTTTATCAAAACGATTTAATAGATTGTTTAGTCGCTTTAATTCTGACTCGATAGTATACCAAACTGACTCTGATTGTATTTTATCTTTTCCCACTATAACAATATCAAACCGTGTTCCCATTATATTCTTTAAGGAACCATGGAACAGGTGTGACTTTTCATAATAGGAAAATTTTCCTGATTCAAACTCGTTCATTAACAAATAACTATTTCACAGCTAGTTAGTGACTCCATGAAATCACTCTGTGTTGGCACAGCTGCAAATATAGTATTTATTTCATCTTGTTCCTTTAAGGACGCTGACAATGTTATCAGTTAAAACATAAATTTAACTTAAATAAACCATTTTGTATAAGGAATATTTTGTCAGGCTATATATAATATACTGTTTATAACATTCAAATAATTATCTTTGCTTTTTACATGAACCAAACGGTTATGTATTTTCAGATGAATATCATTTAAAAATTACAGGCTAAAAATGAGTAAAAAACAGTTGAGTGCTTCCGCATGGCTCGGTAAAAAGATGGCATGCGCTCGCAGCTTTTATGTAACTGCTTCGGTATTCACCCTCTTAAGTGCAGGGTGTTTCGTAGTATTTAGCCTGTACTTATCTGAATTTGCAGCTTCGTGGCTCGACGATGGTATAATTGCTCCCAAAACGTTAATTTTAGCATCTGTTTTCCTTGCAGGCAGATACTTTTTCGCACACCTCGAATCGAGAAGTAACTACAACGCAGGAAACGCAATAGTGGCCGACATCAAGAAGGAGCTGTACCCTATTCTATTATTGGATAGTAAGCTAAACTCCACCGATAGCGCATTATATTTAACAAGGATCAGTGATGATTTAAGACCCTATTTCGCCTTCTTTGTCCCCTATTCTCTAGCTACAGCTATTGTGAGCATATTATTATTGGTGATATGCTTTATTGTTGAAAAATGGGTTGCACTAATACTGCTGATATCCCTACTGGTTATCCCAATACAGATGGCCGTAATTGGGATAGGTGCAGAAGCAATTCATAAAAAACACACGCAGCTGTTTTTGAAGTACTCTGCCGTGTTTTATAACAGACTGAAAACCATAGCAGAGACAGTCAATCTGGATAACTTCAATCCTCAATATCGATTTCTGTCACGTAAGAGTGATGAACTGAATAAAGCAACTACCAATGTGATGAGGGTTGCAATACTATCTTCTGCTGTTCTTGAACTCTTTGTAACTATTGCAATTGCCGCTATTGCCATTTATCTGGGAATGAGCCTGATGGGAATTATGAATGGTCCAAATTACGGTAAGGGCTACGATTTTGGCACTTCACTGTTTCTTCTTACTATAACACCATACTTTTTCTTTTACATCCGCAAGTTTGTAAGTGCTTATCACGACCGCAATAAGGCACTGGCTTCTGCTGAACTTCTGATGCCTCTGCTTGAGGGAGAGAGTGAACTATCTTTTGCTGATCTGGATGAGCCCTATAACAACATATCAGTCAGCCACCTCAACTTCTCCTATCCTGATTCACCGGTGAAAGTTTTACACAACATTCATCAGGATTTCCCAAAAAAAGGACTTGTTCTGGTGAAAGGTATATCCGGTTCGGGTAAATCAACACTGCTGAAAATATGTACCGGTAGTCTTTCTGTTGAAGAAGGAACTGTTTCTGTGAATGGCAGGGACAACGAATGGTCTAAACAATGGCTGAATGCCAACACCTCATATATGAATCAGTTTCCTTTTATTTTTGACGGTTCTCTTCGGTATAACGTGTTCCTGAGAAATGTTAGTGAAAAGGGGATTGAAGAGAGGATTGATTATCCCAAATTTTTGAATCGAATTCTCTCGAAAAAGGAGGATGGATACCGAATTGAGTCACAATGGAGTGCAACTGTCAGGCGGTGAGCGCCAATTGGTCACTCTTGCCAGAATGTCGCTACATCCTAGGCCTGTGGCTATTCTGGATGAACCGACAGCCAATCTTGATTCGGAAACGGTTGAAGTAATTATATCAGAGATAGTGAAAATGGCACAGGACAGACTGGTTATAGTTGCTTCTCACGAGCAGCGTTTTGAGTTGGTTGCTGACGATATTGTTAACCTAAACTGGGGGGAACAGATGTATGCGTGATTTTATTATGACATATATCGTTAAACCTTTTAGTGGTAAGTGGTGGAAAGGTTTTTTGTTGCTTGCTCTATGGACAGTGGCTTTTGTTGCTTTACCCTCTATTTCGGGATGGTTTCTGGCGATATGCAGCGTTGTATTTGTCACTGCAAACACAACTTTCTCATATCTTATCCCATCTGCAATTATACGATTGTTATCACTTTTACGTACAGCAACACGTTATTTCGAACGATTAGAAAATCATAAAACTACACTAAGTGTGCAACAAAGGCTGCAGTTAAAAATATTTAGGTCGGTGGCCGGTTTACCCTATTTCAAAAAGCAAGTTAACAACAATTCATCTTTGCTTGAGAATAGTACTCACGGAGTTGATCAGATACTTAACCATATACTACTTTGGTTGTTGCCTTTTTCGGCATTGCTTCTGACAATAACTGTCTATTTTATCTTTCTTTCTATTTTTTCGGGAGTGATAGCGGTTGAGTTTCTTATATCCGCATCTATTCTGCTGTTTCTGGCTCCTCAGTTCACATTTAGAAAAAACAGGATTTTAAACAGTCAACTGAAATCTCTTCGTGAAGAAAATCATCAGGCTCTTATTCAAAGTTTCAGGGGAAGAATAGAGATATCAAAAAATAACCTGGAAAAGAAGGCGATTGCCTCACACGAAAAGATGAGAGTGGAGATTGAAAGGATAGAGAAGAAGCTTCAGTTCAACTCTTTCTACCTGCAACTAATTGCTGGGCTGGGATTCAGCTATGTAGGCGCTTTTCTGCTCTGGAGCTCAAGTAATCAGGGATTGGATGCACCACTTGCCATTGGAATATTTTTCGGGATCATGGCTCAAGCAGAGCTTTCAGAGATGCTATTTTCAGGAAAATCAGAGAAGAGCAGTGTGGAACAGCAGATAAAAGACATGGAATTATTGTTTAAAAAAGGCGATAAGTCTCATGAAATAGTATCAGAAGAAGGTGTGACAGTAAATTCTCCGTTGGAACAATTGATAATAAAAGATATAAAGGCAATAATACCAGGGACCCCGATAAATGTGGGGTCTGTTTCTGTTGATATCAGAAAAGGTGAATGGGTAGCACTATATGGCGAAACAGGTAAAGGTAAAAGCACACTGCTGAACAGTCTGTTTTATCCGGAATACAGGGAGCAAGGCACGTTAATATGGAATAAAGATGAGACTTTACCTCATCTGCCTGTACCGGAATCGATTTATGTGACTCAGAAAGCTTACCTGCTGACCGGCACTCTGCGTGAGAATTTTGAAGGTTTCGAGGATGGAGAGATTGATAAGGTATTGAATATTGTGGATCTGACTTTGTGGCGCACCTCTCTGCCTGATGGCTTAGACAGCTGGATTGGCGAGAATGGGGAAACATTGAGCGGTGGCCAGAGAAAGAAATTACTGCTTGCACAGGCTCTTCTTAAGCAACCACAACTGCTGGTGGTGGATGAGCCTACAGCAGGTATCAGCACTGAAAATGCGATTGAGATATTTAATAATATCCGTTTACATCATCCCGAGACATCTATCCTGATGGCAACTCATAATAGAGAGTTTGAGACAGTTGCAGATAAGGTTATAAAGATATAGTGTGAACATTTTAATTTAATTACGTACATTTGCAGTAGAATTTTTAACGTAAAACAACGAAAATCATATATGTACAGAAGCAAGACATGTGGCGAGTTGCGACTAGCCGATGTAAACAGTGAAGTGACTTTAGCAGGTTGGGTATCCAAGATTCGCAAAATGGGAGGAATGACATTTATCGATCTTAGGGACAGGTATGGTATTACTCAGCTTTCATTTAATCAGGAGGTGAATCACGACCTCTGTGAACAGGCAAATAAGCTGGGGCGCGAGTGGGTAGTACAAGTTACAGGAACTGTAATGGAGCGCAGCAGTAAGAATAGTCATATTCCTACAGGTGAAATTGAGATTATTGCATCTGAACTGAATGTACTTAATGTTTCAAAAACCCCTCCGTTTACTATCGAGACTGATACTGATGGTGGTGATGAGATTCGTATGAAATACAGGTACCTGGACTTGCGTCGCAGTGTTGTTCGACATAACCTGGAGCTTCGTCACAAGATGACTTTCGAGACTCGCCGTTATCTTGACGAGAGAAACTTCCTTGAGGTGGAGACACCTGTACTTATTGGCTCCACACCTGAAGGTGCCAGGGATTTTATTGTACCATCAAGAATGAATCAGGGAGAGTTTTATGCCCTTCCACAATCACCACAGCTGTTTAAACAGTTGTTGATGGTATCAGGATTTGACAGATACTTCCAGATTGTTAAATGTTTCCGCGACGAGGATTTAAGAGCTGACAGACAGCCTGAGTTTACTCAAATCGACTGTGAGATGTCTTTTGTAAATCAGGAGGATGTACTGAATACATTTGAGGGACTAACCAAGCATCTTTTCAAGAATATAAAAGATATTGATCTTCCTGACTTCCCTAGAATCAGTTATGCCGACGCCATGAGATTGTATGGTTCAGATAAACCGGACATTCGTTTTGACATGACATTCACAGAGATTAAGGATCTCACAACCGGCCAGGGGTTTGGTGTATTTGACTCAGCTGAATATGTTGGTGCAATTTGTGCTGAAGGATGTGCTTCATATACACGTAAGCAGGTGGATGAACTTACCGACTTCGTGAAACGGCCTCAGATTGGCGCTCAAGGTCTCATCTATGTACGTTATAATGAAGATGGTACTATCAAGTCTTCGGTGGACAAGTTTTACAGTGAGGAGATTCTGAAAACATGGATCGAGCGATGTGATGCTAAACCGGGAGATCTGCTACTGGTGCTTGGAGGTGATACAGAAAAGACTCAGAAGCAGCTAGGTGAGCTGAGGCTTGAGATGGGAAACCGACTTGAACTAAGGGATAAAAATAATTATAAATGCCTGTGGGTGGTTGACTTTCCGCTTCTTGAAAAGGATGAAGAGTTAGGTCGCTATTTTGCCAAACATCACCCTTTTACTTCTCCCAAGCCTGAAGATATTCCTCTGCTTGATTCTGATCCGGGGGCTGTACGTGCAAATGCGTATGATATGGTAATAAATGGCGTTGAGATAGGTGGGGGATCTATCCGTATTCACGACAGTGGATTACAAAAAAAGATGTTCTCTGTACTAGGTTTTACCGAAGAGCAGGCTGAATCTCAGTTTGGCTTCCTGATGAACGCTTTTCAGTACGGAGCACCTCCACACGGTGGTATTGCTTTCGGACTGGATAGATTTGTATCTATTTTTGCAGGTCTTGACAGTATCCGTGACACTATTGCATTCCCTAAAAACACTGCCGGAAGAGATGTGATGATAGATGCTCCTTCCACAGTTGCAAAAGAGCAACTTGATGAGTTGGGTATTTCACTCAAACCGGAAGAATCAAAATAGATAGTTGGATCTTAAAATATTATAAATAGGGGCTGTTCCAAAAGGGCAGCTCCTTTTTTAATTTTTTATGCTGCTATCTTCTGATTGTAATTGTTAATTGA
>ENA-UOOK01003449-UOOK01003449.1-fermentation-metagenome-genome-assembly--contig:-NODE-3449-length-17974-cov-27.904515_pt1 | contig 17974 bp, 16 predicted proteins | sample MGYA00245777_ERZ724023 | MGnify/ENA primary metagenome ERZ724023 (study PRJEB28704, sample SAMN03018312) | fermentation metagenome | biome: anthropogenic terrestrial biome; feature: soil...
AAATTAAGACTGTACAACCAGTTGATATGTTTCCTAATACGATGCATGTAGAGACGGTGGTTTCGATGTCCAAACGCAAACCCGATGACAAGGTCAGCATCTATGTGGATGCTTTGAAAGTGAATCTGCCTGAAAAAGAGGAAAAAGCGACCTACAAGGACATTGAGGACTATGTCTTCAAGACCTACAACATTAAAGTCAGTTCTCTCGATATTGCCTTGTGCAAGGAAAAGTATGGCTTGACCCAAAGGGAGAATTACAACAAAGCCAAGAACCCCTTCTATCAGCAACCAAAGGTAAACAAAGAGAAGGAAGATTACGTCGTCGAAGCGTTCAAACATTTCAAGATGATGTAAATTTCATTCTTTTATTCTCTTATGTCACAACGATGAACATGCTAAATGGTTCCGTTAGAAAATAACAGAAGAGAAAATTCCCCAAAGAAGTCTCTTCGTGGGATAATAATCATTTCGAAAATTTAGATGTGGTAAAGATTTCCATTCCCAACTTCACTGTAGAGATATGTCATGAAATAGTAATTGTCTCCATTGAAAGTAAGATAGCAATTCTGCGACTGGGTTAATACTTTTTGTGGATTGTAATTATGAATGACAAGCCCATTCGGTATGGAACTATCACTTGACCATAATGCATATTTATCATCTTTTTTCAAGGAAACCTGGATTGACGCTGTCGAGTTACCTTCCCACTCGAAGGTCGCATGTCCCGCTCCTTCCGAGACTGAATCATAACTGATATCGTGGAGCCATAGCTCACGGATGGTACCATTTGGATTATGAGTGGCATCTTTCTCCGGCATTGCAAAAACAAAAGTTTTTTCATTGATGAATTCATCGCCAGGGCGGAAGCAGAATTGGACAAAATGGTTCAACGCTTCATGAGGGGTCACATTGCTAGAAGGTGTCCAAGGATTTGTGACATCAAACGGGACCATCTTGCCCTTTTCCGTAACTGGTGAATCCAGTTGCGGGGTTGAAGAAGTAGAATCACCAGCAGATTTACATCCTGAAATCAGGAGTGAACAGATGACAAAACCAATTGTTTTAACGAAATTCTTTTTCATCATTTTACATCCTCAACGGAACAATAAACAGTGAAAGTCTTCACGGGCGTTTTGGTTGGAAAATAACCATAAAAAGTGACATCGGCACTTGGATTGGTTGTATTGCAATGCCAAGAGACACCAGATTTTAACCCTATGTCATTCAAAGAATCCAAAGAGCTGTTCCACTGTACGGCGGCAGCATTCAAATCGGGATAGAAAGCAGAATTTATTGTGGGTGTAGAATGAAGCGTGGTTCCAAAGGATAAGTCTACTCCTGAGGTTCCTACACTTGTGCCTATATCCAAAGTGAAGTCAGTCTTATCCGGCGCATAGTCAGACATGATAGCGTTTGAATTCATCAATGTGTATTGAATGTTAGCTTGAGTACAAAGACTAGAGCCATTCTTGGAACGAGGCGTTATTGTTGTTGTCAAGCCAAAATAGTTCTGCTGGGGATCTTTCTCTCCCATATCCTGATAGAGAATGAAACCCGCGACTAAATAGTTGCTGAAATTGTGAGTGTCGTAAGAGTAGATGTTTGTCGAGTTGGAACGCACCGCTTCAAAACTGTATTTTAAAGCCGGATTTCTATTTGAAGATTGATGATTGAAGTCGTTTTGAATCACTTCCGCATAATCGGATTCTGACATATCCCCGTCACAACTGATGATACAAGAAGTCCAATTTTGGATTTCCTTTCCATAATCGAATCCAGAGACAACTTGGATATCCTCTCCTTTTATTTCCGGCTGAGTGAAGTAAGTGCTTCGGTTAAAGTGATACCACATTCTTGAAGATGTATCTTCCGGGAAATAATCTTGCAATCGTGAATGAGAAAGCCTCTTTCCGTAAACATAGATTAACTTTCCTTCTGCAAGCCTCTGCTTTGCAAAGTCATAGAGAGTGTCATCTGTCAATAACAGGTCTTCCGGGAAAGCAAAGGCTGAATGTTCTGTGGTGGGAAGACTTGAAGAGTCTGGCACTAGAACAACATCAGAATGTTGTTTGCTATCCGTCTCACTAGTCTGTTCCAAGGAAGAACAGGATGAGACAAGAAGAGAGAGAAAAGCCAGCGACAACGCTGTGAATCTTTGATTCATTGGCAATCCTCCGAGTTCCTATTATAGTCCGGATTAATGATTTGTTAAGAGGCTTTGGTTAGTGATACGAGTGCAAACAATCAAAGCAGCGTCGATTGTTCCAACAAAGATTCAATAAATTGGTATTTTGCGATAGACGAACGGAAAAACCAACTTGGTTGCATAAAAATTGTGGGATGGGGAACAATCACATATTCTTCAAAAATGGCTCCATCTTTTGATAATATTATTGTATAGCAGAAAATGATATGGTTGACTTAGAATCCAAGAATCCTATCTATGACTATAAGCCCGGTGACAAGCATGGTCAGATCCTAATTCCTATCCCAGGAAGATACGAGGAATACGACTACCTTGTCAGAAAGCCTACCCCGAAGGAAAGAAAGCTTATCGTTTTGAACTACATCCGGATGCACGGAGGAAGAAAGATCCGTGTGGAGTGGTTTTCTTCTACCCTGAATGTCTCAGTCCGTACCATTCAGAAGGTTCTGAAGGAACTGAAGGAGGAAGGAAAGATCAAAGTCATCGAGACCTATATCGGCACGGGGAAGCAAGGAATCTCCAAGTATCTCTATACTGGAAAGGAGATGACCTTGGAAGAAAAGGAATGCAACCTTGACAACCTCCTTGCCATAGACAATCCCTATGGCTTTCGTGACTTCGACTGGGATGACTTCAAGTACGATCCCGAGACTTCCTCCGTATTGGATTTTGACCTGTTGGAGTATCGGAGAGACCTTTTGAAGAAGAGAAGACAGAACTATCTGGAATCACTAGGGAATAAGGCTTGAATATTAAGAGCCGATTTGTATTGAACACCCTAAGCAAAAATATATTTTGTTCTGAAATGTTCCGATGAATTCGGGACCTTTTTAATGCGAAAGCAAATGTTCCAAAAATATTTTTGAAAGTTAGGGGTGAAATAAATTATTTAGTGTGCAGGGGAAGAATGGCCACGGAAGGTCATCTTTCTTCTATCACTGAGGAGGATTACCAGGGATGTAAAGTATCAGAACATGAGAACTTGGAAGTCAAGTTTCTCTTCCTTGACTTTCAAGCTGGCTATCTATTTCCCTGAGAAAGAATCGAAGTGTTCTTTAAGGAAGATGGCTTAGGCTTATGGAGAAGAAAAAACGAAAGGAGAAAATTCATTTGGCAGAAATCAGAGAAGAAGAAAACAAAGTATTCTTGGTCGTGGACGGGAAGAAGTACGATATAGGACAGGCTCAGACCACCGGTATTCCTAAGGAATGGGGTTATTCCTTTGCTCAGGACATGATTGACCGTGGATACAAGAACAAGGGAGAATATGTTCTCTCCCTGATGATCCAAGGCTATCAGTCTGTCCATGAGAAGGAAAACATCGTCTCTACTCTGGAAAAGGAGCTGAAGGAAACAAAGGATTCGCTCGCAAACATTGAACAGAAGCTTTCTAGCCAGCAGGCTTCCATCAACAACATCATCCAGTATCTTCTCACCTTCCCGAACGAGGACCTCAAGCCTCTGATCGAGCAGAGAAGCGAGACCATCCAGGGTGAGATCCGCTCCTCGGGCGTAAAGGAAGCGCAGTGGAAGTCAGAGCTGAACGCTTTGACTATCCGCTTGGAAAACGACTTGAATCTGACTCTCGACATGCTCAATGCCCTCTGCAAGCGTGACCGACATATCGATCTGGATGCCATCTACCACAAAGGAGGAAGAGTTTAGTGTCTACCCCGCTTGTGGTTTTCCGTATCCGTTACCATACCAAAGGCTCATTAGGCTGGGAGAAGTATTCCTCCTCCAAGAAGGATGACTTCATCAACTACATCGAGAAGGGAATCAGCGACGACAAGAAGCAGGACGACTTCCTCTCCTATGTCGGCAATCCCGAGAAGTCCTTCGGTGTGTTCAGCCAGAACAGACTTCTGAACGCCAAGGACAAGAAGGAGCTGAGAGAGAAGCTCAGAAGCACCAAGTCCATCATCTGGGATGCCGTCATCTCCTTGGAGTCAGCCTATGGGAAAGAGTATCTCTATTCCAATGACAGAGCCATGGAGATGGTAAACAAGGTATTTCCAAGATTCCTGAAAGAGGCGGGCTTTGACCCTAAGCGTGTCAATTGGTATGCCGGCTTGCATGAGAACACCGATAACCGCCATGTCCATATCTCTTGGTTTGAGACAGAACCAAGTCACTATTCCAGAAAGAAACGCTCTTATGTCTATCATCAGGGGAGAATCAGCCCAGCCTGCCTGAATGCTATCAAGGCGGATGTGGAACGCTTCTTTGAGACAGACCAGGATATGCTCAAGAACCACCGGAAACAGCTCCTGGAAGACTTCAAGAGCAATCCGTTAAGCAAGAGCTACAGCCAATATCAGGACGGCCTGAAATCCATCCTGAAGGGATTGGTGGAGGATTTTCCCAAAGATGGTTCCTTGGACTACAGCTCAGGCAACATGGCACCCTATAGAGAGCGGTTGGACGAAGCCGTGGAACTCATCCTCCATAACCCGATCTATGTCCGGGACTATCAGAAAATGCAGAATAATCTGGAAGGCTATGACGAGAAGATGAGAGCCATATGCAAGAAGAACAACGCCGACCCAAAGTATTTCCTTCTCTCGGATAAGTTCGAGAAAGACCTCAAGCGGAGAATGGCTAACGTTGCTGATCCAACCATAGTTTGTCGGGTCTGACTGACGCAAGTTGTTTAGCATCGGATCGACCTTGTCTAAGATTGAATGCAAAGGAATCGATTCATCAGTGGCGTTTCTTGCCCTGGAAGAGCACGAAAAGGATATCCAAAAGAACACCACGGGATCCGCTATTCCGCATACTGATAAAAGATACGTCAGCGATATTGAAATCCCCTTGATAAAAGATGAATTCACCGTGAATCGATTGAGAAACCTTCTAACCTTATTGGTCTCCACACGAAAAGAAATAAGAACGCTAAGGGAAGAAAAAGAGATTTTGATGAGAAAGTTCTTTTGAGGCTACCAGGTGACAACCTTGTCGACCACTTCCTTTTGTTCTTCGCTGGTCTTCCGCAAATAGATTCGCGTCGTTTCGATAGATTCGTGGCCCATCAAATCCGCTAGAAGTGCTATATCCCTTCTCTTTTCAAGGAAATTCTTCGCAAATCTGTGCCGAAATGAATGTGGATAGATTACGGCCAAATTCATTTTGTATTTCTTTCCAAGTTCTTTCAGCTGATGGGAGAGACCGCGCGTCGTGATCTGCTGGCCCTTCGAATTCAGGAAGATGTAACCAGATGTTCTCCTAATCGAATCGTAATAGGCAAGTGCCTTTTTCTGCAAAGCAACCGGGATGAAGATTCGCCTGATTTTGCCACCCTTTGTGTAGAGGTCGATATAGCCTCGCTTGATGTTTTCATATTTGAACTGAATGAGCTCAGAGACCCTGGCTCCAGTGGCGCCGAGGAACCTGACGACGAAATACCACTCGTAGTTTTGATCCTTCCAAAGCTTGTTCTTCAGGAATTCATAATCGGCATCACTGATGACGTTTTCGAGGTAAGTCTTTTGCTGAACTTTCACGAATTTGAGTTTCAGGTTGGGCTTCTTGATGAATTCGAGGTACTTGTTGATTCCTTGGATTCTTAAGTTGATGGTTTTCCCTTTGTAGGAATCGACGAGGAACGCCTTGTAAGAGAGAAGATTGTCCTTTGTGATTTTGTCGTATCTTGAGAAGAAGAGATCGACGGACGATTGGTAAGAATCTATCGTGTTCTTCGAAAGATTCTCACGTTTGAGATAGTCTTTGAATTTCTGCATGTTTCATGCCTCCTATGGGAATAGGAAACTATGAAATGTGCCTATTTAAGAAATACTTGGTGAGTAATTGTTGTTTGATAGCAACCAATCTTTGCTTTTCTTCACGCAAGGACGAAAGCCTAAGAAGGATAGGTGAACAGGTTTGATCAAATGCTGTCATTTCTTTTACGGTGGCATTAGGCACCATGAGTGACAAGAAGTCTTTATTGTTGATTGCCTCCATCGTGGCTCCAGTTGAAATCAAATCCTTTTTGGCTCTAAAAGGCCCAGATGTGAAAAGAGCGAAAAGAAAGGATGCGGGCAAGTTTTGAGAGGATTGCACGCCCAAAAAACCGGTCGAAAGAATACATGAATTCAAAATAGTCTTATCAAGCTCGGTGATATTCAGCACCTTGAAACTGCCTTTCATCTTTGCCGTCCAAACTGAACCGATTGTAGGCTGCATATTTGCTCGTAAAGGACGATTTTCAAAAGTGACTTTATAGGAATAGTCAATAGGATCAATCTCGTTTACACATGATGTATCCAAATATGTTTTTTCATCGGAAAATTTTGTTATTTCCGGCTTGATAATGCTCGGGCTGTAGTCTTTTATCGGAATCAAATCTTTCGATTCAAAAGGCAGAAACATCGAAGTTATCACTTTCAACGTCGACGCTTCTTGAACTCCTATGTTATCAATTAAATCGTCCACGCTTCCTATAACGCCAATTATGAACTATGAAATCAACCATAAATTGAACTTTGGAATGAACTTTAAATTGAACTATTGATTGCACTTATGATAAACTATTCAGCAAGAGGAGGCCAGAGCATGAACCTGGGGAAAGAAAGCGAGACTGTAGAGTTCAAAAAAACTACCTCCGAGCTAAAAGAAGGCGTCATATCCCTTGCATCGATGCTGAACAAATCGGGCAGGGGAACGCTTTATTTCGGCGTGATGAACGATGGGGAAGTGGTAGGTCAACAGATGGGGAAAGACACCGAGAGGACCATATCCGATGCCATCCACAATTTTATCGAGCCAGTCATTATCCCGACGATAGAGACGAAAACGACACCCGAAGGCCTGGAGTACATTGAAGTGGATGTGGAGGGGACGGATTCCCCCTATTCGGCGTATGGGCTTTACTATGCCCGCTCAGCCGATCAGGACAAGAAAGCCACAAGGGAAGCGTTGAAGAAAATGTTCGTCGGCTCAGGGTTCGATTTCATAAGGGAATCGGCAGCATCCAGGCAAGACCTCCATTTCACCCAGCTTATATCCCTTTTGGTCTCCAAAGGCTATCACGTGAGCAATGAGAAGACGTTCGCCAAGAACGAGAGGCTCTTGACGGACGATGGGAGATACAACCAGATGGCGGAACTGCTCTCCGATGAGAGCGACGTCTCCATCAAGGTGGCGAGATTCCCGAGTAAGGACAAAGCCTCCATCTCGCAAAGGACCGAATTCGGAAGCAAATGCATGATCTTGGCGATGCAGCAGGCGATGGATTATGTCCAGAGCATCGACGAGACCAACGTGGACATGTCGGGGCCGCAGAGGAAGGACATCCCTCTTTTCGACTTCGCAGCTTTCCGCGAGGCCTGGGTCAACGCGTGTCTTCACAATTCTTGGCATGACCTGACGCCTCCGGCCATCTATATCTTTTCGGACAGACTGGAGATCGTCTCCTATGGCGGTCTCCCATTCGGGCTTTCGGAGGAAGCCTTTTACCAAGGCGACTCCCGCCCGGTGAACAAGGCCCTTCAGACGATTTTCACCCAGCTCGACTATGCCGAGCAGACGGGGCACGGCGTCCCCATCATCGTGGGCGCATATGGCAGAAAAGCCTTCACGATATCCGAGAATTTCCTCACCGTCACGATCCCTTATGCCTTCGCTCCCGAGTGGGCTTCCGGAAGTAGCGTGAGCGAAGAGACGATGCTTTCCCTGACCGAAACCCAAAAGAAGATACTCGACTGCATAAAGAGGAATCCAAAAGCAAACGCCGAGGAGATATCCAAAGAGATCGGGATGAGCCTTAGCACCGTGAAGAAATCGACCGCCAAACTTGCCGAACTCGGATTCATCACCAGAAAAGGCTCCAGACGAAACGGATACTGGTCGATTGAGAGAGGCAAATGAAATGGTAAACGAGAATGTTGTAGAGGAGTCGATCATCTCCTTACTGCAAGGGCAGGGCTACGATTTCGCTGACCCCAGCAACGATGACTGGATTGCCAACCGGAAATTGGACGAATTCATAAACGAAGACCTTCTCATGGAATGCCTGCAGCGGATTAACCATTACCCCGCGGACATTCTCCAAGAGGCCATCAAGGAAATCGAGAGGATAGACAACCCGTCTCTCTTTGAGAGGAACTATCGGTTCCACCAGATGCTCATCGACGGAATCACCATCGAATCGAAGGAATACGCGGTTAACCCGCTCGTCCGCCTCGTCGATTTCAAGAATCCGGAGAACAACGTATTCCAGGTCACTCATCAAATTAAATTCAATGAGAACAGAGACACGAGGATACCCGATGTCATCGTCTTCATCAACGGGATCCCCCTCATCGTCATGGAGCTGAAGACCTTCGATGAAGCGGGGACCAAGGCGACTTTGACCGATGCTTATAACCAGCTTGGCGGAAATACCGAGCACGGCGGATACCGTTATGACATCCCGACTTTATTCAACTATAACGCCTTCCTCGCCATTTCCGACGGCGTCACAACAAAGGTCGGAACTTTGACGTCTCCCGAAGACCGTTTTGTGGAGTGGAAGAGCGTCAATGGTGAAAAGGGCTACGACAAGGATTGCGTGCGGACTCTGGACATCTTGATTGAGGGATTGTTCTCGAAAAGCCATCTGCTCGACCTCATCCAGAACAATCTGTTCTTCATAAAGGACAAGAACAACAAGCCGATCAAGATAATGGCCCAATACCACCAATATTTCGGCGTTCTCAAATCCATGACCTCCATTATGAAGGCAAAGAAGCCGGTGGGGGACGGAAAAGCTGGCATCGTCTGGCATACCCAGGGAAGCGGAAAATCCTTCTCCATGGTGATGCTGGCTCACAGGCTTCTCCAAGCCCCAGAGCTCAATGTGCCGACGATTGTTTTGCTGACCGACCGAATTGACCTTGACGACCAGCTTTATAAGACTTTCTGTAGCGCCAGGGACTATCTCCGTGCGGATCCGGCCATCGTCAATAGCAGGGCAGATTTGGTCAAAAAGCTTGGGACGATCAAACAAGGCGGGATCATATTCACCACCATCGGCAAATTCGACAAAGAGAATCTTCCTGAGAACAGAAGAGACAATATTATCGTCATGACCGACGAGGCCCACAGAAGCCATTACGGCATCTACGAGACCGTTCATTACGAGAAAGACAAGGAAGGAGAGCTTTCCCCAGTCTTCAAATACGGCGTGGAGAAATATATTCGGGATGCTTTGCCTAATGCCACATTCATTGGCTTCACCGGAACGCCGATTTCCAACAAAGACAAGCAAACAACGGATGTTTTCGGCGATATCATCGACGTCTACGACATGACCCAGTCCATCATCGACGGCTCGACGGTGAAACTCTACTACGAGTCAAGGCTCGCCAAGATATGGACAAATGAGGACGTCCTTAAGAAGATAGACGACTACTACGAAGACATCGAGAAGAACGAGCGCAGCACTCCAGAGGCCGTCAAGAAATCAAAGAGAGAGATGTTGAAGCTTTCCGGCATCCTGGAGCAGGATTCCGTCGTCGAACTCTTTGCCAAAGACATACTCGATCACTACGAGGAGAGGAAGAACTTCCTCCATGGCAAGGCGATGATCGTCTGCCAGACCAGAAGGGGAGCCCTCAAGCTTTATAAGAAGATGCTTGAGCTCAAGCCCGAATATGAGGGCAAGATCATCCTCGTCGTGACCGAATCCAACAAGGACTCCGAGGAGGAAAGAAAGGCTTTTGGCAATTCGGCTTACAGGGCCGATTTAGGAGAGGAATTTAAGAAAGACACCTCCAAATATAAGATTGCCATCGTCGTGGATATGTGGCTGACAGGCTTCGATGTCCCGGACCTCGACGTGATGTATTTCATCAAGAGACTCAAGTCCTATGCCCTCATGCAAGCCATCGCCCGCGTGAACAGAGTCTATCCGGGCAAGTCCTCTGGCCTCATTGTGGATTACATTGGACTTGGAAAGGCCTTGGAGGCCGCTTTGTCCGAATACACGGATCGCGACAGGAAATCCAACGTCCAGGACGTCAAAAAGGAAATCTACAACATCCTCAAAGAGAAGCTCAGCATCCTCAACGAGTGGTTCTACAAGGTCGACAAATCCGGCTTCTTCTCTAATGATTCTTTGACGAGATTCAAAGCAATTCAGAACGGCGCTCAGTTCGTCTTGGAAGACAAGGAACGAGAGAAGATGTTCATGGAGGATTTGAGCATCTCCATCAAGCAGGCCTTTGTAGCTTGTGGAGGCATCGTCACCGAAGAGGAGAGGAATGACATCTACTATTACCTCGCCATCCGGAGCTACATCCTGAAGCTCAGGACCAACCCGGCCCCGGTCTCCATCAGCGAGATGAACAAATACGTCGCTTCCTTATTGGCGGATGCGGTTCAAGGGGATGAAGTAAAAGTCCTCACGAAGCAGGATGATTCCGTCAACGTGATTGAGCTTTTGAGTGAGGAGAAGATTGAAAAGCTGAGGAAGAGCAATCCGCCGTTGGTTTTCGTCCAAATAGCGAGGGAACTTCTCGAAAGAGCCATCGCCGAAAGCAGGAAAAACAACTACCTCAAATCCCAGGAGTACTCAAAGAGACTGAGGAAAATCCTCGAGGAATATAACGACCGCGACGATAAATTCGTCGCTGACGAGACTATCGTCAAACTTGTTCAATTCGCTCAGGAGCTTGTCGGAGACCAGAAGAAAGCTGATGAGCTCGGCATAAACGGCAGGGAAAGGGCCTTCTACGATGCGCTTGTCAGAGACAAGTCAGCCAAGGAATTGTTAGATGACGAAACCCTTAAGCTCATCGCCAGAGAACTGAAGGACATTGTGGACAAATACGCCAAGACCGACTGGGCCAGCAAAGAGTCCACCAAGGCTAAAATGAGGATTGCCATCCGTAAAGTCCTCAAAAAATACAACTATCCGCCTGATTATCAGGACGAGGCCGTCCAAGGGGTTATCGATCAAGCTCAATACATGATGACGGATTGACGTCAGAAATCGTGCCGGGGCCACACACTATACCGCCTCGATATTGTGTAAGGAGAGACATCCAGTCCGCGCTGAGGGGAAGCTGCAAATCGTCGAAAGAGAGGTTTTTTCAGTGGAGAAAAACAAGGAAGGTTACGATGTTTTGAGAGAGCGGTGGAAGAGGAGAAAGTTGAGCGAGGAGAAGAAGGTGAGCAAGGCCGCCCTTGATAAGCTAGACGAGATGGAAGATGAGGATTTCGACGTGAGCGATCCGAAGCGCGTCCCGACCTACGAGAGGCGAAGATATGCCGGAACCGATTTTAAATTGGGCAAATACGGATATATCTGCGTATTGCCGGCTGACGATGAGAACGATGCCCAGATCCGAAAGATAACGCCGTTCCAGAGAAAATGCATCATCCTCTATTACGTCGAAAAGCATGACGGCAAGCCTTTCAACATAAGAAAGATGGCCAAAGACCTCGCCGTGGAAGACAGAACCATCCAATACGATTTGAGATGGCTGGAGAAGAAAGGGTATCTCCGAGCTGAATCCAGAACGGATCCGAAGAAAGGGACCGTCGAGAACGCTTACCATTTCAAGTGTGGTATCGAGGATGAGTTCTACGATTTCAAACCGACTATAAGGAAAGCCTATGGCCTGCCGAATTCCTTGGGACTTAGGGAGTGGCACTGGGACGACTACAAGACCATCCCCGGTGTGGAGGATGAGTACCACAACGCCTACGACAAATACGAGGCCCTGGGAGAGCTAAATAAAAAGAAGGCCGCCCAGAAGAAAATCGTCCATAAGAGGAGAATTGAGACCTTCCCTCCTATGGTCAAGGAGAACATGAGGAAGGCCAAAAAGAATAAAACTCCGAAATCCGTCAAGTGAAATCTCAAAAACTTTATGCAAAGAAGTGCCGAGAACATCGGCACTTTTCATTTTCCATCAACTTTTTTCAAGGCAACCCCGGTGCAAATCAGTATTTATGTTATGGAGGGAGGAATAGGCGGTTGATATACCTTCTAAAAAGTTTTCGGGGACCAAAATGAAGACTATTTCCCCGATGTATGTTGAAGGAGACGAATTCCACCTTATCTACTATCACAGTGACAGACAGTGACTGAATGTTCTTCCTTCCGCGAAATACAAGGAGGTAAACGTATTGGATTTTGATTACATCACGCTGAACAACGTCGACGAGGAAACGAAGAGGAGGATGAAGGAAGACATCGAAAGAGCGAACTACAAAGGCAGCAAGAGCGCCTATGTGTCTGGCCTGATCCGCGATGGCTTGGACAGAAGGGAAGCCATGAGGTCTGTGTCCGATGAGAAGGATGTCGCCAAGCTCGACGAGGGGATCTCATCGCTGAAGGAGGGCATCGATTCTTTGACGAGGCTCTATTGTCAAGGGATCCCCAAAGGGGAAATCGACAGGCTGCTCCTGATAGAGTGCTATTGGATGCTCATGACTCTGATGCAGATGGAGGGGGGGCTGAGCACCGATGAGATCAGCGAGGGAAGACTGGATGTCCTGCCCTTCAACCTCGAAATAAAGGAAAAATCATTGAGGATTCTTTGCGATTAAAGAAAAGCCTTATTGATTCTTTTTTCAATTCAGCAGATTGTCCTCTTTCGTCAATGATTGAAGAGTCTTCCGAGAGGGCAAATCAAAACTATGGCAATTATGAAGTATATTCAGTTAGTAATTCAGAAGGCTTCATAAAGCAGACAGACCAATTTGGAGGCAAAGAAATAGCCAGTCAAAACAAAAGTAATTATAAAATAGTAGGCAAAAGCATGTTTGCCTATAATCCGGCTCGTATAAATGTTGGATCTATTGCCCGAAACGAAGAAAATAATCCTGTAATTGTTAGTCCAATGTATGTAGTTTTTGCCCCAAAGCAATCTGTCAGCCCGACATATTTGGAATGTTTCTTCGAATCGTCCTTCTTTTTTAAACAAATGAAAAGCAGGCTAGAAGGAAGTGTAAGACAGTGTTTGACATTCGACAGTCTTTCATCGATATCAATCAAAAGGTATTCAACTAATAATAAACAACAGAATTTTATGAATCTGGTTTACAAACTAGAAAAAGTAGAACAAATCGAATCACAGATACTTGAGAGAATTAAAGAAGGCAAAAATTACCTTCTAAATTCCTTGTTCATATAAAAAGATTGGACAAAAGGAACGACTTCTCCTTTGTTAATGCCTCAAGACACTGCTTCTCGATTTCTATGGTTTTAACAATTAGTTTAAGTTTTTTAGCGGCCACTGTGTTCCAAGCAAATGCCTAAAATATCAGTATAATAGTTGTATTATATATATTAAAGTGTTCCATATTTAGGAACTAAATTAATTATGGATGATAAAATCAAAGTAAATTTATCTTATCGAGACTACTATTCCCTTCTAAATGATATGGAAGCTTTTCAATATGTCAAAGACAATGGTTAGTTAAAACAAAATCAGTTTTTAAATCAATTAGTTGTTAACTACTATAAGGATGATGAAAAAAGGAATGAATTGATTACCTCCTTATTAGATAAGGAACTTAAAGCCAATATAAAAGGGAACATCAATGATTTAAAAGATTCCTTATTGTCTTTACTATCAAATAAAAAAGGCGAAAGCCTAATCTTTAATAGTTATGATTACTCCTTATCCTTTAGACCTAGTAAAGAGAACCAGGATGTCTTTGACTATATCGAAGTTAATCTTTTAAAGAATCAATCAGTCTCCAGTTAATTTAGATCACTTTTCCATAACTATCTCCGCTTAAGTCAGGCCGAAAGAGAAGCCATTATCTTCTCAAGAGAAGCTAATCTCATCAATGAAGCTATCGAAAAGAGAAGAATCCTAAGGATCAAAGTAAACAAGAAAGACTGTGATTTCTATCCTTATCAGTTGAAGACAACTAAAGAAGAATACTTAATCTATGTAAAAAGATTATTTGACCTATCAGTTAGTTTTTCTCAAAAAACAGGTTAACCAAGGTTTAAAAGATACTCTCGACAATATGACTGAATATCAAAAATATAGGGAAGAAACTACTGAAAAATGTAAAATGGGAAATTATGACACAAAAGAACTTCCCAAGAATAAAAAACTTCTTAAGGAATGTGAAGAAAAAATATTTACTGAGACTCTTAAGAAACCTATTACTGTATTTTCAATAACAGTCAAATTAACTCTAACGCAGATTAATGAAAGGCCGGTGTGTTCAAAGCAGCAGACTTTCTTTCCTAAAGAAATCAAAGACATAATCTATAAGCTCAACCAAAAAAGAGGCTCTTTTTATCTTAACCCTTATATTTGGTCTGCCTTATGTCGAGTGGAACGAGGCAAGGTTACTAATAGAACGCGGTTTGCTATTTATAAACGAGATAATTATCAATGTCAGATTTGCGGCCGTCATGCAAATGATTTAGAAATCGATCATATAATTCCAATTGCAAAAGGCGGTAAATCAACCATGTCTAATCTGCAGATTATCTGCCATAGATGCAATGTCGAAGAAGGAGATGATGTTTGAATTTCATCATTTAATCCGTAGTCTTAAAGAAAAAGCGGTTTGATGATTCCTTTTTGAATTAAATCAAATCCAATCCTAATCAGTATCTTTACTTAAAACTGAAAGTTGCTTATTAATTTTCAAACGTTATTTAGCAAATTAAATTTATAGCTGATATATCATCATTACTTCTTCCATGGCAATGGAAAATACTTAGCAATTCTCTTTTGATAGGAAGCATATTCCGGATACTTGGAGGCAGAAATTGATTCTCCCATTGTGGAACTGCCAATGAATAGGATCACTAAGAACAGACATCCCACGATACTCCAGTTGAAGACACCATAGAAAGTGACTTTGGCACCTATCGTAAACAAATAGAAGCATACCCAGATAGCCTGCTCAGCAAAATAGTTTGGATGGCGTGAAATAGCAAATAAGCCGTGGGTATTGAAGCCAAGATTATAGGGAGAGGGCAGATTCTTCAGTTCTTTAGCTGCTTTAAGAAGCTGATATTTTTTGGTTTGGAAAAGATATTGCTGGAAATCAGCAATGGTTTCATAGATGATGAAAAACAGCATTAAAACAGTAGCGACATAATCCATTGCTGAGAAAGGCTCAGCTGAAGACATAAGGGCTACTCCTGGTAGACAAATACCTAAGACTAAGGCATTCTGGATAATAGATATGAAGAATAAATCAAAGATAGCCCAAGTAATCCTCGATTTCAGCAGGGGATTTTTTCTTAGTATGGACCAACGATAATCTTCTTTGCCAGTCCAGAACTTAATTGAGTAAGCTCCTTTGCGGGCAAAGTTCAATGTCAGTCTGATTCCCCAGATGGTAACTAAGGTAGCCATGACTGTCAGTCTCGCTGACATTCCGCCTTTAATAGCAATAATCCACATATAGACCATCGGTAAGATACTCCATAGTTTGTCCATCTGGGAGTTGTTATGAGTTATTTCACCAATGACAAAGCAATATAAGGCGCTTGAGCCGCAGATGATTACCAGAATCAGCAAAGTCTCTTTTTGCAGATCATCTAGAACAATACCATGCAATAAGCCTACTACCATTAAACTGATTACAGTCAGCACTGCAAGAACGGTTGGTATTATTTTTTTCATTTTTTCTTTTCCTCCACATTCTTTCTAAGAATGATATTAACACAATAAAAGAATTGGTTTTATTGTTTTCTGGTGAAACTATTTTCTCAGCAGAAACAAAAAGCTATTAGGATTATTAAATGGAAAGACTATCTATTCCTTTCATCTATACAAGCTAAAAGGATTAACACTGACAAATCATACCTTTGAATTCAAACCAGAAGAGAAGAAGAGGCTTTTAAAAGCCTCTTCCTCTGCTATAGAGTACGCAAGAGATAATCTGATAGAAGCCAAGATTAGATTAACCAACAATGGTCAGAAGTCCTTTAAAAGAATCTGGCATAATAGGCCAGAACCTACAAGGATTGTTAATGATATTTACTATTTTGAAGCACCCTTTGATCAATTGATTCATTACTTTACTAGGTTTGGTAAAGATGCTGAGATGCTTTTACCATTGAAATTAAGAAGCGCTGCTGAGAAGTTCTATAAAGAATGATTAGAAGTATACGAAGAGAAAGAAAAAGCCTCTATTAAGGAATAGAAGCTTTAGGTGGGATTAGTTTTTTAAATGGGATTAACAATACTCTCAAACGATACTAGCAGCACTTATCAAGGGGCTGAGATGAAGATAATTCAAATTTAACAATACTCTCAAACTTCCGATTTCGATAAAGGCAATAGACTTCAGATGAAGATAATTCAAATTTAACAATACTCTCAAACTAAAGGACCGCAACGATAAACATCAGCCAGGATGAAGATAATTCAAATTTAACAATACTCTCAAACGAAGCTACATCTAACCCGATACCAGACTGGATGAAGATAATTCAAATTTAACAATACTCTCAAACCACGCCGCCATATACAGGGAGCTGACCGAGGGATGAAGATAATTCAAATTTAACAATACTCTCAAACGCAAATACTTCTTGTGGTATTGATTGGCTTGATGAAGATAATTCAAATTTAACAATACTCTCAAACGTCAGCCCAAGCCTCATTGTATCCGAACACGATGAAGATAATTCAAATTTAACAATACTCTCAAACGAACATGGGTTCGTGTTGGGTGTAGCTTGTGATGAAGATAATTCAAATTTAACAATACTCTCAAACTTAAATAATAACGAAGTATTACTATCTTTGGATGAAGATAATTCAAATTTAACAATACTCTCAAACAAGCAGGTCAGCGATTATAGGCGAATATTTGATGAAGATAATTCAAATTTAACAATACTCTCAAACTAGTCTGGAACCAATGGTTCCGTGATGAGAGATGAAGATAATTCAAATTTAACAATACTCTCAAACATAGTATTACACTATTATTGTAGCAAGTTAGATGAAGATAATTCAAATTTAACAATACTCTCAAACTGACCTGAAGCCTCTTGATAGTTATGTTCGATGAAGATAATTCAAATTTAACAATACTCTCAAACTCGTTTGCCATATTTTCTACTTCCTATCCTGATGAAGATAATTCAAATTTAACAATACTCTCAAACGGCATGGTATATCCGTCCTCTAGTATTGAGATGAAGATAATTCAAATTTAACAATACTCTCAAACACCTTGTTGTTGTAGTTCGTTTCGAAAATGATGAAGATAATTCAAATTTAACAATACTCTCAAACCAGCACAACACAGCACAGCACAACACGGAGATGAAGATAATTCAAATTTAACAATACTCTCAAATGCGTGTCTTACGTTCACACAGTAAGCGATCGATGAAGATAATTCAAATTTAACAATACTCTCAAACTCCCATACTGGTTTTCCTTTTAAATAAAGGATGAAGATAATTCAAATTTAACAATACTCTCAAACTTGGATTCAGACAATGAGTCAATGATATTGATGAAGATAATTCAAATTTAACAATACTCTCAAACACTTACCTATTCCGATTTCGCTGGTTTATGATGAAGATAATTCAAATTTAACAATACTCTCAAACACATCCATCGTCGAGACAGTCTTGGTGCCGGATGAAGATAATTCAAATTTAACAATACTCTCAAACCGAGCTTGACGAATATGACACCTATGGCAGGATGAAGATAATTCAAATTTAACAATACTCTCAAACGTCAGCTTCAGATTCAGGCTGGTGAGACGGATGAAGATAATTCAAATTTAACAATACTCTCAAACATTGTCGGAAAGCAGTTCA
>ENA-UOOK01003450-UOOK01003450.1-fermentation-metagenome-genome-assembly--contig:-NODE-3450-length-17970-cov-7.563383_pt1 | contig 17970 bp, 17 predicted proteins | sample MGYA00245777_ERZ724023 | MGnify/ENA primary metagenome ERZ724023 (study PRJEB28704, sample SAMN03018312) | fermentation metagenome | biome: anthropogenic terrestrial biome; feature: soil; material...
GACAAGTGTCACTAATGACTAATGGTAAGATTATCAAGATAGAATATTTTGCAAGAAGAAAAAATTACGAAATAATAGATGAGAATTTTGATAATTGCTATATTGAGGTAAATGATAGAAATGATAATTTCAAATTGGTAAATAGTATTCGGGAATTAGTGGAAATGGCAAATACTATATTTGAAAAATACGATTTTTCTATCAATCAGGATGCTATGGATAATATATTGGATTTTATAGACATTAAACGACTTATAAAAAAGGCAAGAGAGATATAATTTATGGCACGTATAATTGAATTGTCAGAACGAAACGATATGTAGATAATACTCATAATCTATAATGAAAGGGTTATGTGATAGATATTGGGGGAAGAGATAATAAATCCTGAGAGTAAAAAACCTATATCAGTATTAGATGTTCTATATTGTAAATATTAGGAAGATGTATTATAAAAAATTCAAAGCTAAATTTACACCAAAATCAAGAAAAGGCTTAGGGCTATAACTATATATAATAATGTCAGATTATGTGTGGATTAAATAATATTATAATTGTGAATAATAAAGCCTTCAAATAAATAGTGTTTGAGGGTTTTATTGCTTACAATATTGGTATGTAAAGTATCAAATTTAATAGCAGAATTAGATATGAAAATGATGAAAAAATTGTGAAAGCAGATGATGAAATCTATAAGAATATTCTTCCGCCAAGGGAGTAATATTTACTTATGACATCTTTATTATCCTCTCAAGACACGTCGATAGTATAATTCTAATGACGTATTGTGGTTTAGAGGAGAAATATATATTATAGATGAACATTATTTATCATATGCATCATGAAGACTTAAGACGATAAATAAATTTATGTCAGGGGGTGTTTTATTGATGAGTTACACTATTTTCGGATTGTTTTTTGATTTAGGCAAATTTTCATGCATTGGTAAGCAATATATTTTTGGGGAAAGAATATCGTGATTCTAAAAAGGGGGAAGTTGTATCAGCGAAAGTTAGTTTTCCTCTAACCATCCTTGGTTCTGGATGGATTGTTATGGGGACGGGAAAAAGTAGTTAAAGAAAGCTTTGAAAATAACTTTTGAAAATAATTTAATAGGTGATATATATGAAAAAAATAAAGTATCTAGCATTAATTTTACTTCTAATAAATATTTTAACTGCCTGTTCGGCTAGCCCTACTAGTAGTGGCTCTACAGATTCCGCAGTTTCTATAGCTTCTAATCCAAAGCTTGAGGATTTAGATTATTTTTGCAGTACATTAGAAAAGAAACATAAAAATTTATATGCAAATATATCTAAGGATGAATTTGAAGTTGAAAAGAAAAAGATAGCTGAGAAAACCGAGGAAATGAGTGATAGTGATTTCTACTATTCTCTAAGGCATCTTTTATCAATTGTGGGAGACGCTCATACTAATCTGGATTTTAGTGATTCGCAATATAAACATTTAAATGCGTTAGGATTCGCTGTTGCAAAATATAGTGATGGTTGGCATTTGATGATGTTAGAGAAAGAGAATGAACAATATTTGGGATATAAATTACTTTCTATAAATGATATGGATATTAACGATGTATTTAATCATGCTAAAGAAATTATGAGCTTTGAAAATGAAATCTGGGTAGAAACAAGTTTTTCAAATACAATTAATTTTAGAGAGTCTCTTGAATATTTAGGAATAATTGAAAAAGATGAGCCAATAGTATTGGAAATAGAAGATTTTAATGGGGAGAAGCAATCGTTAGAAATTAAATCGATGAATGAGCAGAAAATCATGAGTGCTAATATTGTTAGTGTTGTTCCCAAGACAACCCCTATAACTGCTTTGAGTGGAATTTATTGTGCATTACCACTAGATGAAGAATGTTTTTACATACAATACAATAGCTGCCAAGAAGCACCGGATCTTCCGATGAAAGACTTTGTATCAAGTGTAAGTAGTGAAGTTAAGAAAAACGATTATAAAAAGGTGATTATAGACCTTAGATATAATTCCGGTGGGAATTCAAGAATATTTGAACCAATGATTTCAGAGCTATTGAAGCTCCAAAAAGAAATTGATTTTAAGGTATATACACTAATAGGCAAAAACACATTTTCATCTGCAATTATTAATGCAATACAAATAAAAGATCAATTGAACAGTACACTTGTTGGGACACCAACAGGGGGAAATGTAAATGGTTATGGTGAAATAAAAAGCTTTAATTTAAAAAATACGCCTATTACGGTATGGTATTCAACGAAGTACTTTGAATTGATTGAAGGATATGACAAAGATTCTCTTTATCCAGATATTTACGTTGAACAAAGCTTTGATAATTATGTAAATGGTGTCGATAGAGAAGTAGAAGCTATTTTGGAAATTGAAGATTAACTTTTATTGAAATAAGGGGGGTTAAAATATGAATTACTTATGTCATGAATGTGGTAAAAAATACGAAATATCTGATTTATCTTATAAATGTGAATGTGGGGGACTATTAAATTTAGAATTTGAAAAACAGTCTATAGACTTTGATAAAACTAAAGCTTCAAATAATCATTCCCTTTGGAAATATATCAATACACTCCCATTTGACGAGAATGATGTATGGAAGGATATTACCTTAGGTGAAGGGGGAACTCCTTTAATCAAAATAGGACACAATCTTTTTGCAAAAGCAGATTATTATATGCCTACACTATCATTTAAAGACAGAGGAGCTGCCGTTTTAATTTCTATGGCTAAAAAGCTAGGTATAGATACTGTAGTAGCTGATAGTAGTGGAAATGCTGGTACTGCAATTGCTGCATATAGTGCACGTGCAGGTATTAAAGCTCATATATTTGTAGGAGAGAGTACTTCGGAGAAAAAGATAAAACAAATAGAAGCATATGGAGCAGTAATTCATAAGATACAAGGCAGTAGAGAAGACACTGCAAGAGTAGCTATTGACATGGTTGAAAAATCAAAGATCTTTTATGCCAGTCATATATACAATCCATTCTTTTGGGAAGGAACAAAGACATATTTTTATGAGGTCTATGAAGAGCTAAATGGCAATATGCCTGATGTATTCATAATCCCTGTAGGCAATGGGACACTACTTATGGGAGCCTATATTGCCTTTAAGGAACTGCTTGCATGGGGACTAATAGACAAGATGCCTAAGATATGGGCAGTACAGGCAAATAATTGTGCACCTATATTAAGAGCGTATAATGATGGATTAGATGAAGTATGTGAAGTTGAAAATACTGGGACCTTAGCTGAGGGAATTGCTATAGCTTCTCCTGCCAGAGGCAAAGAGATTCTAGAAGCTGTAAGAGAAACTGATGGTGACATTATAGGGGTATCTGAGGATTCTATACAATATGCTAGGGAAAAGTTATCTAAAATGGGTATATATGTAGAAATAACCTCTGCAGCTAATTTCGCTGGATATTTAGCATATAAAGAAAAATATCCGGATATTGAAAATAAAATAATAGTATTCCCACTTTGTGGTGCAGGGTTAAAAAGTATGTAGAGTTGATATTATATTAGGCAAAGTTTAGGAGGCATTTATGAGAAGAAATATAAAAATATCAATAAGTTTAATATTAATAGTGGTGCTACTTTTGGCTTTTACTGGATGTGGACCCATAGAAACAGACGCTTCAACAGGAAGTGGACTAGGAACTAATGATACAAAACTTGAAAGAACTACCCTAGAAGTACATTTTATAGATGTTGGTCAGGCTGATTCTATTTTAATTAAAGTACCAACTGGAGAAAATATGTTGATTGATGCTGGTAATAATGGTGATAGTGAGTTGTTGGACAAGTATCTAAAGGCTCAAGGTATTGAAAAGATAGATGTTGCAGTAGGTACACATCCCCATGAAGACCATATAGGTAGTTTAGATACAGTTATAAACAATTTCGATGTAAAAAAAGTATATATGCCAAAATATGCACATACTACTAAGACCTTTGAGGATGTCTTGTTGGCAATTAAAAATAAAGGATTAAAGATATCCACCCCTATCCCAGGAGATACATTTAATCTAGGTGAGGCAAAATTTAGTATATTAGCACCAAATGGGGATAATTATAAAAGTATAAATGACTATTCTATAGTACTCAGGATGGAGTATGGAAATAATTCCTTCTTATTTACAGGTGATTCTGAGGATTTATCGGAAAAGGAAATACTGGAAAAAAAATATAATGTTCAGGCAGATGTTTTGAAGGTAGCACATCATGGAAGCACTACATCCACATCTGATGAATTTCTAAATGCTGTATCTCCTGAATTTGCCGTAATAAGTTGTGGAGAAGGTAATGATTATGGTCATCCTCACAAGGAAATAGTCTCTAAACTAAATAAAAAGGGCATAAAGATATTAAGAACTGATGAGTTAGGAACTATTGTAATAAATTCCGATGGAGAAAATTTAACTTTAGAAAATGGTAAAGTTTCACAAGTACCTGATAAGTCAGAAGCTAATATTGGAATAGAAATTATTGATATTGATAAAAAGGGTGAATTAGTAACTATAAAAAATACTTCATCCTCTACAATAAATTTAAAGGGATGGAAACTAATATCATTAAAAGGTAATCAACAGTTTATATTTCCGGAATATAATCTAGCTTCAGGTGGAATCCTTACTGTATCCAGTGGAGATCTGGAGGGGGATTTAGAATGGGGAAGTATAAACATATGGAATAATACAGAAAGTGATCCAGGAGAGCTATACGACAATAATGGAAATCTAGTATTTACTTACGATGACTAGGAGGATATTATGAAAATAATCATTGACAGGTTTGAAGGAGAATATGCAATCTGTGAGACTGAAGATGGAGAAATGATAAATATAAAGATAGTTGATCTTCCAAATGAGGCGAAGGAGGGAGATGTTCTTATTTTCAATGGAGATATATTTATAATTGATAATGAGGCTAAAGAAAAAAGAAAAGAACGCATTAAAAAACTAATGGATGATTTATGGGAGTAATATGTTGACATGAAAAACTTAGTGTATTATACTAAATGAGAATTAAACACCTTCAATATTGGTTCACATAAATGTGATAAAAGGGAATTAGGTTAAAAGCCTAAACAGTCCTGCTGCCGTGATGAGAGAGTAGTTTTAGTGCGAAAGCAAACCACTGGATGAAAATCTGGGAAGGTTAAAAACTAACAATGACCTCTTAGTCGGAAAACCTGCCAATATTTATTTGCGTAAATACCGCAAATGCTATGCTCTACAGGGATGGGGTGGTAGTAAGATAGCTAAATATTTGGAAGTTTATTAGATATTCCAAAGTTTACATTGTGGTTATTTACGTTTCGAAGAAATTCGGAACGTTTTTTAATGACCTAACACAGCTCACGTGCTTTTTCGTAAGCTGATGTAGGTCAGATGTCGCGAAGTCAAAATCTTTGATTTAGCTAACGAAGCCGACTAATGACCACCTGCAGCTCACGTGTCTTTTCGTAAGCTGATGTAGGTCAGATGTCGCGAGGTTTAACAATAAAAATGGAGGAATTAAAAATGAAGATAAAAAAACTTATTTCTGTTGCTATCATATTTACAATGATAGTATCAATATTAACCGGGTGCTCAACTAAACAAGCCGAACAACCTAAGCAACCTGAAGCGCCAACAGAAACAGATACACCTTTAACTGCTACTGACCCAGCCGGCAATGAGATTACAATCCCTGGAGATATTGAAGCAATAATATCTATGGCACCATCAATAACTGAAGTTTTAGTAGATTTAGGCTATAAAGATAAAATCATAGCAGCTGATACTCAATCTAAAATTCTAGGAATATTACCAGAAGATTTACCTTATATTGACTTAATGTCGCCTGATATTGAGCAAATAATTGCATTAAATCCTGACTTTATATTCGCAACAGGTATGATGATGGTTGAAGGCAATGACCCATTTAAGCCTGTGACTGATTTAGGAACACCAGTGGCTTATATACCTTCAAGTAAAAGTATAGAGGAAATTTACAATGATATAATGTTTATTTCAAAGGTTATGAAGGAAGAAGAAAAGGGTCAGAAAATCGTAGACAATATGAAAGAAAAAATTGCTGATATAAAAGCTATAGGAGATACAATCACTGATAAGAAATCTGTCTATTTTGAAATAGGAGCTGCACCATATATGTATAGCTTTGGTAAAGGTGTATTTTTAGATGAAATGATTGAATTAATTGGTGCAACAAATGCTTTAGGTGACCAAGAAAGCTGGGTATCCGTATCAGATGAAGCAGTACTAGCTGCAAATCCAGATGTAATAATAACAAATGTAAACTATATAGAAGATCCAGTTGATGAAATAAAGACTCGTTCTGGATGGGAATCAATAAAAGCAATACAAAATGACGAAGTATATTATGTGGATAATATGAAAAGCTCCCTGCCAAATCACAATATAGTAATAGCATTAGAAGAAATGGCTAAGGCTGTATATCCTGATAAATATTAACGTTATGAAAAAAACTAAACTATATATCCTATTTTCTATATTAATATGCTTTATTGTGATTGTAATGGGGATTGGTGTTGGAAGTGTTTATGTATCGCCTAGGGATATAATAAGTATTGTGATGAATAAATTGTTTTCAACACCTTTGATACATGATATACCGGAAGCTTCAGTTTCTATAGTCTTGAATTTAAGAATTCCACGAACCCTATTAGCCTTTATAGTTGGAGGTGCATTGGCAGTAAGTGGTACTGTGATGCAGTCTGTATTAAAAAATCCTCTTGCATCCTCCTATACCTTAGGAGTATCATCAGGGGCTTCGGTAGGTGCCGGAATAGTCATAATAACAGGTGTAAGTATCCCTTTTCTTGGAATGTTTACATTACCTTTATTTGGATTAATCTTTGGACTATTGACGGTATTTCTAGCGGTAAGTTTTACGGCTAAATTGGATAAAAACATGTCCAACAATACTATTATTTTAGTAGGAATGGTATTTTCATTATTTATAAATGCAATACTAACTCTAATGTCTGCTTTAGGAAGAGAGCACATACAACAGCTAATTTTCTGGCAAATGGGCAGCTTTTCTTCTAGAGAGTGGTCAAGTGTGGGCATACTTTTACCAATAGTGATTATCGGTGTACTAATTTTGATGAGATACTCCAGAGAACTTGATTTGATGACCTTTGGGGAGGAACAAGCTTCTGCTGTTGGTGTTGAAATAAATAAGGTAAAGTGGATACTTCTTGGTTTATCAGCTGCTTTGACAGGAAGTGCTATTTCCTTTGTAGGTGTAATCGGTTTTATTGATTTAATAGCTCCTCATGTAGTTAGAAGATTTTTTGGGTCTTCACATAAAATTGTTATTCCAATGTCCATGTTCGTAGGAGGAGCCTTTATGGTGGTATGTGATCTAGTGGCAAGAACTATAATATCACCTTCAGAATTACCGGTAGGGGCGGTTACAGCGTTAATTGGAGCACCATTCTTTGCATATGTTTATTTTTCAAAGAGGAAGGTTAGATAATATGTTAGAATTAAAAAATGTATCTGCAGGTTATGATGGAATAGATGTCATTAAAGATATCTCTTTCACCCTTAATTATGGAGAAAATCTTTGTATATTGGGACCGAATGGTTGCGGAAAAACTACACTGATTAAGGCAATTGCAGGACTTATTCCTTCAAAGGGAGAAATATTGATAGACGATAAAAATACTGGTAGGATGAAAAGGCATGAAGTAGCCAGTAAGGTTGCTGTGATGAGTCAGCTATCAACAATATTCTTTTCATATACTGTATATGAAACTGTGCTCCTTGGACGATATCTGCATATGAAAGGAGTATTTAAGGGGCCCTCAGAGTATGACAAAAGCTATGTGAAAAAGTGTTTAAAAGCAGTTGGATTATATGAATTAAGGGATAAACAAATAAATACACTTTCTGGAGGCCAGCTTCAGAGAGTTTACCTAGCACGTACATTAGCACAAGAGCCTAGCATTATCTTGCTAGATGAACCTACTAATCATTTGGATTTAAGATATCAGGCAGAGTTACTTGATTATCTTAAGGAATGGTCAAATGAAGGAGAACATTCCATAGTGGGAGTATTACATGATATAAATCTTGCAATGAGACTTGCTGATAATTTTTTAGTACTGGAAGAAGGGTGTGTAAAATCCTATGGAACTGCAAACAAGGCTATAACAAACAGTCTGTTAAACAGTGTATATGGCATGGATGTTGTAGGATTTATGTTAGATTCATTGAGAAAATGGGAAAATATTTCTAATACTTAGGGGTGAAAAAATGAAGAACAATATATATAGAAGTAAATATGAAGCATATCCTTTCTTAAGCGATAAATCCGATGATTTAAGATGTGATTTTGAAATATTTACAGATGAAATTGCAAGTACAGTTGGCCTATTGAGATCTAAAATTGAAGATGAGAGTCTCCAAGATGAGTTGTTAAGAATTTGCGAATTAGTTTATCATATAAATCCTTCTCTTCGTACCTTTGTTTCGGTCACAGAAGATGAACTTTTATGGCTGGAGAATTGTACAAATAGATTGTTTGAAGATGTAAAAGGAAGATGTCAAAAGTTTGTTCTCAATCAAGGCTGTGAAGGGGCAGGTATCGCGCATATATTACGAACAAAGTTTAAAGCCTTAGTTAGAATGTTATATAGATATAATTATAGTGGTAATGAAGTTCCAAATATATTATTTGACTTTGCAAATCTGTTGTCCGGCTATTTTTTCAACCTGGCTCTTAAATTAAATCAAATAAATGATATAGATGAGGTAGAATTTATCAGTAGAAATTACAAATAAGGGGGTAAAGTATGGATAATTTAAAAGGAAAGAAATTCGTAGCTTCATATAGCGGAGGTAAAGATAGTACACTAGCTATTTATCGTGCAATTTCTCAAGGTATGATACCAATGGAATTGATAACAACTTATAATATTGATAGGCATAAATCATGGTTTCATGGTATATCCAAGGAAATGTTAAATAGAATTTCAAAAGAAATGAATATTCCAAGCTCACTTATCCTAACAAAAGGCGAGGATTATACTAAGAATTTTGAAGCAAAACTTCGTGAGGCTAAGGAAAATGGAGCTGAAGTTTGTGTATTTGGGGACATTGACTTAGAAGGCCATTTAGAATGGTGTACACAAAGGTGTGAGGCAGTAGGGCTGGAAGCTTATTTTCCATTGTGGAAGGAATCAAGAAAGAAGCTTGTTTATGAATTTATTGATTCTGGTTTTAAAACTATAATCACAATAGTTGATAATTCTAGAATGCCAGAAAGTTTTGTAGGACAAATTCTTACAAGAGAAGTAGCCGATGAAATAGAAAAATGTGGTGCTGATATTTGTGGCGAAAATGGCGAATACCATACATTTGCTTTTGATGGACCATTATTTAAGAACCCAATTGAATTTACTGTGGGAGAAAAGATACATTCGGATAATTATGCTATAATTCCGATACAATAATAAAGAGTAAAAGAAATTCGAAGTTATATAGCCATAAGAGTAAGAGGTTTAGACATATCCGTTTAAGCCTCTTACTGATACCTCACCAGAATAGATAGTTTCTATTCCAGTATCAAATTTAACAATTAATTCCCCTTCGCTATTGATATCAATAGCTTTACCTTTCCTAGTACTATTTCCTTGAATTATATGAACTTCCTTACCAAGTAGCGCTGAATTCTCTTTGCATATCTTTATTACTTCATCCAGATTTAAGTCCTTTTTAAAGGGTTCATATAATTTTTCAAAATGATTAAGCACCAATCCTAAAAGCTCTTTTCTATTAATAGTTTTTTTTGTAACTAGCTTCAATGACGTAGCCTTATCCTTAAGCTCCTTAGGGATATCATCTTTATCTAAATTTACGTTGATTCCAATTCCCATTATAATATAGTTGATAATATTTAATTCACAGCTCATTTCCGTAAGTATCCCACATACCTTTTTACCATCGATAACTATATCATTTGGCCATTTTATCTGTGACTGTATACCTATATCCTTCAATGCTTTATAAACTGCAGCAGCGCCAATTAAAGTAAGCTTTGCTACCTTTGAAGGGTCAAGATCAGGCTTAAGAATTATAGACATATATATGCCTTTATAAGAAGGTGAGGTCCAGTCTCTTCCAAGCCGTCCTTTTCCAGAAAGCTGCTGCTCCGCAGTAATAACTGTTCCTTCGTTTTTATTTGATGCCATATTCTTTGCATAATTATTTGTTGAATCCACTGCTGATAAATATACTAATTTTCTTCCAATATATTTTGTATCTAAGAACTTTTCTATTTCTTCATAGGTAAGTACGTCAGGTGATGAAACAAATTTATATCCTCTTCGGGATATTGATTCAATTTCATAACCCTCTTCTTTAAGAGCATTTATATATTTCCATACTGCAGCTCGACTAACACCTAAATCATCAGATATTTTTTGTCCAGATATGAAATCATCACTTTCCTTAAGCAAGTTTAAAATTCTGTTTTTCATAAGTTCACGCTCCATATTAACTAATAAGTATATTTTATCATAAGTTCCAAGGTTATAAGTATAAGAATAAAGAATATATTACCAATGAAATAAAAATTGATGATTTTTATATAGAAATGCAACATATGTGTTATAGTTTAATTAACAAGAGATGAGATTAAAATAATTGAAAGGATCGATTTGTAGTGAAAAATAATATAAACCTATCATTTTTAGGTGGTGCATATGAAATAGGTGCCAGTTGTATATTGGTACAAATAAATAACAAGAATATTTTGTTAGATAGTGGTATTAGACAAAGCAATACAAAAGATAAATTGCCAGACTTTAGAACTATACAAGAAAAGGGGGGTATAGATGCTATTGTTATTAGTCATGCTCATCTAGATCATATTGGTGCATTGCCGATTATAAGCAAAGAATATCCCAATGCTAAAATCTTTATGAATAATATGACCAAAGATTTAACAAGAGTACTTTTATATGATAGTTTAAAGATAATGAATAGCAGGGAAGCAGAGATACCATTATATGCTGAAATTGACGTTATGAATATGCTGGATAGAGTACGTATTTTTAATTATCAAGTGGAACGTGAAATATTAGAAGATATATACCTTACTTTTTATCCGGCAGGACACATAGCCGGAGCTTCGTGTATTTATTTAACATCAAAGAAGGGCAATGTTTTTTATTCAGGGGATTTCTCTATCTTTTCTCAAAGAACAGTAGATGGAGCAAAGATACCAAAGTTGAGACCAGATGTAGCTATTTTTGAATCAACTTATGGTGATAAACTTCATAGCAATAGAGAAGTAGAGGAAGATAGATTAATAGATATTGTTAAGGAGTGTATTGATAACAATGGAAAGATGCTTATCCCTGCTTTCGCATTGGGGAGGGCACAGGAAGTAATACTTATTCTAAAAAAAGCTTTCAATACTAAAAGTATTAAGTCAACAAAGGTCTTTGTAGATGGTATGGTAAAGGAAATAAATAGGGTTTATAAATACAACCCCTTATTTTTAAAGAGTAGTTTAGGTAAAAAAGTATTAAGGGGTATAGAGCCTTTTTATGATGACAATATACAACCTATAATGAATAAAGAAGATAGAGAGAAGATTTTACAAGGAAAAGAACCCTGCATTATTATCTCTAGTTCTGGGATGTTAACAGGGGGTCCAAGCCAATACTATGCGGAGAAAATAGCATCTTTAGATAATGGATATATAGTTATTACGGGATATCAAGATGAGGAATCCCCTGGAAGACAACTTCTTCAATTACTTGATAATGATGAGGATGAAAGAACTTTAGAGATAAATAATAAAACCATTCCACTTAAATGCAAAGTAGAAAGAATCGGTTTATCTGCTCATGGTGATAAAGTAGAAATCAATGCCTTAATTAACACTTTAACACCTAGAAATATTTTCTTTGTACATGGTGATCAAGACATAATAGATCGATTAGCAAATGAGACTCAAAAAGAATATTTTGGAAGGGTATATGTACCAAGATGTGGCGAATCAATAAACATAGAAATTGGGGCACCAAGGAAACAATTACAGAAGGTATTTAATCATAAGATGAATGAAAATGAGGAAATAACAATTGCAAATGTCCATAAACTTTGGAAATTTATATCTGAAAATTATGGTAACAAATCATTCACTATAGAAGAGCTTCTATTTATTTGGAAAGGTAACGCAACAGAAGATGATAGAGAAATAGAGGACATGCAAAGAATATTAAATGATAGCATTTATTTCGAAAATGATTTAGGTAGATTTTTTATGCTTAGGGCAAGAACTCAATCCGATGTAGAGGAGCTCCTAAAACCTAAAGAGTTAAAACCCAATGAAATGACTGATTTAATTAATGACTATTTTAGAGAATACAATTTTAAAAAGGCAAGTCTTTTGTTTGATTCTAAAACTGTAATATTGAACTTTGATTTCCCAAAGGTAGTTCCTAGTACAATTTTTGAAGTTATCAATAAATTTAAAGCCGATATAGGTTGGGATGTAGAAATAAATGAAAGTACCAATATAAATATGGCAGATGAATTGATAAAAAGTCTTGTTGAGCCAGAATTGATTAAAAAGATTTCTCATTATACAAATGAAGAAAAAATAGCAGTAAATCTTCATTCAATGAAAAGAAATTACGATGAGGATATAAAAGATTTTAAGGCAAAAACTGGTTTTGAATTATATTTGTTTACGGATGCTGATGATGATATTAAAAATACCCCATTACAAGTTTTTGAATCACATAATAAAGAAGCGATGGAGCAAAATCATGCATTAAATCATATAGATAAGGCATTTGAAACCGAGGAATTTAAACCATATAAGAAAAGTATTAAAGGGGAAAATTATATGGAGCTTTCTTTTATTTCACCTATAGTGGGTGAGAGATACATTGATAAGATAAAAGATATTGTATATGATATAGGCTGGAATATAGGTATTGCAAATTCTGTAAATCAAAACGAAATTATTTCCATGGCTAAAGAATTATGCAATAAAAATGATATATTTCTAAATAAAAACCCTTCTTTTAAACCTGGTGATCTTAGAGTTATAATTAAACCTAATAAAATAGAAGAATTTAAATTACAGGAAGTAAAAGAACAATTTGATTATTGTACAGGATGTTATCTTGAATGGTAGTGTCAAAATTACCATCATAAGATTTCTAAGTTTAAATTTAACATTGAGCGTATATCAAAATTATGATATAATTTTGATATATTATGGTAGGAGGATTATGTATGGATAATATTAGACCATCATCTGATTTAAGAAATAAATATTCTGAAATGTCAAAGCTGTGTAGGGAGTCTAGGGAGCCTATATATATAACAGTTAATGGTCGTGGGGATACGGTACTTTTAGGGATTAATGAATATAAGCAAACTATATTAGAACTAGAATTGTTAAGAAATTTAGCTGATGCAGAAGATGATGTATTAAATGATAGGTTAACTCCAGCCAAGGATAGTTTTAAAAAATTGCGAAATTCTCTCTTAGAAGGGAAGTAAAATATGTCATTTCAGGTGCTTTTAACTGATAAAGCTAATGATCAACTTAATAATATAGTTAATTATATTGCTGGCGAAACACAGAATATTGATATAGCATTGAACTATTTAAAGAAAATAGAGCAATCTATATTGGAATTAAGCGAATTTCCTTATATTGGTGTTAAGCCTAGGTATAGTATATTAAGAAAACAAGGATATAGAGTATTGGTTATCGATAGGCTTTTAGTTTTTTATAAAGTAAAAGAATCAAGTGAATCAGTAATTATTTATGCAATTTTTAATGAAAAACAAGAATATAGAAACCTAATTTAAATAATGAATTAGACTTCAATTAATTCCTCTGGGTTGTCATCGCGTAGTGGAGGGATCTCTAGCAGATATTTTTGTCATCCTGAGTTTTTACAGTATGATTATTGCTTTTGAAGGATCCCGGGTTTAGACCCGAGATTCTTCACCTGTGGTTCGGAATGACACAGGTTGACAATCGATAAAATTAGCTGTGAATAGTAAATTATACATAGCATCATCACCTATTATTTTGAAAATACTTGATAATAAGTTTTTTATATTGGCTTCAATTTCTGGTAAACTGATTATCCATAATGGTATGTTTTCTTAGGATTAGCCGAATAATTTTTCAAAAAGATTATTCTGTTTTTTAAAATGTGTGACATATCCAATGGGTACTTTATTTTCAGTTGCAGCAATTACTCTATTCGCTTCATCTTCACCAAAGGCTCCACATAATTCAATGCAATCCACACCATCATCATATAGCTTTTCAGCTACTAAGCATGCCTGTTCTATACTGGACACGCCAATTATTTGTGCTTTTCCCTGGTGGATACTTGCTTTATCGACTTCCATATTATAATTGCCCATGATAATAAATGCAAACTTCATTTGTCATTCCTCCCTCTTCCTAATTTATCAATATATTTTAATATACACTAAAATATATCATAATCGAATAAGAGTACAAGATTACACTCTCATCAAATCAGCTGTATAGGGTTTGCTAGTTATCATAGTAAGTGCTATCAAATAACAGATAAAGGTACTAATATTTTGAACAACTCCTGGATTATTAAATTTGTGAGTCATATCATGTATACTTACAATACCTGCATTCCTTTATAATGCATTTGAACTAATGCCTTGAATCAGATATTTATAAAACATATTTAATAACTCTGTAAAATCTTTTTTGTACTTCATTACATATTTTAATTGGATTTCTTTCAAACTCTCTCTTGCTTTCCTTATTTCTAATCTTCCAATTTTCTTCTATACATTCTGCAATAAAAATTTTAAGCATACTGAGTATTCTTGTATAAAATGAGCCACTAGTCCAGCTAAAGTGAGCCACCATTCCATTTTATGTTGAGCCATCATTCCTGAAGTAATGAGCCAATTACATAAAACCTTTATAATGTAGTTATACATCTACATTAGATGTAAATACATGTAAAGGAGGTCATATTTATGACCGATTTCCGAGAAATCCTAAGACTCAAAAGTCTAGGATTTAGTGAAAGGAACATTGCAATTAGTTGTCCATGTTCCAGAAATACTGTTTCGAAGGTTCTCAAGCGTGCCATTGAATTGAAACTATCTTGGCCATTATCCGAGGAGCTAACAAACTCAGCGTTAAATGCTTTGTTTTACCCAAAAGAAAGTAGTAGTATTCCTCAAAAAAGGTTGCCAAATTTAGACTACATTCATAAGGAATTACTTAAACAGGGAGTCAATAAAAAGCTTTTATGGACTGAATACTTAGAGGAATGTCGACTCTGCAATGGAGAGCCTCTTATGTATTCTCGTTTCTGCTATTACATCCAGCAAGATGAGCAAAAACGTCGTGCTACCATGCACATCAACCGCAAACCTGGAGAACAAGTTGAAGTGGATTGGGCTGGAGATCTTGCACAAATCATAGATCCTGATACTGGTGAAATTATTGATGCCCATATCTTTGTAGGTGTTATGACCTACAGTTAATATACCTATGTTGAAGCTTTCATAAATGAGAAACAGCAATCATGGATTAAAGCACATGTTAATATGTATAAATACTTTGGTGGTATTGCAAAGATACTAGTTTCTGATAATTGTAAGACTGCAGTAGTGCATAATGGTGGATGGTATAACCAACAGTTAAATACAATTTACTATGAAATGGCTGAGCACTATGGTACTGCCATCATTCCAGCTCGAGTAAGAAAGCCAAAGGATAAACCTAATGTTGAAAGCTCCGTAGGCAATATATCTACTTGGATAGTAGCAGCTCTACGTAATGAACAGTTCTTTTCTTTAGAAGAGTTGAATCGTGCGATCAAAGAGAAACTTAAGGATTTTAATTCACGACTCTTTCAAAAGAAAGAGGATAGCCGATTAAGTCTCTTCCGCTGTGAAGAATTGCCATTACTAGCACCATTACCAGCTACCCCATTTGAACTTGCGGATTGGAAACAAGCCACAGTTCAATTTAATTATCACATATCAGTTGATGGAATGCTATACTCAATTCCTTACGAATACATTAAGCGTAAGGTAGACGTTAGAATGACAGATAAAACAATTGAAATATTCTTTAATCAACATCGTATTGCTTCCCATAGAAGACTCTATGGTCGTAAGGGGCAGTACAGTACTATTGTAGAGCATATGCCTGAAGACCACCAAAAGTATTTAGAATGGAATGGAGAAAGTTTCCGTAAGTGGGCTACAGGAATTGGAAACAATACGTTTAATGTTGTAGATGCAATACTTACCTCAAAACGTGTAGAACAAGAGACATACAAGAGTTGTATGGGACTACTAAAACTTGCTGATAAATACTCAGTCGAGCGTTTAGAAGCTGCTTGTAAAAAAGCAATGTCCTATACGGCTACACCTAGCTTCAAGAGTATTAAAAACATACTCAGTACTGGCCAAGATAAGGTAGAACCAGAAGTAAAGGTTGAAACTACACACAATAACTACGGCATCACAAGAGGTGCCGGATATTATGGGAGGTAACATCTATGACAAATCAAAGTACAATAGATAAATTAATTGAAATGCATTTAACATCAATGGCAGACGCCTTCAGAAACCAGATAAGGGATCCTAAGATGAATGAAATACCATTTGAAGATCGCCTAGGTATGATAGTAGATATTGAATATACAAGTAGAAAAAACAATCGTTTAAAAAGACTTATCAAGAAAGCAGAATTTGACCAACCAGATGCAAGCATCATGGATATTGACTATATGTCTGGACGTAGATTAAACAAGGATTTAATCCGAAGGCTTGCTAGCTGTGAATATGTAGCTGAGAATCGTAATATATTCATCACTGGAGCAACGGGTAGTGGTAAAACTTACATGGCATGTGCATTTGGAATGGAAGCCTGTAAACAGTACTATACAACAAAATATGTCCGCCTACCTGATATGCTTCTTGACCTTGAAATGTCCAGAAATGAAGGCAATTACAGGAAGGTATTGTCTAAATACATTAATCCTTTGCTACTAATTTTAGATGAATGGTTATTACTAAAACCAACAGAAAATGAGCGTAAGGATATATTTGAACTACTTTCGAGGAGAAGAAAGAAATCATCCACAATCTTTTGTGCTCAGTACAGGTCTGAAGGCTGGTATGAACAACTAGGAGGTGGTGAAGGTCCATTAGCAGATGCTATTCTTGATCGCATCATGCATGATTCATACAAAATTAATATTGAGAGTATTGATTCATCTAAAGATGTATCCATGCGTGAAGTGTATGGAATTGACAAATCACTAATTGAATAACTAAAATACTAGTATTTCGCATCAAAGAGTCCGTTTGTAATCATATGAAGTCCAGAAATGCGTTAAAAGATATCGTGCTAGTTTGTTAAGTAGTGCCGGAGGCGCGCCGCCGCATAAGAGTGGTAGGAGGGGTACCCCTCCTACCACTCTTATGCGGCATTAACTCAATTCTATGTACATAGTGGCTCAGTAATTACTGGACAGCTGGCTCACTCAATACTGGAACAGTGGCTCTCTCAAAGAAGAATATTCACATACCTCTTTTTCTGGAATTACTTGAATATATTGAATATTTAGTCTGAATTTTTTTACCTTCCAGAAAACTGATGTAAAAAATAACAATTCTTGACATAAAAAGAATTAGCCGATATACCTAAAAATATATCTTATCTATCAATTTTATCAATATATCAATTGATATTATGAATTGGACATACCTTATTTAAGTCGGATATAATATAGTTAAATAAATACAATTTGATATCAATATATTATAACCTCTCGGAATTAAATGATATTACAAAGTTAAAATATTGCAATTTCTCTAAAAAACAGCCAAGTTTCAAGGAAAACAT
>ENA-UOOK01003451-UOOK01003451.1-fermentation-metagenome-genome-assembly--contig:-NODE-3451-length-17970-cov-5.244041_pt1 | contig 17970 bp, 17 predicted proteins | sample MGYA00245777_ERZ724023 | MGnify/ENA primary metagenome ERZ724023 (study PRJEB28704, sample SAMN03018312) | fermentation metagenome | biome: anthropogenic terrestrial biome; feature: soil; material...
AAAATCCATCAGCATGGATAATCTTCTCTCGCCAAAATTATTATAATACATAATTTACTCCTGTTATTTTATTTTATCGACTATTTCTATGCCGCTAACATGCATGTTGTATAGGGCAAATAAATTAATCAGATCACCGTCATGAGTTCCGGCATCATATGTCTCTACTGTATTAACAGGCACTATAACTCTTTTACCTATATTATTTTCATTAAAATATGATTTTAATGTTAATGCAAACTGAAGTATGCAAATATCTGTTACACAGCCTGTAATAATATAATTATCAACTTCATCTTCATACTTTTTAATCCATTTTTTAAAGCCTTCAGCATGAAATCCATTTGTACTGTTCTTTTCTATATAAAATGTTTCTTTTCCTTCGGAGTCTTCTGTTTTAAGCTCAGGTATTAATTCTGCTTCTTTGCTGCCCTTAATGCAGTGCACCGGGAAGCTTAATAATTCCTTTGAATCTTCATTGTGGGTATCTAAAAAGAACACCTTCTTATAGCCCTTCATTTTTTTGTTTATTTCTGCAATGTTTTTAACTTTCTCCGCAACTCTGAGTGACGATAATGCACCGGAATAAACGAAACCGTTAACCATATCTACCACAAATAAAGCTGTTCTGTCTTTGTCCAATGATGACAATTCAATTGTCTTTCCTTTTACTTCCTCTTTTATTTTTTTTATTGCTTCCATAACATCTTCCTTTGTTTTATTTTACAGTTCTTATACATTTTATATTTATATTATAGTGCTTAAAACATTATTTGTCAAAATTAAAAAAAAAGAGATTCTTCGCATTCAGGTCAGAATCTCATTTGGTTAGGTCATGCGCAGGGGAATTCACCAATTTATTTGCTCCCGTTGGTCGCATAAATTGGGAATTCTGTGCGGTTGACCTACCAACCTTTTTTCTGAAAAAAGACTCAGAAAAACGGGGTTAGGTCATACTACATTGCTTGTTTTTTAACTGTCAAATCACCCTGTATTGCCTTTGTAGGACATTTTTCCACACAAACCATGCAATGTGTACATTTGTCATAATCAACCTTAGCTAAATTGTTTGTAACATGAATTGCATCAAAAGCACAGTTCTTTTCACATATTTTACATGCTATGCAACCGATTTTGCATACATCCTTAACAGCTTTTCCAAAGTCTCTGTTGTTGCATCCAACAATAACATTGTTTTTATACGGAACAAATTCTATTACGGCTTTTGGACATTCTTCAATGCATTTGCCGCAGGCAGTACATTTTTCCTTATCAATAACCGCTAATCCGTCAACAATTTGTATAGCGTCGAAATCGCATACTTCAACACAGTTTCCGAATCCAAGGCATCCCTTATCGCAAGATTTGTTTCCGCCCTGAACGGCAGCAGCCGCTTTACAGTCTTTTATCCCATGATATTCATGTTTCTTTGTTGCCAAACTGTCACATCCCTGGCATAAAACATGAGCAACGTTTTTTTCGCCTTCCACCGCCGTAGTACCCATAATATCAGCGATTTTCTCATGGGCCTGGGCATTTGCCACCGGACATCCGTTTGCGGGAGCCTTACCCCCTGCTATTGCCGCAGCCATTGCGTCGCAACCTGCATAACCGCAGGCGCCGCAATTTGCACCCGGCAAAGCATTTCTTACATCAATTATTCTTTGATCCACATCTATGTGAAACAGTTTAGCTGCAAATGCCAATAAGATTCCGCATACGACACCAATACCGCCGGTAACTGCCACCGCTTTAACTATAACCATAATTCTACCTCCTATAATTGCAAGCCTGAAAAACCAAGGAATGCAACTGACATAAGACCTGCCGTAATCAATGAAATAGCAGAGCCTTTCAACGATTCAGGCAAATCTGCATAATCAACCTTATCTCTTACCCCGGCAAATAAAACTATTGCAAGTAAGAAGCCTGAAGATGTGCCTACAGAGTAAACCAATGATTTAACAAAACTATATTCGTATATAATATTATTTATGGCAACTCCAAGAACCGCACAGTTTGTGGTAATGAGCGGAAGGAAAATTCCCAATGCCTGATACAAGCCGGGAGCGGATTTTTTAAGAAACATTTCAACAAATTGCACCAATGCCGCAATTATTAATATAAATACTATCGTCTGCAAATATTCCAATCCAAGAGTAACTAAAATGCCATAATGAATAATATATGTTATTATGGATGCTAAGGTTATAACGAATATAACGGCTATACCCATGCCTGCGGCAGTATCAATATTCTTTGAAACTCCAAGGAAAGGGCATGTTCCGAGGAACTGCATGAATATAATATTATTAACTATAAACGATGTTATAAATAAACTTACTAATTCCATTTTCTACCTCCTAAGCATTCTTTCTTCTTGAAAGGAAATTTACAAAACCTATTAACAGCCCAAGGATAATAAAGGCTCCCGGCGGCTGTATTGCCATCATCATAGGCTCATAAGCTTCCGGAAGAATCCTGAATCCTAAAATAGTGCCGTTGCCCAATATTTCTCTTATGGAACTGAGTAAAATCATAGCTACAAGATAACCCACACCCATTCCCAAGCCGTCAATGGTCGAGTCCAATACATTGTTGTCAAATGCAAAAGCTTCAGCCCTTGCAAGAATTATACAGTTTACTACTATTAAGGGAATAAATACTCCCAAAGCCTTATATAATTCAAATGTATATGCATGCATCAATAAATCAATTATTGTGGTAAATGCGGCAATAATTATTACAAATGCAGGTATGCGAACCTCATCCGGTATATATTTACGAAGTGCCGATATAACTATATTCGAGCCTGTCAATACCGCTATTACGGCTACTCCCATTCCTATTCCGTTCATAAGCGATGTTGTAATTGCCAGGGTTGCACACATGCCCACCTGCTGAACCAAAATAGGATTTTCTGTTGTTACACCATTTTTAAATATATCAATTTTTTTCATCTCATCCTCCTATTTCAAATGTTCCGAATAAACTTTTACAGCATTATTTACAGCGCTTAAAAATGATTTGGAAGAATATGTTGCACCTGTAACAGCATCAACATCCTTTTCGCCGATTTCAGTGCTTCCGTCCTTGCCCTTATACTGATCCGTATAATCGGGCAGGGTAGTTTTAGAGCCTATTCCGTTTGTTTCCTCATGATATATTACACTTACTCCGGATATTTTATCCTCGGGAGTAAAACCAACATACAATTCCATATCCCCGTTGAAGCCCTTGACTGTGCTCAGAGTTCTTACAACCTTTCCAAGTTCATTGCCGGAAGCGTCAACGGCAGTCAATATATCTATAACCTTGTCATTTTCACTTTTTACCGCTTCAACCAAGGCTGAGTCTCCGTATGCGTTGAACATTACAGAGCCCGGCATTACAGCTTCCAAAATTGCCGGATCCATGCTTGCCATCGCATCGTTTTGAGCTATTAAATCCTTTGTGGCATCATTCAGCCAAGCCAACACTCCCGCAGATATAGCACCTATAAGGAATAATATCCCGGCTAATTTTACAAAACTATTTTTCATTTTTTTTACCTCCTGTCGCTACACCGAATACGTGAGGTTTTACATATTTATCAATCATTGGTGTCAAAATATTCATAAGAAGAATTGAATAAGAAACTCCTTCGGGATATCCTCCCAATTTCCTTATAAGCATTGTAAGCACTCCCGCTCCCACGGCATAAATAATTTTACCCTTATCGGTTACGGGGCTTGTGGCATAGTCCGTAGCCATGAAGAATGCTCCTAAAATCAATCCTCCGCCCAAAATGTGATAGGGCAGATTTCCGGCATCGAAAATCAATGCTATAACTGCTACTGTTCCGATATAAAACGCAGGAATAATCCATTTAATTGTTCCTCTGTATATTAAATATATTCCGCCGGCAAGGAGAAGTATTGATGAAGTTTCTCCTATAACACCGGGTATATTTCCGATAAACATATCCCATAATGACGGAAGCTGTCCTGAAGCGGTACCTTTTATCATTGCAAGCGGTGTTGCGGAAGCTACCGCATCAGTTGCGGGATTAATAAAACCGCCTGCTATATGAGGTGACCATGACGCCATTAAGAATGCTCTTCCCGCCAATGCCGGGTTTAAAAAGTTAAATCCAATTCCGCCGAATACTTGTTTTACTATTCCTATGGCAAATACCGAGCCGACAACAGCAATCCACCAGGGCGCTTGTGCAGGCAAATTGAATGCCAAAAGTATTCCGGTAACAACCGCACTTAAATCAGTAACGGTTATGGGTCTGTTCATAAATTTCTGGCAAAGGTATTCTGTTGCAACTGCCGATATTACAGATGCCAACAATAATATCATTGCTTTAAAACCAAAATAATATATACTCGCCGCTAATGCAGGCACTAATGCAATTATTACATCAAGCATTAACTTCTGTGTTGTTTCATCGGATCTAATATGAGGCGACGATGAACCAATCAATTTATTTTCCATCAATATTTCCTCCTATTTAGCCTTTTTGCGTCTCGTTAAAATTTCTTTTTTTGCAACACTTATCGATTCCTTGAGCGGTCTCTTTGCCGGACATATATATGAACATGCACCGCATTCTATACAGTCGGTTGCATGATATTCATCAGCTCCATCGAAATTTTTCAATAAGGAAAATCTGCTGATTTTATACGGCATAAGGTAGACAGGGCACGCTTCAACGCATTTGCCGCACAAAATACAATTTGACACTTCCGGAAGATTTGCTTCTTTCTTATTTAAAACCAATATTCCCGATGTCCCTTTTATAACAGGTACCTGATCCGAAGATTGAGCAATACCCATCATTGGACCGCCGTTTATTATTTTCCCCGGCTCTTCTTTGTAACCGCCGCACATTTCAATTGCATCACTGAATAAAGTTCCCAATCTTACATAAAGGTTCTTAGGAGTCTCGACGGCACTTCCCGTAACGGTTACAACTCTTTGAACGCAAGGCATTCCGGTTTGGATTACATTCCCTATTGTAGCAATTGTACCTACATTTTCAACTACGCAGCCCACTTCCATGGGAAGTCCTCCGGAGGGAACCACTCTTCCCGTAATTGCGTTTATTAATCTTTTTTCGTCACCCTGGGGGTATTTGGCAATCATTGATACAACTTCTATGCCCTCTTCACCCTTAGCTGCTTCCTCCAATGCTTCAATTGCATCGGGCTTGTTGTTTTCAATGCAGATATAGGCTTTAGCAACTCCCAATGCCTTCATTACAGCCTTTGTACCAAGCAGTACAAGCTCGGGCTTTTCCAACATAATTCTGTGGTCGGCAGTTAAATAAGGCTCGCATTCCGCACCGTTTACAAGCAATGTATCCATTGTCTTGTCCTTGGGAGGGCTGAGCTTAACATGGGTTGGAAATGTTGCTCCTCCCATTCCCGCCATTCCTGCCTCCTTGATTATTGAAAGAATGTCTTCCTTAGACAGATTATCCAAGCTTCCCTTTGGCTGTACTGATTCGTGTACTTCCAATTTGCCGTCGGATTCTATGATAATGCTGTTCACCTTAGCTCCGCCCGGCACTTGCCTCGGTTCAATTTTTTTTACTGTTCCGGACACGCTTGAATGAACCGGTACCGAAACAAAGGCTTTTGATTCGCCAATTTTTTGACCGACTTTTACTGTATCTCCTACAGCTACCAATGGATCACATGGGGCTCCGATATGTTGTGACAAAGGAATTACAACAATGTCGGGAGCCTTTGCATCTTCAATTGGTACATTCTGTGTAAGGGACTTACTTTGAGGGGGATGAACCCCGCCTTTAAATGTAAACAATTTTGTGCTCATAATATCACCTCGTGATTTAATTAATAATTAAAAACATAAAAAAAGCTATAATACAAACATATCGATTATAACAAATTTCTTTCGACATTAAAACACCTTTTTTATTTTATTTATAAAAATTATAGCATTTTTTATGCAATTAATCAAGAAGAGTATTCATTTATCAATTAATTATCTGTCAAAAATTTGTATTTTCATTGATATATTCCTTAATCCATATTAAAACATTTGTATCATTTATATTTACTCCGTCAAGTATTTTTTTTATTTCCAAGGTGCTGAAAATAAAATTTCCCGCATCGGTATCATGGGTGTAAATTAATTCACAGTTGCCGGCAGAGTTAATAATTGTCATAATTGTTTCTCCCATATTTCCAAGGGGAGCTCTGTCTATATTGTCTCTTTCAAAACAGCATGAAATTGTTGTACCCACATCCGGCTGTGAAAATATCCTTAAATAACCGTTGCATCTTTCGCATGATTCCTTCAGCATGGGAATTCCTAACCCCACCTTTCTTGTATTGCGCGTTGTGTAAAAAGGATTCGCAACCTTATTTACTACTTCCTCACTCATTCCCCTGCCGTTATCCTTTATGGTAATTTTCAGCCAATTATTTTTTATACTTTCTTCAATATTTATTTCTACTAATGATGCCTCTGCCTTAATACTGTTCATTGCTATATCTAAAATGTGCATTGAAAGTTCTTTCATAATTCCTCCCGATATTCGCAGTCTATGATATACATAAGTAACTGTAAATATCATTGATGTTATTTAGCTCAAAATAATTTACAGCTTCAGATATATCAACCAGCTGATGTGCGTCTGAATTGTTAAGCACCTTATATTTTTCCGTTACTTTACTTTCTATAGGCATTTTTGAATATACTTCCACAAAATCTATATTGAGATTAAACGGTATGAACCCTAATACTCCAAGGATGCCGTCAGACATTTTGTTAATGTGAGCCGGAATCATCACTCCGTTGTATTTTTTTACAATGGAATAAATATCTTCAATATTGTAGGAAGAGGCATTAATTAATAATTTTTCTAAGGTACCTGTTATTTCATCCTTGAAATTATATATATTTTGCCCTCCGAATATTTCAGGATTGTTTTTGACAGAAGGAAGTGAATCATAAATAATACCGCCAAATTCCATTGCGCCGGAAAGCTCCCTGAAATAACACAGAACATGAACTTCCTCTCTCGTAGTAACTTCGAGTCCTGGTATTACCTTAATTCCCGCTTCCTCGCCCACCTCCGTTACAGCAGGTAAATTCCCCGTGGAATTATGGTCTGTAACAGATATAATGTTGAGTCCCTTTATTAATGACATATTTATAATATTATTTGGAGTCATATCATCGCTTCCGCAGGGAGACAAATCAGAATGTATGTGAAGATCATAATAAAATTTCATTTTATTTCCATGTCTGACATTCTGCAGGCAATTGTATACGCACTTTCAGATGTTTTAAAAATAGGTATATTTAATTCCTTTGCCTTGTTCAGAGTATCTTCTTCCACTTCCATATTTTCAACAACAATAATACATGATAATTCCAAAAGCTCTGCAACAGCCACAATATTTATATGGGTTTGAATAGTTATCCACGCATAGTTTTTCTTTGCCTTTGACATTACAATACTAAGCAGATCACCAATATACACACCCTCAATTTCAATATTCTCATCTTTTTCATACAAGGATGTAAGCTGTAGCTTCTCCGTAAATTCTGAAATGTACATTTTATTCCTCCTGTTTATTTTTTACTTTTAATACCACACAGTCATAAAATTGAGACTCATTATTATATACATCCTCGGCATGAGCCAAACATGTGGGAGCGCCGCAGGAACCGCAGTCCAATCCGGGCAGCTTATCATAAATTTCTTTAATTTTTTCGTTTTTTTCAACTGCTTCCTTTAAATTAAGCTTGTTTAAACTGTCCTCTTCCTTAAGCTTGTAATGAAAGATACCCGATTCATACATTTTTTCGAATCTGTCAATATCAGGGTTCATGCAATCATCCTCTAAGCTGTTTGAAATATAATTTATATTACCTGTTGCTATAAAGGGATTTACCACATTGAACGTTCCGCCCACACATCCGTTTACGCATGCAAGAGTCTCTACATAGTCTATATCGCTCAATTTTCCGTTTTCAATTTCCTCCAAAATCTCAATTATATTTTCCATTCCGTTAACGGCAATATAGTTATTCAGTCCCACATTTTTCGATTGTCCGCCTGCCACTGCCCACTTCATTCCCGACAGGGACGGATATGAGCATGTCATATTGTCTTCCCTTATAACTTCTCTGTACAATTCGCCGAAGATTGTATTAAGAGGTATAACCCAATCTACAGATGCCTTGTAATCTCCGATAGGGTTTGTAACCGCAAGAAGTTTTGCGGGACAGGGAGAAATATAGAATACACCTATTTCTTCATCTTTTAAATTATATTTGTTTCTTGCCCTTTCTCTTGAAAGCATCGCCGCAATTTCCATGGGCTCCCTGATTAAAATCAGGTTATCCATTAAGGAGGGATATCGGTTTTTTATAAGCCTTACAGCTGCGGGACAATTTGTTGATATATAAGGCCTCACTGTCTTTTCCGCATCAATTTTAAGCCTTATTGCCCTTGCGGACAATTCTGCCGCCCAGCTTGCATCATAAACATAATCAAAGCCTAATTTTAAAATTGAATTTTGTACCTTGCATATATCAGTTCCCCTTGGAAACTGACCGTATAATGTTGTGGAAGGGATTGCAATTTTGTATTTATATGATGAATCGTGCATTTTATCATACCATTCTATTGATTCCGGAGTGTAAGCGTTATAAGGACATACTTTCACGCATTCACCGCAATGGATACATTTGGATGTATGGATAAATGCTTTGCCGTCAATAAGCCTGATAGCTTCCGTAGGGCATCTTTTCATACAGTTGGTGCATCCTCTGCATTTATTCTTATCAAACATAATTGAAAAATTCATTTTTCCCTCCTACAAGCAGATGGTAACTGTTATTGCAGTTCCGTCATTATCCGATTTAATTTCCAATTGATCCGAATATCTCTTAATATTGGGAAGACCCATACCTGCACCAAAACCAAGCTCTCTTATGTTATCCGAGGCAGTGGAAAAACCCTCCCTCATTGCCATATCCACATCCTTTATGCCGGGACCCGTATCTTCCGAAATTATTACTATTTTATTTTCATATATATCACAGTGAAGCTTTCCTCCGTAAGAATGTATAACAATATTTATTTCAGCTTCATACGATATTATTGCAATCTTTCTTATAATATTAGCGTCGATACCCAATGATTTTAAATTGTTTTTTATGGAGCTTGAACCCTTTCCGGCAGCCGTAAAATCATTGGCACTTACATTATAGCTATATCTTTTTAATAATCTGTCAGCCATCTATGTCTATTCCTTCCATTCCATTAAGTACTAATAATCCGCATGTTTTAAACATTGTGTATTCCGTTGCAAGCACAGTAATACAATTTTCTTTTGCTAATTCAATAACTTCTTCGCCGGGTCTTTTTCCCCTTACAAACAATACTGTGCCAATATCAAGCATCTCCGCTGTTCTTATTACCTGAGGATTGTTTAAACCCGTTATGAGCAAAGAATCACTGCAGGCATAAGCAAGCACGTCACTCATTAAATCACTTGCAAAACCCCATTTAAATTCGGTATTCTCATCATAAAGCTCTGTAATGACATCGGCTCTTACAGTATCAACTACTTCTCTTATATTCATAAAATTCCTCACTATACTTCCATATATCTTTCAATAAAAGCTTTTCCGCCAACATAAGCATCCAACATATCTTTTTTCCGATTAACCTTTACGTATATGAGGCTTTTTTCATTCATGGATTCTCCCTGAATTACTTCTGTCTGACCCGAAATTAATCCCTTGATATAAAGCAAGCTTCCTAATGCTCCGTTTGAAGTACCCGTTGCACATTCTTCGTCTATTCCCACCTTTGGCGCAAAATTTCTCGCATAAACATGCCCTTCATCAATTGTATAAACATGATAACCCACCACATCATTTTCATAGGAAATATCCTCAATAAGTCTGTAATTTGCTGTAATGTTATTGAGTATTTTCCTTGATTTTACAGGAACCAAAATATCCTTCAGCCCAGTGGACACAATTGTCGGACTTATTTCATAATTATTAAGTCCTATGGAAGCTTCATCAATACTCAAGGAATCTGCTATTTGTTTTACTTGTTCTTTCAGTTCATCATATATACATGGTTCACTTTGCTGCATGAGGACATAATCAATTTCCTCTTTCTCAAATGTTACCTCAATTTTGAGCCTGCCTGCCTTTGTATTTTGATATACTGTTTTTATTTCATTATTGCCCTTTATTTGTCCTATCTTGCCTAAGTAATAAAATGCTGCAATTGTTGCATGCCCGCATAGGTCGACTTCACACACAGGTGTAAAAAAACTCACATCAAATTCGTTCTCATTTTTTTTTACAATAAATGCCGTTTCTGACAATCCGACCTTACTTGCTATTTCCTGCTTTTTTTCATCTGTTATATGTTCATTTAAAATAACAACACCCGCTCCGTTTCCGCCCCTGCTGCCATGTGTAAACGATTTTACTATTGCTGCTTCCATACTACCCCCACCATGTTTTATATAATCATTATAATGCAAAATGAGTATATTTACAAGTATAAATAGATTACCCCCGCAATTATTTCCATATTATTCATATTTTACCCTCTGGGAAAATGTCGTCATATTGACTGCTAGGCGTGTATATGATAATATTACACCAACATAATAATGCAAAACAACTGCATATGTATGTCGCATGCGAAGTAATACAGGAAGACTGCGTAAAAGGAGGATGGTCCGATGAATAAATACGACTTTTACAGCGAAAAAACGGCTGCTTCTTTTCATGCGCCTTTAGAGCATTGGGATGATCTGATTTCAGTGCTTGACCTGTTCCCCATCCCAATGGAGGTTTTCTCCACGGATGGTCTCAGCTTGTTCGTAAATAAAGAATTTCTGAATTTTTTTAACATTGACGATGCCGAAAAAATAGTAGGAAAGCTCAATATTCTGAAGGACCCTTATATGTATGAGCAGCTTGGCATGACCGACTATCTGAGACGTGCCTTTTCCGGTGAAATCCTGTCCTTTTATGATATTAGAGTTCCTTCGGAGGAAATCACACACCGTTACAAGGACATGCAAAGAGGTCTTGCGGAAAATGATATGTACCAAGATATTACATGCTTTCCAATATGGAGCGAAAATGAATCGGTTGCCTGTGTTGTAGCCTTATTTATGACCAAGCGTGTCTATCAATACCGATTAGGCGCAATGAAAGCCAAAGCATACATTGAAGCAAATTGGCTTGACGATTTTGAGCCGAACAGGATAGCAGACGCTGCCGGCCTGAGTCGTGACCATCTTGCACGTCTGTTTAAGCAATTTATCGGCATGACGCCATACAGCTATTATCAGGAGCTCAAGATTGAAAAAATCAAGGAGGCTTTACATAATGCAAGCTTCAGCGTCCGTGAAGCGTTTACAGCCTGCGGAACAGAATACTACGGCGGCATTGCGGAAGCCTTTAAGCGCACGGTAGGTATGACTCCAACGCAATACAGAAAAACCCTTCCATCCAGCCCGCAATATGACTCGCAAAAAACCGCCGACGTTGAGGAACAAGCCGAATATCCGGAAAATCGGCTTTTTCGTATAGCAGGGCTATTTCCTATCCCCATACAAATCTTCAAACGTAATGGCGATATCATATTCATCAACGAGGCTGTGCTCAAGGAATGGAATGTACTGGATTCTTCACAGATTTTAGGGAAATATAATCTGCTCAAAGATCCTTTCGTCAACGAGCAGTTCGGACTGCGCAACCATATACAGAGAGCATTTAAGGGAGAGATTGTCCTTATACCGGATATCAAAATCCCTTTAGAGAATTTTTGGGAATGGTATAATACAAGAAGCGCTATTTACGACATTGAATCAATCTATACCGATATTCTCAACTTTCCTGTTTGGTGCAAAAATGGGAGAATTACATATATTGTAAGTATCTTCTTGACAAGCAGGCTATATCAGGGAAGGTCAGATGTCACAAAAGCAAAGGAATATCTTGAAAATCACTGGAGGGAGGATTTTGATGCCGACAAGCTTGCGAAATCCGTTCATTTAAGTACATCTCACCTTGCACGCTTGTTCAAAAAGCATACCGGCATGACCCTGTACAACTATTATCAAGAGATTAAAATAAACCATCTTAAAGCCGCACTTCGGGATAAAAACTTAAGCATCACCGAAGCTTTCGTTTCATGCGGCTTCGAGCATACAGGCAATTTTACAAGATTTTTTAAGAAAAATGTCGGAATGACTCCCCAGCAATACCGAAAGACTTTAGGAAAATAATAATGCTTCAAAAGCTCCCCTGCATTGAATTGCAGGGGAGCTTTTTGCATCGCAGAAGAAACTTCATATATTGGTAAACAAGCTGTATGCGTATATTTGTAAAAAACTGAGCGTTAATTCGGTATTTCCGAAACTGTTTTTTTTATACAATTTATTTAACCCAACATCAAAAAGAAACGGGGTGTTTATGTTGAAACAGGAAAAAACAAAAGAACAAGATTTTGCAAAGCTTGTTTCGATGCAAATGGATATGGAAAAAAAGCTTACGGTACAAGAACGCTTTATTAAGGAATTCCAGCTTCTTGCACAAAACGAAGATGAACCTTCGTCTATGCTCGACCTTTTTTCATGTCCGGCTGCCATATTCAAAAGAGGGGGTGTTTTATACAGAGCAAACCGAACACTTATAGAAAATACCGACCTCCCAGAAAGTGAAGTACTTAGGGGAAGCTTCAACTTTTTGGGACGCATAACCGACGAAAATTTTGCAATGCTGGAGGCTGCCGAGGGAGTATTTTACGGGAAACGGGCACTGCTCAGCAAGCTTTCCTGCCCGCTTGAGCTCTTCTGTAAAAGCTGGTGCTTTTCGGTTCATGACAATTACCAAAGCGCTTTGTTCTTTCCCCTGCCGGACCGGGAAGGCAATATACCTTTCGGTGTGGTAATGCTTATGAAATGAGAGGATATATTTAAATTTAAAATTGAGAAAGGAGAATTTTCCATGGGATTACAAACTTTAAGAAACAGAACCCTGTCCGTCATACTGTCAGTATGCATGATAATGTCTCTATGCCCGTTAACTGCGAATGCCGAGGATACACCTTTGGTGACAAGTGAAACAATTGTTGATTCGGGCACTCATGTTGAATCGAATGAAACATCAGCAATCGTGGAGGACATTCTCGGAGATAATCTGCCTGAAGGCGGTGTTGCACCTATGACAATTGACCCAGCTCATGCCTACGTTGTAGATGGCAACAGCTACGCTGCGTTAGAGGAGGCTTTAGCTGCTGTATCAAGTGGCGGTGCCATTATTCTGCAAAAAGACGCAAACCCATCTGTGAAAGACACAATTAAGATTGAAAAGGACGTAACCTTTGATTTGACAAATGGGAATTTATCAATCCATAAATCCGCCGGTCTTGCACTTGAAGTTAAGAACTGTACTGTAAGCATTAAGGGCGGCGGACAGATGTCTGTTACGGGAGGTGTAGGATTGCACGCAATCAAGGCTGCCGTTACCGTACACTATGTTACCGGAAATCAAGAAAAAGGTGCTGCTGCCTTTGATGGCGGGCAGATTACCGTGCTGGGAGACGCAAAGGGCGTTGCTGCCGCAGCCTATGCCTATGGCAGTGGCAGCATAATCATAGTGGGAGATGACGCAATGTCTACCGGCTCAGGCGGCAAAGCGGTGGAAGCATCGGTCGGAGGTCATGTTCAGGCAAAAAATGCCATCGCCGATGGCGCCAACAGCTATGGAGCGACAGCTACCGGAGTTGGCTCCTCTGTCCTGATTACCGGCAATGTCAAGGGAGTAGAAGGTGGCGTTTGGGCGCAAAACAGTGCTGAAATTGAGGTAAACGGCAATGTCATTTCCGATGGCGGCGGAAGCACCGGGGCATGGGCAAACACCGGCGGTAAAATTACCGTAGATGGCAGCATCACAGCCGAAAACTATATTAAGGTAGGAAGCACTGCAAAAACCTCCGCTGATAAGGAACCCGTCACCGGAAAAGAAGGCTACGATACCTATACTGACAACACCAGCACCGTTTGGGTGAAGAGTTCGGAAGCATCAGAAAATGTCTGCAAAATCGGAAGCGACGGCTACCCTACACTGAAAGCGGCGCTGGATGCGGTGACGGACGAAACGCCGACCACCATCGACATTTTAGCCGATATAAACCACACCGCAGCGGTACAACTCAACAACAAAAATATCACGCTGAATTTATGCAATCACACCGTCAATATTTCAACCACTGTGACCGCAGAGACTGCCCTAATTGTAAACGGCGGCAGTTTGAGCTTGACCGGCAGCGGGAAACTGAATATCTCCGGCAAATCTCACGGTGTACATGTAAATAATAACGGTGTCGCCACCGTGACAAACGCGAAGGTTTCAAACCCGGCTCTCACCAGCGGCAATGCCGCCGCCGCATATACGGGCGGAACCCTGACTGTATTGGGCGACGCAGTTGCCGAGGGCTCTGACGACACAGCCGTGCTCTCTACCTCCGGCGCCAGGGTAACGGTAAACGGAAACGCAATAGCCGTCAAGACCGCTGTTTACACGGGTAATCCTCTTGTTGGAGGACAGAAGCCCACCGTGCATATCAAGGGCGACGCCGTCGTGACAGGAAACCATGCAGACAGCGCGGGTGTGCACGCATTTGGCGGTGGTGAAATTACCATAGACGGTCAAATAACCGTGACCAACCAAGACAAATATATCAGACTTAACAATAATTATAAGAAAAAAGAAGATGCTTTGACAACAACCACCAAGGCGGGATACCTTACCTACAGCGACGGCACCGGCCCTTACAACAATTCCGTATGGGTGAAGGATGATTCGCCTCCCAGTGCTGCGTATACGATCACGGCAGATGCAGCCGCCTTGACGCCGGTTGCCGGAGAGTCCAAAATTATTACCTTGACGGTAAAGAATTCATCGGGCAATATTGACACCACTTTTACCGGAGCACATGAGGTAACCCTATCTGGCGCGCATGTGATGACAGGAGGCATCAACTGCGGATTCTTCAACAGTTATTCCATTCCGGCAAGCGGAATGCTGACGACAAAAGTGATTTTTACAAACGGCATAGCAACACCCCCTTTAAGCTTATTCAAAGCCGGCTCACATACCATCAGCTTCAGTGTTGCCGGAGTGACCAACCCTTCGGCTTCTGTGAATCTTACCATTGTGCCGTACACTCCGGAAGTCATGACGCTGACACAGGATATTACAGCTCCTGACGTAAACGGCGGACAATTTGCAAAACAGCCAAAGCTGGAGCTTAAGGACTCTTACTCCAACCTTTGCACCAATGACAGCACAACTCAGGTAACAGCATCCAAGAGCGACGGCGGAGATTGGACGCTGACAGGCACAACCACCGTAACGTCAGTGGACGGCATCGTAACCTTTGCCGATCTCGGAGCATCCAATACCGCGCAGGTAACGGGCGCACAGCTTAAATTTACCGCCAGTAATGCGTCATTAGAAACATCCGAAAGCAGTGAGGTTACTTTGCCCGCACCGACAATCCAGGGTGATGTCTGCCAAATCGGCTCCACCGGCTATGCCACGCTGGAAGCCGCCCTTGCCGCCGTGCGGAACAACGAAACCATCACCCTTCTGCATAGCATCGACCATGCTCAGCCGGTTGTAATCAATAACAAGAAAATTGCCCTCGATTTAGGCAGCTTTAACCTGAATATTGATACAAGCACGACAGCAGCTTCCGCCGCACTGACGGTGATAAACACCGGAAAAGTTATCTGCTCCGGCAGCGGTAAGCTTAATGTCAAAGCCCCCAAATACGGCGTGAGAGCAGAAGATGGAAGCGAAATCCATATCAGCGGCAATATTGCCGCAGGACAATATGGCGTCTACACTACCTCCGGCGCCTCCGGCAATCCCAAGGTGACCGTAGACGGAAATGTAACTGTAACAGGACAGGGCGCTTCAGGCGAGGTCGAAGCAATCTGTGCAGGCGGCAACGCTATTGTTACAATCGGCGGCAATGTGACGGCGAATAGGACGTTGGAAACCCAAGCCGTAACAGCTATTTATTCCGGCGGAAGCACGGTTGCTGTAGGCAAAAATGTAACAACGCAAGGAAGCGGCATTCAGGTCATAGCCGGCGGCAAAGTCACTATTGATGGCATGTTGAACTACAACCCGACAGGCTCCGGCACCCAATCTTACATCAAGGTTGGAAATGATGCCGCTGGTATCAAGACAGCCGATGACTTTGAACCTTCCAGCAGTAAGGAAGGATACAATGAGTTTAAAAACGGCAATAATATTGTATGGGTAAAGGGTACCATAACCACCTACATCGTTACCTTGAACGGCAGCTACGCTTCATCCACCGGCGCGGGCAGTTATGCGGCAGGCGATACCGTGAACATCTACGCAGGAACCCTCAGCGGATACAGCTTTGACGGCTGGACCTCTTCTGATGTAACGATTACTAATTCAGCGGACAAAAACATAAGCTTCACAATGCCGGCAAAGGACGTGACCGTAACCGCCAACTGGAAGTACAACAGCGGAGGCAGCAATAGCGGCAGTACCCCGAAGCCGCCGTCCCTGCCGCCCGCCTATAACGCGGAGCTAAAAGAAAGAACCGGTGCCGAAACGACGCTTCCGGTTACTGTCAATAAGGATGGCGGAACCGCGGCAGCAGACATAGGTTCCGTAAAGCTTGCATCAGGTAATACTGTTGTCACAATGCCCTCGGTTCCGGGTGTCGGTACCTATTCAGTCGGTATCCCAGTACCGGAGCTGTCAACACCGGACGCTCGGGGAACGCTGTCCCTAAATACCGATAATGGTATTATTACCGTACCTTCAAACATGCTGACGGATGTTCCGGGAATCAGCGGAAGCAAGGCGCAAATTTCCATCAGTCAGGGCGATAAGAAATCCCTGCCGGAGGATGTTAAAGCCGTCATAGGCAATAGGCCTCTCGTTCGGCTTGCTCTTTCCATCGATGGGAAACCGATAGATTGGTCTAATCCGGTTGCGCCTGTAACCGTAAGTATTCCTTATGACCCGACCCCGGCTGAACTGAAAAGTCCTGAAAGTATCGTCATATGGTATATTGACGGTGCGGGCAATGCGGTATGCATACCCAACGGCCGCTACAACCCGGTCACCGGAGCTGTCACCTTCAGCACCACCCACTTCAGTCATTATGCAGTGGCTTATAACAATGTGAGCTTCATAGACGCTGCTGCGGACGCGTGGTACCACAAGGCGGTAAGCTTCATCGCAGCGAGAGGCATTACAGGCGGTAAGGGAAGCGGCAACTACAGTCCCGACGCCAAGCTCACCCGCGGTGAATTCATCGTAATGCTGATGAAGGCATACGGAATCGAAGCTGACGCAAATCCTAAGAATAACTTCGCAGATGCGGGCGATACCTACTATACCGGATATCTTGCAGCAGCGAAACGTCTTGGAATTACGACGGGCATAGGAAATAACATGTACGCTCCGGGCAAAGAAATCACCCGTCAGGAGATGTTCACCCTGCTGTATAACACCCTTAATGTAATCGATAAGCTCCCCGAGGGCAATTCAGGCAAGCCTCTCTCCGGCTTCAGCGATGCCGACCGGATTGCTTCTTGGGCAAAGGATGCCATGAAGCTATTGGTTAAAACCGGAATTATTGAAGGGTATAATGGAATGTTAACTCCAACAAGCACAACTACAAGAGCGGAAATGGCCCAAGTGCTGTATAATCTGCTGTCAAAATAAAAGGAATCACTCACACGCTGCAAGGCTTTACAGTCTTGCAGCGTTTATATATTTATATAAGAAATTTATATTCGTATTACATATGTTTGAAAAAAATAATAAGATAAGGATAATAGTTACTATTCACAGTCATTTTTAGAGCTTTTTAAAACATATAAAACAATATTT
>ENA-UOOK01003452-UOOK01003452.1-fermentation-metagenome-genome-assembly--contig:-NODE-3452-length-17961-cov-12.478946_pt1 | contig 17961 bp, 14 predicted proteins | sample MGYA00245777_ERZ724023 | MGnify/ENA primary metagenome ERZ724023 (study PRJEB28704, sample SAMN03018312) | fermentation metagenome | biome: anthropogenic terrestrial biome; feature: soil...
AACTGCCGGCCCCGTTTCGTGACCGCCGAAGGCGAGAAGGGCGCTTTGCGCCTCCCCCCGCCCCCCGAGAGCCGTCATGAAGTTAGGCGACATTCGACCCGCAGGGCGGTTCCCATGGACGACGGGGGTTGCGGTCGCAGGCATTTTTGCCCGATAAAAGGGATTGCTCGAAAGCGTTTGCCGGGTGCAGGGACTTTCCACTGGAAAAGGCTATAACGTGGAAAACTTTTCTTCGGGAGATTTCTTTAACTGTCCCGGCAAAGCGGGCGTTTTATTTTCGCCGTTCCCCACGCCGGGCCGGTGCCCGCGGCGACACGCTGTCGGGAGTTTCCCTTTTCCGTCCCGGCAGAGAAGGCTTTCGGTTCCCGCCGCTCCCCACGCCGGGCCGGTGCCTGCGGCGACACGCCGCCACGCCGGGCCGGTGCCTGCGGCGACACGCCGCCTGCCGGCATGTTTTACAAAACATGGGGAAAGATTTAAAGGAATGTTTACATCTTCAACCGTTTTGGTTGCTAAAATAGATAGGAATTGTTCGGACCGATGACAGGAGGGATGTCTCAATGATAGAGGTGAAGAACCTCTCGAAGCGATACGGGGAAAATGTGGCGCTGAACAACATCAGCTTCTCCGTGGGCGAGCACACGGTGGTCGGGTTTCTGGGGCCGAACGGCGCGGGCAAATCCACCACCATGAACATCATCACGGGCTACATTTCCGCAAGCTCCGGCTCCGTGACGGTGGGCGGGCACAGCATACTCGACGAGCCGAACGAGGCCAAGAAGCTGATCGGCTATATGCCGGAGATTCCGCCCCTTTACCCGGACATGACCGTCGGGGAGTACCTGAACTTCGTCTACGAGCTGAAAAAGGTCACGCTCCCGAGGGAAAAGCACCTGAAGGAAATCTGCACCCTCGTGCGCATCGGCAGCGTGTACGGCCGGCTGATTGCGAACCTTTCAAAAGGCTACCGCCAGCGCGTGGGGCTGGCACAGGCGCTGGTGGGCAACCCGCCGGCCCTGATTCTGGACGAGCCGACGGTCGGCCTGGACCCCAAGCAGATTATCGAGGTCCGCAACCTGATCAAAAGCCTGGGCAAGGACCACACGGTCCTGCTCAGCTCGCACATCCTGCCGGAGGTGCAGGCCGTGGCGGACCGCATCATCATCATCAACCGCGGCAGGCTCGCGGCGGACGGCACCCCCTACGAGCTGGAGCACGGCCAGGCCGGCGAGCAGAAGGTGGTCGTCCGGCTGGAGGGCGCACCGAAGCAGGTGCAGCAGGCGCTGGAGGGCATCCACGGCGTCACGCACGTGCGCAACTTCGGCGAGAAGGAGCCGGGCGTCTGGGAGTATGAGGTGGACGGCCGCGGCGGGGCCGAGCTGCGGCGGCCGCTGTTCGGCATCGCCGCCAAGCGCGGCTGGCCCATCCTGGGCATGACGGGCTCCGAGCTTTCGCTGGAAGACGTGTTCCTGCGCCTGACCGGCTCCACTTACCTGAGCGACAACGCCCAGGTGCAACTTTCTGCGAAAGGCGGCGACCGCGCTTGAAGGCCATCTGCGTCAAGGAACTGAAAAGCTACTATCTCTCCCCCATCGGGTACGTGTTCACGGGCGTGCTGCTCTTTTTCTTCGGGATTTCCTACATGCAGGTCCTGATGACCCTCTCTTCCTCCTTTATCCCGACCATCTACAGCTCGCTGTTCACCTGGTGCATGATGATTCTGCTGCCGATTCTGACGATGCGCAGCTTCAGCGAAGAGATGCGCAACAAGACCGACCAGGGCCTGCTGACCGCGCCGGTCGGCGTGGGCGCCATTGTGTTCGGCAAGTTTCTCGCGGCGTTTCTCGTGTTCGCCATCGCGCTGGGCGCGAGCCTGATTCCCGCCGTGGTCATCTCGTTCTTCTCTTCGCCGGACTGGCCCCGGATTTTCGGCACCGTCGTCGGCTCGCTGCTGTACGGCGCGGCGATGATCGCCGTGGGCATCTTCATCTCGTCCCTGACCCAGAGCCAGATGGTCGCGGCCATCTCGACCTTCGGCGTTTCGCTGCTGCTGCTTCTGGTCGGGAACCTCGCCGGGAGCGTGAACAACGATTTTCTCTCCAAACTGCTTACGTGGATTTCGTTCGATTCGCGGTACCAGACGTTTACCAAAGGGGTTTTCAGCGTTTCGGGCACCGTGTTCTTTTTGAGCGTGGCCGCGGTGTTCCTGTTTCTGACCGCCCGCAAGCTGGAAAGTAAAAGATGGAGCTAAGGGGGAAGAAAGACATGAATCAGGAAAACAAGCCCCAGAGCGGAACGGGCGCCGGAGACCAGCCCTCTGAAGAGCTGAAGAAAGAGCCCGCGGCGCAGGCGGCGGAAAGCAAGCCCGGAGCCGGGGAATCCGACAAAAAGCAGGCGGCCTCCGCGCCGAAAAAGGCGCCGTTCTATAAAAAACAAAAATTCAGGCACGGCTCGGCCGCCACGGCCTTCACAGCGGTTTTTATCGCCGCCGTGGTGCTGCTGAACGTGGTCGTCGGGATGCTGAGCGACCGCTTCCCGTCGATGAACGCGGACCTGACCAAGACCGGCTCCAACAGCCTGAGCGAAGAGGCCGGCAAAATCGTCGACAAGGTCAAAATCCCGGTCACCGTCACCATCTGCGCGACCAGGCAGCAGGTGGAGAGCAACCAGGTGCAGAGCGAAAGCGGAGCGAGCGGCTACGACTACAGCCAGGTCGGCACCATCGCGGAGAAAATCGCCGAGCGCAACCCGAAAATCAAGGTGGAATACCGCGACCTGGACAAGAACCCGGACTTCGCCTCCAAATACAAGAGCGACGGGCTGCAGGCCGGCTCGGTGGTCGTCAGCAGCGACAAGCGCCACCGCGCGCTCTCGCTGGACGGCGACCTGTTCCAGCAGCAGTACAGCAGCGACTACACCAGCAGCACGACTCTCTCCAACGTGGACTCGGCCTTCGCCTCGGCGCTGAACGCCGTGATTTCGGACGTGCTGCCGATTGCGGCGTTCGACACGGGCCACAGCGAAAAGATGGACGTCACGACCGTGAAGAAGGTCCTGCAGAACAACGGGTTCGAGACGAAGGACTTCAACCTGATTACGGACAAAGTCCCGGCCAAGGCCCAGCTGGTCATCCTCGGCTGCCCGACGAAGGACTATACGGACGAGGAGATCACGAAGCTGGAGAACTTCCTCAAAGACCAGAGCCTGGCGGGCGACCGCTCGCTGCTGGTCACCGCCTCGCCCGGCGAACCGAGCCTGCCGAAGTTCGCGTCGTTCCTGGAGGAATGGGGCCTGAAGGCGCAGACCGACACCGCCGTGCTGGAGACCGACGCGCAGAAGTACGCGGCCAACAACCCGCTGTACCTGCTGGGGGAGGTGCAGTCGGACCTGGACCTGGGCGGCTCGAAGAACGGGTACGACTTTTTCTTCGTGCCGAACGCCTGCCCGGTGACAACCACGTTTGAAAACAACAACAGCCGCACGACCTACACGCTGGTCAAATCCAGCGAGACGGCCTATCTCTATAAAAACGAGAAAAGCGCGCAGAACCCGCAGACCGCCGCGCAGAGCATGGCGGCCCTTTCGCAGCAGTCCGTGCAGGCGGGCGGCAAGGCCCGCCGCGCCAACGTGATGCTGTTCGGCTCCACGATGATGTTTTCGGCCGGGGCGATCGACAGCAGCACGTTCAGCAACGGCTCCTATTTCGTGGACCTGACCCGGTACGGGACGGGGCTTTCCGGCACAGACACCAAGGTGGAGACGCAGAGCACCGTGCTGAACCCGCAGGACATCCTGATGAACGCTGCGCAGGCCCGCTTCCTCGGCCTGGGAATCTTCACCCTTCTGATTCCGCTGGCCGTGGCGGTCGCCGGCATCGTCGTCCACCACAAGAGGAGGGCGCTCTAAGCATGAAAAGCAGCACCAGAAATCTGATTGTCGCCGCCGTGTGCGCCGCCGTGCTCGGCGGGGCGGCGTTCGCGCTCTCGCGCAGCCCGGGCGGCGGGGAAAGCTCTTCGGCGGCTTCTTCCAGCCCGGGGCTGGAGCTGGTCTCTAAAAAGGACCAGGACGTCGCCTCCATGAAAGTCACCAACAAAAAGGGCAGCTACACGCTGGTGCCCGCGCCCAAATCGGCCGCGTCCTCTTCCCCGGCGGCCTCGTCTTCGGCTTCTTCGGCGGCGTCTTCCGTCACCTACACCGTGAGCGGGCTGGAAGGCTGCCCCATCAACACCAGCGCGACGGAATCCGTGGTGAAGAACGGCTTCAGCCTTGTGGCGACGAAAAACCTCGGCGCCGTGAGCAGCCTGCAGGAGTACGGCCTGGCGGACCCGCAGGCCTCGGTCGAGGTGCGCTTCAAGGACGGCTCCAGCTTCAGCTATAAAATCGGCGGCCAGACCGCGACCGACGCCTCGGCGTACTACATGTGCGGCGAGAACTCGAACAACGTCTACGTCGTCTCCGTCGACCAGGGGCTGCTGGAGGACAAAACGTACTTCGTCAGCAAGGAAATCCTCGCGGTTCCGGAAAGCTCTTCCTCTTCTTCCGCGTCGGATGCGGCGGCCGGCGGGTACGATTTCACGCAGATTTCGCTGAGCGGCGCAAACTTCCCGAAGCCCGTGCGGTTCGAGAAAACGGGCAGCGGGCTGGCCATCACGCAGCCGGCTGCCTATGAGGCGGACGCCGACAAGCTGAACGCGCTGGAGACCGCGCTGGAAAGCCTGACCGCCGATACGGTCGAGGCCGTGCGCCCCGATGCGGCGGCGCTGAAGAAGTACGGCCTCGACAGGCCGTCGGCCGTCGCGGAATTCACGGTGAACAGAAAGTCCTACCGCCTCCTGCTCGGCGCAAAGACGGGGAGCAGCTACCCCGCCATGCTGGACGGCGTGGACGTGGTCTACACGGTCACGCAGGACAAGGTCGCGCCGTGGGCGGAACAGAATCTGCTGGACCTGCGCAGCAAGCTGATTTACCTCCCCGACATCGAAACCGTGCAGTCCGTCAAAATCACGCGCGGCACGGAGACGCATGAAATCCTCGTTTCGCGCAGAGAAAAACCCGCCTCTTCCTCTTCGGCCTCCTCCGGCAGCCGGAAAACTTACACCTACACCGTGACCGGCGACGGCGGAAAAACACTGAAGTACGACGGCAACTACCAGAACTTTTACCAGAAGCTGATCGGCCTGACGATTTTCGCCGAGCCGCAGAAAGCGCCCTCCGGGCAGCCCGCGGCGACCGTCGAGTACCGCTACTTCGACAAAGCCGGCGCGGACACCGTGGCCTTCTACGCCGACGGGGAGCGCCGCCTGACGGCCGTGAAAAACGGCGCCGTCTGCGGCGACATCGCAAAAAGCAGTCTGGACGACGTGTTCGACGTCCTGGCCCGCTTCGAGAAGGGCGAAACCATCCCCGCGGCGTGACGCCGCATCACCGGCCCGCCGGCAGAGCCGGTTTCGGCCCGGCGTGGGGAACGGCGAAAATTAAAAGCCCGCTTTGCCGGGACAGGATAAGACAACTCCCGGCGGTGTGACGCCGCATCACCGGCCCGGCGTGGGGAACGGCGAAAATTAAAAGCCTGCTTTGCCGGGACAGGATAAGACAACTCCCGAAGTGCATGAAAAACGCTCCGGGAGTTTTTATAGCTGTAGTTTTGTTCTTATAAATCAGACTTTTCTGATTTTAAAGTTTTATTTCAGACCGTCCTCAGGCCGGACAGGCCCCTACTTTCGGTCTTGTCCGAAAGTAGGCAAAGTACGCGCGGGGGGACTGTTACCTCCCGGCGGGAGGGGCCCTAAAACGTCCCCCCGCCCCCCAAGAGCCGTCATGAAGTTAGGCGGCATTCGAGCCGCAGGGCGGTTCCCATGGACGACGGGGGTTGCGGTCGCAGGCATCCTGGCCCAATAAAAGGGATTTCTCGAAAGCGTTTGTTTGGCGCAGGAACTTTCCACTGGAGAAACCAAAGGGGGTGAAAAACTTTTCTTTGGGAGCTACCTTATCCTGTCCCGCCAGACAAAGCCTGCGATTGGCTCCGTTCTGCACGGCGGGCCGAAACCGGCTCTGCCGGCGCCGGGAGTTGCCTTTGACTGTCCCGGCAAAGCGGGCCTGTGGTTTTCACTGCGCCCCACGCCGGGCCGGCGGGAGCGGCGACACGCCGCCTGCCTCAGCCGGCAGTAAATAAGCGGAGGAGCTCGGCGAGGTCATCCTCGCCGTAGAACTCGATCTGCAGCACGCCGTGTTTTTTGGTGCCGGCCACACGGACCTTGCGGCCGAGCTGCTCTTTGAGCGCGAGCTCGGCCTCCTGGTAATAGCGCACGCGGCTTTTCGGCCGCGGCGGCCGGGGGCGGGCGTTGGCCTTCCGGGCCATGCGCTCCAGCTCGCGGACGGAGGCGCCGGCCTTTGCGGCCTCGGCGGCCCGGTGCATGGATTCCGCGTCCGGAAAGCTGAGCAGGCACCGGGCGTGCCCCGCCGAGAGGACTCCTTCGCCCACCATTTTCTGGATTTCCGGCGGCAGGTTCAGCAGCCGCAGGGAATTCGCCACCGCAGGTCGGGATTTGCCCACCGTCTTCGCCACGTCCTCCTGCGTCATGTCGCAGGACTGCATCAGCGTGCGGAACCCCTGTGCCTCCTCAAGGGGATTGAGGTCCTCGCGCTGCAGGTTCTCAATCAGCGCGTACTCCATCACCTGGGCGTCGGTCATCTCGCGCACGACGGCCGGCACCTCTTTCACGCCGGCCATGCGCGCCGCCCGCCAGCGGCGCTCGCCCGCCACAATCTGGTATCCCCCGCCGGGGATGGGCCGCACCAGCAGCGGCTGCAGCACGCCGTGCTGCGCGATGGAATCGGCCAGCTCGTTCATGGCCTGCTCGCTGAACGTGCGCCGCGGCTGGTTCCGGTTCGGCTCCAGCTCCGAGGTTTTCAGCCGGATGGCCGCGTGTTCGTCATCCATGTCGTTCTCGGCAAAGATCGCGTCCAGCCCCTTGCCGAGGCCCCGCTTTTTCGCCGCCATTTTACGCCTGACCTCCGTCGGCACGCAGAATTTCCTCCGCGAGGGCGTCGTAAGCCTGCGCGCCCCGCGAGGATTTGTCGAAATACTGGATCGGCCTGCCGTAGCTCGGCGCTTCGGAAAGCCGCACCCCGCGCGGGATGACCGTGCCGAACACCCTGCGCGGAAAATATTTCTTGACTTCTTCGACCACCTGCTGCGTGAGGTTCAGGCGGCCGTCATACATGGTGAGCAGCACGCCCTCAATCTCCAGCCGGTCGTTGTACTTCCGCTTCACGCGGCGCGCCGTGTTCATCAGCTGGGAAAGGCCCTCCAGCGCGTAATATTCGCACTGGATGGGGACCAGCAGGGTATCGGCGGCGGTCAGGGCGTTGGCGGTTATCAGGCCGAGCGAAGGCGGGCAGTCGATGAAGACGTACCCGTACTCTGCCGCGACGGGCGCGAGGACGGCTTTGAGCCGCGTTTCGCGCCGGGGCAGGTCCACCAGCTCAATCTCCGCCCCGGCGAGGTCCATGCTGGAGGGCAGCAGGTCCAGGTTCCGGAACTCCGTGTGGAGGATGGCGTCCTTCGCGGCCGCGTCGCCGATGATCGCCTCGTACATCGTCTTTTTCAGGGACCGCCGGTCCACGCCGACCCCGCTGGAGGAGTTGCCCTGCGGGTCCGCGTCCGCCAGCAGGGTCTTCACGCCTTTCAGGCCCATCGCGGCGGAAAGGTTCACCGCCGTGGTCGTCTTGCCGACGCCGCCCTTCTGGTTCGCAATCGCGATGATTTTCCCCAATCCCGTTTCCCCCCTCCGCCGATTCCGGAAGTTTGGTCTTATTATAGCACGCCCGCCGTAAAATAGGAAGCGCCAATCCCGTTTTTACCCATTGTTTCACATGAAACAACGGCGTGTCGCCGCGGGCAGCGCCGGCCATAGGACGACCGAGCGGCCGGGAAGGAAGGCAGGAGAGTGAGTGGGAGTGGCTTAAGCTCCCGTTTTTCCTGTTTTGTCCCGGCCGCCCGCTGCAAGACACAAAAAAGACGCCGTACGCGGATTCCATGCCCGCATACAGCGTCACCGAAAAGCGACCGCGCTCCCCTTTATCCGGCCCCCGCCGCCTTCCGTACGGAAGGGAAGTTCCCTCTGTACAAAAAGGCAAACAGGCGTTATAATAGAGAACGCAATGCGCCGAGAATTCGGTTGTGTATGGAGCTTACTCTCCGTATGCAGGGGGCGGGTGCCGCTAACACCCGTTCCCGCATTGCACATTTTTTGTGCCCTGCATCCAAATTATACCGCTTTTCTACGGAAAGTCAAGCATTTTCCGCGAAGAGCGGTTTATCTTTTATCGGCGTCGCTTGCCTTGCCAAAAGCCCTTCTAAAGGCGCCTTATGCCTGATAAACCGGCTTTTTAAAGTTTTAAAATCTTTTTCCAGACCGCGCTCAGGCCGCGCAGGGGACGTGCAACGTCATACGCGCCTACGGCGGCCACGAAACGGGGCCGGCAGTTTACCGCAGGCTTTTCACTCGCACCGGGTACGCTCTCGACAGGCTTTCCAGTAATCTGAAGGCCCCAGCCAGTGTTTCCCGGTGCGGAAAGAGGAAAAGGGCTTTTCTGCACCCGGCAAGCGCTTTCAGAAAAGCCCCTTTATCGGGCTAAGGTGCTTCCGACCGCAACCCCCGTCGTCCATGGGAACCGCCCTGCGTGTCGAATGTTACAAAACTGGATGACGGCTCTTGGGGGGCGGGGGGAGGCGCAAAGCGCCCTTCTCGCCTACGGCGGTCACGAAACGGGGCCGGCAGTTTACCGCAGGCTTTCCGCTCGCTCCGGGTACGCTCTCGACAGGCTTGCCCGGAATCCGAAGGCCCCGGCCGCTGCTTCCCAGTGCGAGCACGCAGCGCGGATTTTTCGCAGTGCCAACGGGGTCGCCGTAGGCGAGTAAGACGTTGCACGTCCGGCCTGAGCGCGAACTGAAGAAAAACCTTAAAATCAGAAAAAGCCTATTTATAAGGCACAATAAGGCACAAAGGTCAATGATAGACGCGAAAAAGCTCCAAAAGCAAAATTTACGCTTCGGGAGTTGCCTTTGACCGTCCCGGCAGAGTACGCCTCAGGTTTTCACCGTGCCCCACGCCGGGCCGAAACCGGCTCTGCCGGCGGGCCGGTGGATGCGGCGACACGCCGCCTGCCGGCAAGCAAAAAGGGACCGGATGGACATCCGGCCCCTTCTGCGGGAAATGATATAGGGAAATAGGAGTAATACTTGTAATTTTACTCAGGCGGGTTTTCGTCCACCCGCGTGGACCCGTGCTTTCGGGATGCGCACGATGCACTCGATATACTCGTCGGTTTCGCTTTTGAGGGACTGGGCCTTGATGCCGCTCTGGCGCATGGTCTGCACCGCGTGGGAAATGGTGTTCAGAAAGATGCGGACGTCCTTGACGACAAAGGTCTTTTTCTGGCTGTTTGCGGATTCCCCGGCGAGCAGGCGCAGCACGTACTCGTCCGTCTGGCGGACGTTGTACTGCTTCCGGATGATGGTGTTGAGCGCGGCGCGGCGGAGTGCGGCGTCGTCGATGCGCAGAACGGCGCGCGCGTGGCGCTCGGTAAGCCCCGCCGCGGTGATTTTTTCGCGCTCTTCCGGCGAAAGGCGCAGCAGGCGCAGCTTGTTCGCCAAGGCGGACTGGCTTTTGCCCAGGCGGTAGGCCGCCTCTTCCTGCGTGACGTGCCATTGCTCGAGAAGCCTGCGGATTCCCTCGGCTTCCTCGAACATGTTCAGGTCCCGGCGCTGCAGATTCTCCGTCATGGCCATGGCGGCGCTCGCGTCCGCGGAACATTCGCGCACGATGCAGGGCACTTCGCGCATCCCCGCCAACCGGCAGGCGCGCAGCCTGCGCTCGCCCGCCACCAGCTCGTAGCCGTCCACCGTGCGGCGCACGATGAGCGGCTGAATCAGCCCGTTGACCCGGATGCTCTGCGCGAGGTTCCGCAGCTCTTCCTCGTCGAAAACCCGGCGCGGCTGCGCGGGATTCGGGCGGATTCTGTCCGCCCCGATTTCGACCACCCTGTTCTTTTCGCTGCGATGCAAGATTTCCGCCCCCCTGCCTGTCCTTTTCAGTACAAGCATAGCACCCCTTTCCGGTATATTTTGTAAAAATATGGGACTCCCGTTACTTTTAGAATTTTTATCCTGACAATCCTTACCCAGACGCTGATCAACCTGTATCCCGCCGACTGTGCGGCGAACAGGAAAAGGCTGCGGATGTCGTGGAATTGAAAAGCGCCCCGCGCTGAAAAGGCCGGCTGTCAGACGCAAAAGGCTCCTGAAGCACATGCTTCGGGAGCCTTTCCGTTTATGGTCCTTTTATTTTTAAAGCACTTGCCATACACGGGGATTTTCCACCGGGAAAGCAGGAAGTGTTGAAACTTCTCTTCGGGAGTTGTCTTATCCTGTCCCGCCAAAATAAGCCTTCCTGTTCCCTGCGCGACCTGCGGCGGGCTGAAGCCGGCTCTGCCGGCGCCGCTTATAACGGACTTCTGGCGATTTTGGAGCCGTGCCGCGGGTAGGCGGCCGGCAGCGGGCCGGTGCGCCGAATCAGGAACAGGCTGCGCCCGTCGCCCGAGGGCAGGGAGTACGTTTTCGCGCCCAGCACAGAGCACCCCAGCAGCCCGATCGCGCGGCGCGCGCGGGAAAGCTCCGCCGCGGCGTCCGGGCCCTTCATGGCCGCGAACACACCGCCCGGTGCGAGGAACGGCAGGCAGTACTCGCACAGCACGGGCATCGCCGCCACCGCGCGGGCCGTTACGAAATCGTACCGCATCCGGTGCTCTTTCCGCCGGGCAGCCTCTTCCGCGCGGGCGTGCACGGTCTGCGCCGGCAGGCCGAGGGCCTCCAGCAGGGCGGAAAGAAAGACGAGGCGCTTGTTCAGGCTGTCCAGCAGCGTGAGGCGCAGGTCCGGCCGCAGGATTTTGAGCGGCACGCCCGGGAACCCCGCCCCGGTGCCGACGTCGACGACCGACGCGCCCTTCGGCGGGCTGCAGAACTTTAAAATCAGCGCGCTGTCGAGGAAATGTTTCTCCGCGATTCCTTCCGGCGTGCGGATGGCGGTGAGGTTCATCTTCCGGTTCCACTCGGCGAGCAGTTCCGCGTAGATGCGGAACTGCTCTTTCTGCCGGGGCGAAAGCGGCAGCCCGGCCTTCTCCGCAAGACCGGCGAAAAGCTCCGCGGCGCCGCTCATACGGCCTCGCCCCGGCCTTCCCGGTTCAGCCAGATCAGCAGGACGGAGATGTCGGCCGGGCTCACGCCCGAAATCCGCGAAGCCTGGCCCACGCTCTCGGGCCGGACGGCCTGCAGCTTCTCCTGCGCCTCTTTCCGCAGGCCGGTGATTTTCGTGTAATCCGCGTCCTGCGGCAGGCGGCGGTTTTCGAGCCGGCGCATCTCGGCAATCTGCGCTTTCTGGCGGCGGATGTAGCCCTCGTACTTCAGCTCTATCTCCACATTCTCGAAAATCGCGCCGGGGTACGCGGGGCGGTCCGGGTCGGCGGGAGAGAGCGCGCGGTAATCGAGCTGCGGGCGGCGGAGCAGCTCGGCCAGCGTCACGCCTGAGGAAACCGGCGCTGTTTCATGTGAAACAAGCAGGCGGTTCAGCTCCTTCGTCGGCGAAAACACCGTGCGCCGCGCGCGGGAAAGCTCCGCGCGCTTCTGCGCCTCCTTGTGCTGGAAGCGCGCCCACCGCTCGTCCGAAATCAGGCCGATGCGGCGGCCGATCGGCGTGAGGCGCTCGTCGGCGTTGTCCTGCCGGAGGACGAGGCGGTACTCGCTGCGCGAGGTCATCATGCGGTAAGGCTCCTTCGTGCCCTTGGTAATCAGGTCGTCGACCAGCGTGCCGATATAGCTGCCCGCGCGGTCCAGAATCATCGGCGCGCGCCCCCTGATTTTGAGGGCCGCGTTCACGCCGGCGACAAAGCCCTGCGCGGCGGCCTCTTCGTAGCCGGAGCTGCCGTTGAACTGCCCCGCGCCGTACAGGCCGGGGAAGTCGCGGAACTCCAGCGTCGCGCGAAGCTGCAGCGGGTCGGCGCAGTCGTACTCGATGGCGTAGGCCGTGCGCATAATCTCCACATGCTCCAGCCCCGGAATCGTGCGGTAAAAGGCGAGCTGCACGTCCTCCGGCAGCGAGGAGCTCATCCCCTGCAGGTACATCTCCTCGGTGTCCAGCCCGCACGGCTCGATGAAGAGCGGGTGGCGCTTTTTGTCCTTGAAGCGCACCATCTTGGTCTCGATGCTCGGGCAGTAGCGCGGACCGATTCCCGTGATGCCGCCGGTGTAGAGCTGCGAGCGGTGCAGGTTCCGCAGGATGATGCGCTTGGTCTCCTCGTTGGTCCACGTGACGTAGCAGACCGCGCGGTTCCTGCCGGGCTGCAGCGTGTCGTACGAGAACGGGACGACCGGGTCGTCGCCGTGCTGCACCTGAAGGCCGTCGAAATTGATGCTGGAGCGCAGCACCCGCGCGGGGGTGCCGGTTTTGAACCGGCGCAGGCGGATGCCGAGCTTCCGCAGCGAGGAGGTCAGGAACGCGGCGGGGAACATGCCGTCCGGCCCGCTTTCGTAAGAGACCTCGCCCACGAAGATTTTGCCGGCCAGATAGGTGCCGGTCGCAAAGATGACCGCCTTTGCCGTGAACGTGGCGCCGAAGCGGGTCGTCAGCTTCCACAGGCCGCCCCCGCCCGGCGCGACGGAGACGACCTCCGCCTGGCGCAGCAGCAGGCCGGGCTGGCGCTCCAGCTTGCGCTTCATGATTTTGCCGTACTCGCGCCGGTCGATCTGCGCCCGCAGCGAGTGGACGGCCGGCCCCTTGCCGCGGTTCAGCATCCGGCTCTGGATGAAGCACTCGTCGGTCGTGCGGCCCATCTCGCCGCCGAGCGCGTCGAGCTCGCGGACGAGGTGCCCCTTCGCCGTCCCGCCGATGGAGGGGTTGCACGGGCAGTTTCCCACCGCGTCCAGATTGATGGTGAAAACAATCGTCTGACACCCCAGGCGAGCCGCGGCGAGGCCCGCCTCGATTCCCGCGTGCCCCGCGCCGATGACGGCCACGTCGATGGCTCCGGCGTCGTAACTCAAAATCGGTTCCCCTTTTCCAAAGACTGATTTATTTTCCCACGCAGAAACGGCGGAACACATCGTCCACCACTTCTTCCGTGACCTTCTCGCCCGTCAGCTCCAGCAGCGCGGAGACCGCGTCCTCCACCGAAATCGTCACGGCGTCAAACGTCATGCCGGCGCGCAGGGCCTCCAGCGCCTCGCCGAGGCTCTCGTCCGCGCGGCGCGCGGCGTCCCGCTGGCGCTCGGTGAACAGCGCCCCCTGCGAAGGGTCGCAGTCCGCCGCGTCCAGCACGTCCAGCACCGCGCGCGTCAAACTTTCCAGCCCTTCGCCGGAAGCGGCCGAGATGGATACGATATGTTTAAAATAGTGCTGAATATACTTTTTGTCTAATTTCTGCGGCAGGTCGATCTTGTTGACGACCGCCACGCACGGCAGGCCGCGGACTTCTTCCGCGAGGCCGCGGTCGTCCGCGTCCCACGGGCGGGAGGCGTCGAAGACGGCCAGCACCAGCTGGGCGGAGCGCGCGCGGGCGCGGGCGCGGGAAACGCCCGCCTTTTCGACGGGGTCGTCCGTCCGGCGGATGCCGGCGGTGTCCGCCAGGCGCAGCGGCACGCCGCCGAGCAGCACGGTGTCCTCCACCACGTCGCGCGTGGTGCCGGCGTACCGCGTGACGATGGAGCGGTCGCACCCGGCCAGCAGGTTCATCAGCGTGGATTTGCCCACGTTCGGCTTGCCGGCGATCACGGTGTCCACCCCTTCGCGCAGGGCGCGGCCGGCCTCGAACTGCCGCAGCAGCGCGTCGAGCCGGCTCTTTGCGCCGCCGAGCGTCTTTTCAAGGCCCCCGGCCGTGACGGCCGGCACGTCGTCCTCCGGGTAATCGGCCCAGGCGTCGAGGTGCGCCGCGGCGCCGGTCAGCGTTTCGCGCACTTCGCGGATTTTTTTCTCCAGCGCGCCGCCGTGCCCGGCCAGCGCCGCCCGCGCGGCCTGCTCGCCCCGGGCCGAGACGATCTGCATCACGGACTCGGCCTCCGTGAGGCCGAGCTTGCCGTTCAGAAACGCGCGCCGGGTGAACTCGCCCGGCCCGGCGGGGGCGGCGCCGGCCCGCAGCACCGCCCGCAGCAGGCGGCGGGTCACGTACAGCCCCCCGTGGCAGGAAAGCTCCACCACGTCCTCGCCCGTAAAGCTGGCCGGCGCGCGGAAATTCAGCGCGATGACCTCGTCGATCAGGGCGCCGTCCGCGTCGTGCGCATGGCCGAACAGCGCGCGGTACCCCCGGATGTCGTCGAGCGTCTTTCCGTGCGCCGAAACGAACACCCGGCCCGCGACCTCCCGCGCGCGCGGGCCGGAAATCCGCACCACGCCGATGGCCGCCGGCGCCTGCGCGGTCGAAATCGCCGCGATGGTGTCGCCCGGCGCGTGGTAAGTAAACCGTTCCATGGTGAATTCCTCCGTGCAAAAAAGGGCAATCCCAACACGGAATCGCCCCTGGATTTGATTCAGTCTTTTTTCGCGCCGTCCACCCGGCCGTAAAGCGGCGTCTTCAGGTTCTCTTCCGGCCTTGTCGCAGGAGCCCCGCCGGAAACGGGAACCCCGCCGGAAACGGGCGGGGTGCTTTCCGGTCCCGGCTCGGGCCGTCCGCCGGGCTCCGGCCGCCCGCCCGGCTCGGGCCGCCCGCCGGGCTCCGGCCGCTTTTCATACGGTCTCTCATACGGCCTTTCGCGGTAAGAGCGGTTCCGGTCACCCGCCGGGTACCGGTCACCAGAACGGCCGTTCGGGTTTCTGGAACGCCCCGGACCCCCGGACCTCGGCCGGCCGCCAGCCGGGTACCGGCCGCCGGACGGGTACCTGTTGCCGGCACGGCTCGGGCGGCGGCGCTCGCCGGCCACGGGGCCAATCACCACGTGGCGCCGGAGGTCCTCCCCCTCCGACCACGACTTGGCGCCCTCGACCGTCTGGACGGAGGTGTGGATGATGCGGCGCTCGTAGGGGTTCATCGGCTCCAGCGAGACGTTGCGCCCGGTGCGCAGGGATTTTTCCGCCATTTTGCGGCCGAGGGACTCCAGCGTGCGGCGGCGCTTCTCGCGGTAATGCCCGATGTCGAGCGCGACGCGGTAGTAGGGGCCGCCCTTGTGGTTGGCGACCAGCCCGGCGAGGTACTGGAGGGCGTCCAGCGTCTCGCCCCGGTGGCCGATCACAAAGCCGATGTCGCTGCCGCTGAGGGTCAGCAGGGCGCCGCCCTCCTCTTTGCGGACGGAGACGTCCGCGCCGCTCACGCCCATGCGGGAAAGCACGTTCTTCAGGTACCTGGCCGCGGCTTCGGCGGGGTCGTCCTCGATATAGACCCGCACTTTGGCGGGGCTTCCGCCGAACAGGCCGAACGTCTTGCGGGTCGGCATCTCCAGAATCTCGAACTCCGCCTCATAGGATTCCACGCCCAGCTTTTTGCAGGCGGCTTCCTTCGCTTCCTCCACCGTCGGGCCCGTTCCGATTGCTTCTTTCATGTTGATCCCTCCCACAACAGGTTTGCGGCTGCGCCCGCGCCGGAACACCCTCAATGTTTTCTCTTTTTCCCTTTCGTCTGGGCGGTTCCGGCTGCTGGCCGGGCTCCGGCTGCAGCGAGTTTGACCGCGGGCAGCGGCTTGAGGGCGGCTTCCTCCTGCTCGCGCAGGGCGACCCTGCGCGCCTCGGCCTGGGCGTTCAGGTCATCCGGTGCAAACCAGATGTTCAGCGCCACCGTCTGCAGAAAGCCGAGCAGCAGCGAAAGGATATAGTAGAACCCCACGGCGGCCGGCATGGTGGCGGCGAGCCACACGGAAAACAGCGGGAAGATGAAAAGCGTCGCCTTCATGCACCCCTGCTGCTGCTGCATTCCGGGCTGCATCTTCATTGTGAAGTACTGGGTGAGGTAGGCCAGCACCAGGTTCCCGATCGGGATGACCCACAGGTTCGAGCGGAACATGGTGCCGAAGATATTGCCCGGGTCGCAGGGCGTGTCCAGCAGATTCAGGCCCAGAAAGCGGAACCCGTGACTGAACGACTCCAGCCGGGCCATCTCCTGCGCGCTGAACATGGTCAGGTAGGGCCGCAGCTCGGCGAAGTGCTTGACGACCTCAATCTGCGCGTAGGTCTGGTTGAACGTGGAGCTGATGCCCGGCACGTGGCCCAGCAGGCTGACCGCCTTGTCGATTCCGGCGGAAGAGAGGTGCAGCGCGTTCGCCATGGGGAACAGCACCGTGTTGTACAGGCAGAACATCACGAGCAGCGGGATGAACATGGTGGAGCACCCGCCCGCCGGGTTGACCCCCTCCCGCTCGTAGAGCTTCTGCGTCTCTATCTGCAGCTTCTGCTTGTCCTTCGCGTACTTCTTCTGCAGGTCCTTCATCTTCATCGTCAGCCTGCTGCTGGCGGCCATCGACCGCTGCGTCTTGATGGAAAACGGGAACGTCAGCAACTTGAAGAAGACCGTGAACAGGATGATGGCTCCGCCGTAGTTTTTGACCTGCACATAAAAAAACCACAAAAGGTAGCCGATCAGGCTCCCCAGAAAATTAAAAAGATCGTTCATGCGGAAAATTTCCCTGCCTTCCGAGTTAATGCCTGTCCTTTTTTTCAGGGACGGGGTCGTACCCGCCCCGGCTGAAAGGATTGCAGCGCAGGACCCGGTACAATGCCAGAAAAAAGCCTTTGAAGGCGCCGAACCGCTCGATGGCCTCTATCGCGTAATTGGAGCAGGTGGGGTAGAACCGGCAGCACGGTTTTTTCAGCGGAGAAATCGCGCGCTGGTAAAACCGGATGCAGCGGATCAGCAGCCTTTTCATCGCAGGACGCCGGCCGCCTTCAGGTGGCGCTCCATCGCGCGCCGCACCTGCTGGCTCTTCGCCATCGGCGTGCGCGCCCGCGCCACAAACACCAGGTCGCAGCCGCCGGCCACCCGCCCCGAAAGCGGGCGGAACGCCGCGCGTATCACCCGGCGCGACCGGCTGCGCCGCACGGCGTTCCCGGTCTTCTTGCTCGTCGTGATGCCGGTCCGCAGCAGGCCGCTCCGGTTTTTTACGACATACGTCACCAGAATGGGGCTCACATAGTATTTTCCCCTGCTGTACGCCCTGCGGAAATCCCTGTTCTCTCTGATTGTAACATACCCAGTCATAAATACAACCTGTCCACACTGAAAAATGATGGAAAAAAACAAAACGGCAGGGCCGCAGACAAAGAGAGGCCGCTCCCCGCGGCCCCCAGCTTCTCCCGCGTCAAATCCGCGCGCCCGTTCAGTACGACAGGCGCGCCCTTCCCTTCGCCCTGCGGCGCGAAAGCACCTTGCGGCCGTTGCTGGTGGCCATGCGCTTGCGGAAACCGTGCACTTTCTGGCGGTGCAGCTTCTTCGGCTGGTAAGTCCTGAGCATGGATACCCCTCCTTTCCAAATAAACGGAACCTCGTTTTGTCATTATATCGTATTTCCTCCCCTTCTGTCAACTGCAGCGGCGTGTCGCCGCTCCCACCGGCCCGGCGTGGGGAACGGCGAAAGCTGAAAGTTTGGTTTGCCGGGACAGGATAAGACAACTCCCGGCGGCAGCGTGACGCTGCATCCACCGGCCCGCCGTTCAGAACGAAGCGAATCGAAAGCTTTGTCTGGCGGGACAGGATAAGACATCTCCCGGACGCATCCGCGTCTTACGCGCCTCCGGCGGCCACGAAACGGGGCCGGCAGTTTATCGCGGGCTTCCCACTCGCCCCGGGTGCGCTTTCGATAGGCTTTCCCGGAATCTGAAAGCCCCGGCCGCCGCAGAAAAGTCCTGCACCCGGCAAGCGCTTTCAAGTAAGCTCTTTTATCGGGCAAAAATGCCCTCGATTGCAACCCCCGTCGTCCATGGGAACCGC
>ENA-UOOK01003454-UOOK01003454.1-fermentation-metagenome-genome-assembly--contig:-NODE-3454-length-17956-cov-5.526395_pt1 | contig 17956 bp, 9 predicted proteins | sample MGYA00245777_ERZ724023 | MGnify/ENA primary metagenome ERZ724023 (study PRJEB28704, sample SAMN03018312) | fermentation metagenome | biome: anthropogenic terrestrial biome; feature: soil; material...
GAAAATTCGGCTCGTTGCGGGTCATAGGCGACATATAACTTTGGCAGCAGAGCCGGGGCGATCCGCTGATATTGCCCGTGTTCATGAGCCAGAAAGTATTCTTTTTCGAAGTCCATATACATCAGGCCGTTATAGATTTGGAAGACCGCCTGCTTGGACATGGCTATGCCTTGAGCGATACCGCTTCGGTGCCGGACAACATTCTTAAAATGGCTCTTATAAGAAGCAATTACAACAATGCTGTATCAGCTCTGGCTGAGGCACGGCGAAACTTGTCTCAAACTACTATTGCGGCTCCTATATCCGGTGTGATTGCCAATCTGAATGCCAAGGAGAATAATCACTCATCAACCTATCAGAATTTTTGCGAGATACTGGATATTAACTCTATGCACCTGGTATTTAACGTACTGGAGACGGAGATGCCCCTGGTAAAGGTAGGACAGAAAGTGGAGCTCTTTCCTTTTGCCCTTTCGGGCAAGTCCTTCACCGGCACGGTGAGCAGCATCAACCCCGCCGTGGATGATAAAGGCATGGTGCGCATCACGGCCAGTGTGCCAAACCCCAACCAGAACCTGATGTACGGGATGAATGCCCGCGTGCTTCTAAAAAATGCCATTCCCGATTGTCTGATCATCCCCAAAGAAGCCGTACTCTACCGCCAGAACAGGCAAGTAGTATTTGTTTACAAAGAAGGCAAAGCTATCTGGACCTACGTCACAACCAGTCACGAGAACTCCACTCATGTAGCTGTATCAGAAGGGCTGGAAGAAGGCATGGAAGTAATAGTGGAGAATAATTTGAATCTTGCCCATGAGGCTCCTGTGACAGTCAGTAGTCAACAGTAAGCTGTTAAACAAAGAACAGTAACTGATTACTGAAAAATGAAAAACTCTTTTTCCATAAATATCACCTTCTTACTTCTTTCCATTATTGGATTGACTCTTCTGCCACGGCTTCCGATTCAGCTTGAGCCTCAACGCACAGGCGATGCTGTATATATAAGCTATTACTGGCACGGGATGGGTGCGGAGGTTCTTGAGCGAGAAGTAACCTCTCCCATCGAGGGTGCTCTGTCTGCTTTAAGAGGGGTGAAAAGTATATCATCAAATTCCTACAAAGGTTACGGTCAGGTTACTCTGGAGTTTAAAAAGGGTACAGATATGGATGCTGCCCGTTTTGAGGTGGCCTCTCAGATGCGCAGTCTGCATCCCCGTTTGCCGGCAGGGGTTCAGCTACCACAGGTAAGCTTCCGGGGTGGCGGTGGTGAGGATGACCCTCTATTACTGGTTTACACTATTAACGGGGAAGGCAGTAGCTATTCTTTACAAGAGTATGTTGTCAAAAACATAGTACCCCATATCAGCAACCTTGCTGATATCAGCCGGGCTGATGTTACCGGAGCTCAGCCTCTGGAATGGGAGCTTATGTATGATAAGGAACAATTGATGCTTTATGGACTCTCCGTCAATGATTTGAAAAGGGGCATAAATGAATACATGGGTCGCAAAGAACTTGGGCAATCCCAAATAAACAGGGGCGGCAAAACAGAAACCATACATCTTAGCTTTAGCCCAAGTGATATGGACAGCCTGCAATGGGAGAATATAGTGGTTGCCAAATCCGGTGAGCGGATAATCTATTTTACTGATGTAGCCAAACCCATGCTAAAGGAGAGTGAGCCTACATCATACTTTAGGGTGAACGGCTTAAACACTGTTTACCTGAGAGTTCACTCAGCCAAGGGAGCAAACCAAATGGCTCTGTCGAAGGAGATAGAATCGCTTATCAGCACTTTAAAGGTGTCCTTCCCACAAAATTTCTCGATGCTTGTCAATTACGACGCATCCAAGCATATAAGCGAAGAAATTCAGAAGATTGTCTCTCGTGCCCTGTTAGCCATCATTATTCTGCTCTTGTTTGTTTTATTGACAAGTCGCAAATGGCGCTACCTGCTAATTATCTCCCTTAGTCTGTTAGCCAACCTGTGTACAGGTTTTATATTCTACTATTTACTCGGTATCGAGATTCACCTCTATAGCCTCGCCAGCTTCACGGTGTCCTTAGGGATAATTATCGATAACACCATTATAATGGCCGATCACCTGCGCCATTTTCACAACCGCAAGGCTTTTCTGGCCATATTAACGGCTACCATTACTACTATTGGTGCCATGTCGGTTATCATTTTCCTAAAGGAAGAGCAGCGTCTCAATCTGATGGATTTTGCTACTGTGATAATAATAAACCTTAGCGTCTCGCTGGTTGTGGCTTTGTTCTTTGTTCCAGCACTTATGGACAAAGTTCCCCTAAAAAAGAATGGTAACAGAAAAGCTATCAGGCGAATAAGACGGACAGTTAAGCTTAGTCTGGCCTACGGCCGCTTTATCGGCTTTGGCACAAAGCGCAAATGGGCCTTTGCCCTGGTTCTATTATGGGGTTTTGGCTTCCCGGTATTTTTTCTTCCCGACAAAATTGAGAGCAAGGAACAAAAAGAATGGAATGAATATTCCGGTGAGGAAAAACCATCTGCCCCATGGTATATTTCGCTTTACAACAAGACTCTGGGCAATCAGACTTATGTAGCAGAAGTTAAACCATGGGTCAACAAGATATTGGGAGGCAGCTGGCATTTGTTTTCCAACTATTATGCCAGTCAAGACTTCGGCTGGGACAATGCCCAAACCCGCCTATGGGCCAGGGGCAGTATGCCCGATGGATCGACAATTCATCAGATGAACGATGTTTTTGTTGAGTTGGAGAATTTCCTGGCTTCATTTGACGAGATTGAGATGTTTACCTCCACCATCTATAGCATTGACCAGGCGGCGATCGAGATAAGTTTTAAGCCGGAGTTTGAGAACGGAGCCTTTCCCCACCAGCTAAAAAATGAGCTGATCAGGAAAGCCAACGAGATAGGCAGCAGCGATTTTTCTATCTATGGCGTGGGACAGGGTTTCAGCAATGCTTCTTATGATGGCATGAGAAACAACCGCCTGCAATTAAGGGGGTATAATTACGACCTCTTATTGCAGCAGGCCGAGCGTCTTAAGGACAGCTTGCTAACCAACCCCCGAATTGAGGAGGTGATAATCCAAACCGGCCAATCGTGGCGAGGCAAGCCCCGCTACGAATATGTGATGGGTCTGGATCGCAACAAGCTTGAGGAGACAGGCAGCTCGTTAAGCAACCTGTATTTTAACCTTCTCTATGTTACACCCAATGATCTTGATGCAGGATATATCTCAGGCAAAGATGGCATGGTATCGCTTGTCCTGAGGGAGGCAAACAAAAACCATACTAACGTATGGACAATGGAAAATACCATGTTAGCATCGGGTGTGACTGCCTATCGCCTGAAGGATATAGGTAAACTGAAGAAAGAAAGAACGGGCGATGTAATCCGAAAATATAACCAGGAATATGAGCTGAATTTAGAGTATGATTTTATTGGGCCATGGGAGCTCAACCGTCGTGTGATAGATCGCTATATTGAGCAAATTCGCGCCATCTTGCCCATGGGCTTTTCTATTCACGATACCAGCGGCTGGTGGGGATGGCAGCAGGATGAGAAATCGCAATACTGGCTATTGCTTATGGTAGCGGCAGTGATCTTTTTGCTGAGCTCCATACTATTTGAGTCATTAAAGCAGCCTCTTGCAGTATTATCGGCCATCCCGGTATCCTTTATCGGACTCTTCCTGACCTTCTATATTTTTAAACTGAATTTCGACCAGGGAGGCTATGCTGCCATGCTCTTATTGTGCGCGCTAACCATCAATGCTTCCATCTATATTATAAATGATTACAATAATTTGAAGAAACAAAATAAGAATCTGTCTGACTTTGCGCTTTATATGAAGGCATTTAATAATAAAATCATACCCATCCTTCTAACCATCTTTTCAACGATCCTGGGACTTATGCCCTTTTTGATAGGAGGAAAAGAGGAGGGCTTCTGGTTTTCATTAGCGGCCGGGGCATCAGGCGGATTGCTTTTTTCACTGATAGCTGTAATAGTGTGGTTGCCGATGATGATGATAAAAAAACAGTAAACAGTAAACAGTGAGCAGTGAACAGTAAGCAGTATACTGATAACTGATGACTGATAACTGATGACTGATAACTGATGACTGATAACTGATGACTGATAACTGAAATATGGTAAGATTTCTTATTACGCGACCAATTGCAACGATAATGACTTATGTGGCCATTCTCACATTGGGGTTAGTGGCTATTGGTTTACTGCCTGTATCGCTGATGCCGGATATTGATATTCCTGAGATAACAGTTCAGGTAAACCGGCCGGGTGAGTCGGTTCGCCAAATAGAAGACGGTATTATTGCCCCGATGCGCTACCAGCTGATGCAGCTTCCTCATCTGGACAACATGACCAGCGAGAGTCGCGATGGCCGTGCCCTTATACGCTTGCGCTTCAGCCACGGGGCAGATATTAATTATGCCTTTATTGATGTCAATGAAAAGGTAGATGCTGCCATGCGTAGCCTCCCCTCCGATATGGAAAGGCCTGCAATTATCAAAGCCTCGGCTTCCGATTTACCGGTATTTTATATCAATCTTTGGCAAGAGAATGCCAATGAGCAGCAGTTTCTGGAGTTAAGCACTCTTGCAAGAGCGGTTTTAATTAAGCGCCTGGAGCAATTGCCTGAAGTGGCGATGGTGGATGTTACCGGTCATCTGGATCCTGAACTCTACATAGAACCTAATGAGTCCTTGCTGAAATCGCTGGGTATTACTTATTACGACATAGTCCGGGCGCTGGAACAGAACAATTTAACTTTGGGCTCACTACAGGTAGCCGATGGACAGTACTTGTTTAACATCCGCTTTTCCAACGCTATGCACAGCGTTGATGATGTAAAGGATATCCGTCTTAGGGTAGGCTCCCGTTTTATGAAATTGGAGGATCTGGCAAATATTGGAATACGGGCACAAGACCAGGATGGGGCCTTCCTCAATGGAGAGCAAAGAGCCCTGTCATTAGCCATTATAAAGCAGTCGGATGTTAGGATGAAGGATTTAAAAAGCAGCGTACAAGGCATGCTGGATAGGTTTGGCCGGGAGTATCCGGAGGTAAAATCACAAATTATACGTGACCAGACAGCTCTGCTGGAATATTCAATAAAAGACCTTCGCGACAACCTTGTTATAGGAGGTATCTTAGCGTTTATTATTTTGTTCTTTTTCCTGAAAGATGGAAGGGCTCCATGGCTTATCGGGATATCCATCCCCACGGGGCTGATTGTAAGCTTGCTGTTTTTCTATCTTGTAGGTATCTCCATCAATATAATCTCGTTATCGGGCTTAATTCTGGGCATAGGCTTGATGATAGACAACTCAATCATCGTTATTGATAATATCACTCAGTATGTTGACCGTAAGGTTCCTTTACTTGAGGCCTGTGTCAAAGCCACCAACGAGGTAATCAGCCCCCTTCTCTCATCCGCTCTTACTACCTGTGCTGTATTTGTTCCCCTGGTATTTTTAAGCGGCATCGCGGGAGCTCTTTTCTATGACCAGGCTATAGGGGTGGCTATTGGCTTAATGTCATCGCTTGTAGTGTCCATTACCATTATCCCTGTACTCTATTATCTGTTTAGTATGCGGGCTGATCGCAAGGGGAAGCTGAGAAAGGGAGGTTTGACCAGACTTCTGCAAAAAATAAATCTTTTTAATATAGAAGAAAACTATGCTAAGGGCTTCGACCGGGTGTTCAAATACCGCAAGGCTTCAATGCTTATATGTCTTCTACTACTTGTACCTATGATACTTTTAGGTGTATTCCTGCAAAAAGAGCGTTTCCCAAGTTTCCATCACAGCGATATTCTTGTGTCGATAGACTGGAATGAGCGCATTAACTTAGAGGAGAACTGTAAACGGTTAAATATTATAAATGAAGCTGTTGATGAATTCTTGCTGGTTAACACAAGCTATGCCGGAACACAAAAATACCTTTTGCATAAGGATATGGATCAATCAGTTTCGGAAGCACAACTGTATTATGATTGCCATAGCGAAGATGACCTGAAACTGCTGGAAGCAAGGATAAGCGGAATAATGAAAGAACAATGGCCGGGTGCCTTACTTGAACTACAGGTGCCGGAAACAATTTTCGAGAAGCTTTTTGAGAGTGACCCTGCAGTTATTGTTGCCAAGGTTAGCGATAATCAATCACGCGGAGTGCCTGATTACCCTCGTATGACTGAGATAAGTAGCCGTTTAAATACGCTTTATCCCGAGGCAGGAATTATGTCGCCGGCAGCAGAAAGTTATATCGAGATTAGCGCAATTCCCGAGCGGCTATTGCTTTATGACGTTGACCCTGGAGCCCTTTATGAACGTCTGCGGATAGCTTTAAATGCCCATCAGGTTGATGTGCTGCATACCGGCTCCCAGTATATACCCATAGTAATTGGCAATTCACCCAAAGGTATCGAAAACCTGTTAAATGAGTTGATGGTGGAAAATCGTCATCAGCTTGAAATTCCTGTAAAAGCACTTGTCAACTCTAAAATCAAAGAGGACTATAAGATTCTGATGGGCGACGAACAGGGTCCCTTTGTGCCGGTTAGTTTTCATACTGTACCTACACGTGCCGTGGAAGGCTTGATGGGAGATATTTCGCGTAAGCTCAAAGATGAATACAAGGTTGACACCAGTTTTGCAGGCAGCTTTTTTGGCTCACGTCAGTTAATTAAAGAGCTAGCCGTGGTTCTTCTTATTGCACTTGCCCTGCTCTACTTTATTCTGGCTGCACAATTTGAATCTCTCGCTCAGCCTTTTATTATTCTCCTGGAAATTCCCATTGCCATATTCGGAGGCCTGATTATGCTATGGCTGTTTGGCGGCTCTATCAATATTATGTCGATGATAGGCATAATCGTGATGTGTGGAGTGGTAATTAACGATTCTATACTCAAAATTGACACTATCAACCACCTTCGTTTGGAGGGAATGCCCGTGCTTGAAGCCATCAAAGAAGGTGGGCATCGCCGCTTGAAATCAATTATTATGACTGCCTTAACAACGGTTCTGGCTTTAATGCCGGTAATATGGGGTAGCGGCATGGGAAGTGAGCTCCAAAGACCTTTGGCATTAACAGTAATCGGAGGAATGGTGATAGGAACCGTTATAAGCTTGTATGTAATACCTCTGTTCTATTATTATTTGTATAGAAATAAGACAGTAAGCAGTCAACAGTGAGCAGTAAGCAGTTTAGGGTTTGGTGTTACAAACCCTGTGTAACGAAATATTGAAAAATAGAATAAAATGAAAAAGGCACTGGTTTTAGTAGTATTTATGCTTTTGCATCAGCTTGCTTGCTTTTCTCAGGAGAGCATAAGATTAACTTTGCATGATGCACTGAGTCTTGCACAGGAACAATCGTTGCAAGCCTTTCTGAATAAGCATTACTATATGACGGATTATTGGGCTTATCGGAGCTTTCAGGCCGATATGCTACCTTCGGTTAGTTTGCGGGCCACGCCACTGGCATATTCTAACGCTTCAGAACTGCGTTTTAATTGGGAAAACCAGACTGATGAATACACAAGGACAGAAAATCTAATTTCTAATCTAAACCTAAATATTTCTCAAAAAGTGGCAGCCACCGGGGGTACATTCTTTGTTCAATCTGAGCTTGGACGTATCGAAAATTATGGAAGGAATGAATATACTCAGTATTCGTCACGACCATTTAGTATTGGATATCAACAGCAAATATTCGGGTTCAACGAAATGAAGTGGCAACGAAGGATTGAGCCCCTGGCTTTCGAAAAAGCCAAGAAAGAGTATCTCCTTTCTAGCGAGAGTATGCATCTATCAACAATCCGCCAGTTTTTTGGGCTTATAAGCGCATCAATTCGTATGGAAATGGCGCAAACAAATATGGAAAACACGGCAAACCTGCTCAAGGTAGCTCAGCGCCGCTTTGAACTGGGCACGGTAACGCGTGAAGAACTCCTGGATTTGCGCCTGTCAAATAATAATGCGCAAATTAACCTGCAAGAAGCTCAACTTAGCTATCGTGAAGCAAAAGAAAATCTGCTCAACTTTCTGATGCTTCCAGTGGACATAGAGCTTGATATTCTGATTCCGGAGAGCCTACCCGTCAGCGATGTGGATGTTCAGCTGGTCTTACAAAAAGCCCTAGAGAACAACCCCGAAATTCTGCAGCTGGAGCAAAGCGTGCTTGAAAGTCAACGCAACGTGGAACAAGCAAATAGGGCCAGACACTTTCAGGCCGACGTGAATGTTTCTTATGGCATTAGCAAAGACGATGGGAACTATTTAAAAAGTGGTGAGCTAAAAGAAGTATATACTCCGGAATTTGAAAGTTATCAGCAATTATCCTTAGGAATAAATATTCCCATTATGGATTGGGGTCGCAATAAAGGTCGTTATGAAATGGCTAAATCGCAGCATGAAATAGTCCAGGTGGCCGGTAGGCAAACCTTACAGCAATTCAAACAAAACACTGTGACGCGCGCCATAGCTTTTAACATCCAAAAATCCCGTGTTGAATCAGCCGCCCTTTCCGACACCCTTGCCAACGAGAGCTATGAGCTTACCATGACCCGCTTCAGCAGCGGCCAGGCAGATGTTCTGAGACTAACCTCATCACAAACTGCAAAGGATAATGCTCGCCTGCAATATATTAACACCTTGTCAGATTATTGGGTCAATTACTACACCCTGCGTGAACTAACCTTGTATGATTTCGAGAACAACAGCGATATCGTGTTTGATGAAGACAAGATTTTAAAACAGTGAGCAGTAATCAGTCAACAGTCAACAGTGAGCAGTGATCAGAAAAAAGTTTAGGGTTTGGAGTTTGGGGTGACACGGAGAGCATGGAGAATACACTGAGGGCACGGAGGATAGAAGGTAGAAAATTAGCAGTTTAACATAAAAGAAGATTAATGAAGAGAATTGTTTATGTCGTCCTTTTAATATTAGTTGTTCTCCATCTTTTGCTTGGAATATGGTGGCTGGCAATTAGTTGGAGCATAGCGTGGTTTGTGGTATGGCTTTTTATCTCATCAAACAGGCTTGTGGTCAAGTTTCGTAATCTGAGCTATCTGGTTTATCCTTTAGTATTGATTGGAGTTGTGTTGCTTGCCATTTCTTTGAAAACGCTGTTTTTTGGCATCTACAAAATCCCGTCAGGCTCTATGGAAAAAACCATTGTCCCGGGAGATATAGTATGGGTTAACAACCTTAGCTACGGGCCACGTCTGCCCTATTCGCCCTACGAAGTGTCGTGGATTAACGGACTGGTGTGGCTTATTGAAGGCAAAGATGCTGATTTGGAAAAGAAATGGTGGAACTACAGGCGTTTGAAGGGCTATTCCTCACCTAAACGGGGTGATATTACTGTTTTTAACCATCCCAATCACAACATGATCTTTATCAAACGTATAGTAGCTCTGCCGGGTGACACCCTGCAAATAGTTGACGGCAGGATATTTATTAATGGCATAGAGCAGAAAAAACCACGAAAATCTCTTTACTTTTCAAAAGCTATATTTAGCACCAACATAGCGGCACATAGCATCCTCGACAGTCTGCAAATTCAAATGTATCCAAAAGGCAATAATCATACGAATGTGCAATTTAACGGCGCACTTATGCCTTCAGAATTGCTGCTGTTACAAAACCATTCAGAAGTGTTGGAAGCCGGAATAGACCCCTGCCGCCCTGATACCGCCTGGACTGTTTATCCTCACTCCGGGCATATTCATTGGACCATCGACAATTACGGCCCTTACACCCTGCCCTATAAAGGCATGAGGGTAGAATTAAATTCTGAAAACAATGGTGTTTATGAAAAACTTATACAAGAGGATGGCAATCTTCAACCGGAAGCAGAAAATGATAGTTGCAGCCATTTTGTCTTTAAACATGATTATTATTTTATAATGGGTGATAATTTTCACGACAGTGAAGATTCCCGGTATTTCGGGCCGGTCAAAGAAGAATTCCTAATAGGAAAAGCGGCCTTCATATTATATAGCAAGAATAGAAATAAGAACAAAGCTAATCGGAGTCTCTTTAAAAGCTTTGAATAGCTTTGAAAACAAGGATTAGACTAATCATCAAAAACCTTAATTTTATGTACTTATTATTGAAAAACCTAAGTAAGAATAAGAAATCCCAAATTAAAAGGCAAGTGCTAATTTTCATTACAGCCTGTTTATGGGTCTCATGCAGTCCCTGGTCAACTGAAACGCGCCAGGCCTTGAAAAAGTCCGGCGAGAATAAGGTCGAACTGGAGAAAGTTTTAAAATACTATTCTCAAGATGAAGGCGATTCATTGAAACTCAAAGCTGCCGAGTTTCTAATTGAAAATATGGATGTTCATTTTTCTTATAATAGTAAAACCTGGGATGCCTTTCAGATGGAACTGGAAACCCTTTATAACAATGAAGCCGTCTACGAAAAACTTGAGCAGAAATTAGAGGAATTATATAATAAGTATGGAAGCAGTTTAAGCTCTGACCTCACCTATATATCGGATCTTCAAACAATAAGTGCTGACTTTTTGATTAATAATATTGAAAAGGCATTTGAAAATTGGAGTGATCCTTATGCTAATCACCTTAGTTTTGATGATTTCTGCGAATACCTGCTTCCCTACCGCGCCGGGAGAGAGCCTTTAGCCGACTGGCGCAAAGAGTTTCAGGAAAACTTCATTCCTTCGCTATATGCTAGGTTTCCTGAAGAAACAGATTCAATCAGTGCAAAATATTTATGTAACCTTATCAAAACCTATCCGCACGGCAACCTCTCTACTGTAGGCGGGAAGTTACCCGATTATAATGCACATATCCTATCAATTATGCGTATGGGAAGCTGCAAGCATTATTGTGCACAAGCAACACTAGCTTCAAGATACCTAGGAATTCCGGTAAGTCTTGATTTCACCCCTCAGTGGGCAACACGTAGTTTGGGCCATGAATGGAATGCCCTGATTCAGAAAAACGGAAAACCCCTAAGTTTTGGTATAGGTGACAACTGTGAGCTTGGTGAGCATATAGAATTTATTCCTGATAGAGTTCCACCTAAAGTATATAGGCAAACTTTTTCAAAACAAAAAGAGAGCCTGGCAATGATTCGTGGGAAAGAGAATATCCCCCCTTCATTATCATCTCCATGTATGAAGGATGTAACTAATGAGTATTATGATTGCGTTGATGTTCAGGTGAGATTTGACTTCAAAGCACCGGGGAAAAACAAATTTGCCTATTTGGCAGTATTTGACAATGTTAAGTGGGTTCCTGTCGCCTGGGCAAGGCTAAGTAATGGCAGGGCACATTTTAAAAAGATGAACAAAAAAATCTTGTTTATGCCGGGATATTATAGCGAGAATAGTTTTATTCCGGCAGCATCTCCATTTATTATCGACAGCTTAGGAAATGTCAGTTATGTGGAGTTGGATTTGAATAACAAACAGAGCATGACCCTAAGCAGGAAGTATCAAAATGGCTTAGTTGATGGGAATTGTGCAGAAATGGCAGGAGGCAGATTTCAGCTTGCAAACAAGGCAGATTTTAGCGATGCAATTGATATAGCCGAAATAATGGAAAAACCCGACGCCTCATATCACATTGTCACCTCAGATATTGAAGGGTCTTACAAGTATTTCAGATATATTGCTCGTCCAAAATCACTTGGAACAATAGCAGAATTAGAATTATTTGAATCCGGGTCGAAAGAGAGATTAACAGGGAAAATAATCGGTACAGAGCAAACTATTCCAAATTTTGCCAAAGAAAATGCCTTTGACGGCGACCCTCTTACTAATTTCATAAAATGGGAATCTGATGAGGTATGGGTAGGCTTAGAATTTGACAATCCAAAGCAAATTGAGAAAATTATTTACCTGCCCGGAAATGATGATAATTGTATTCGTGACGGAGAATTATATGAATTGTTTTATTGGGATAAGATGTGGATATCGCTTGGAAAACAAACAGGTAGCAGCGAGACATATAGATTGAAATATGAGAATGTTCCCGTAGGAGCCCTATACCTACTGCGCAATCATACAAAAGGAGTAGAAGAACGCATCTTTACTTACGAAAATGGCAAGCAAGTGTGGTGGTGAAGCTGGTATCAGTCAACAGTCAACAATGAGCAGTTAAAGAGTTTCAAGTTTGGGGTTATGGGAGCACTTTCGCATGCAAGTTTCACATTTCATACAAATTTTTAAGTTTTTGGGAAAGAAATTTGTACTTTTACTGTCTGAACAACAGATAACAAATTGATTATGACTGGCGAATTAGATTGGGCTCACCTATCCTTTAGTTACATAAAAACAGATTATAACGTAAGGTGTTATTATCGCGGGGGTAAGTGGGGAGAGCTTGAAGTGAGCTCTTCCGAGCATATTTCGTTGCACATGGCTGCAACATGCCTGCATTATGGGCAGGAAGCATTTGAGGGCTTAAAGGCTTTCAGAGGAAAAAACGGTAAGATTCGGATTTTCCGGGTTGAGGAAAATGCGAGGCGTATGCTTGCCACGTCGAAAGGAATTTTGATGGCTGAAGTGCCCGAGGAGCTCTTTGTTAAAGCCTGCATAAAAGCAGTAGAGCTAAATAAAAGGTTTGTTCCTCCATTCGGATCAGGTGCTTCTCTTTATCTGCGGCCTCTGCTTATCGGGTCAGGTCCTAAAGTTGGTGTAGCTCCCGCCGATGAGTATCTCTTTATGGTATTTGTCACTCCGGTTGGGCCTTACTTTAAAGAAGGTTTTAAACCGACAAATATGATGATAACTCGTAAGTATGACCGTGCTGCGCCTAATGGAACCGGGCCCTATAAGGTTGGAGGAAATTACGCCGCAAGTCTTGCATCAGGAGAAATTGCACATGACAAGGGTTATTCAGCAGTTCTGTATTTAGACAGTCGCGAGAAGAAATATATAGATGAATGTGGCCCGGCCAATTTTTTCGGAATAAAGAACGGCACCTACATTACTCCGGAGTCAAAATCAATACTTCCTTCTATCACTAATAAAAGTTTGCTTCAGCTGGCAGAAGAAATAGGTTTAAAGACCGAAAGACGGCCTATCCCATTAGAAGAGCTCGAAACCTTTGAAGAAGTAGGTGCTTGTGGGACGGCTGCAGTTATTAGCCCTGTAGCACAGATTGATGACCTCGACACAGGCAAATCTTATGTTTTCAGCAAAGACGGGAAGCCCGGCTCTTACTCTAGCATGCTATACAAAAAGCTGCAGGCAATCCAATACGGAGAGGAAGAAGATAAATTCGGTTGGATTACAGAAGTGGATTAAATATTTAACTAAATTTTAACGTTTCGCAATCGGTTGACAGATAGACTCTTAACTATCTATCAACCGATTTTTTTTATCCGCAGCCTTGGGAAGCACGAGTAATCGCTTAATTTATCATAATTTTGCACCCCAATTGATAGAAAAGTATGCTGAACATTAGGAACATTGCGATAATAGCGCACGTTGACCATGGAAAGACCACCCTTGTAGATAAGATGCTGCTGGCCGGTAAACTCTTTAAGGATTACCAGCAAAAGGAGGATCTTTATATGGACAACAATGATTTGGAACGTGAGCGCGGGATAACAATTTTATCCAAGAACGTCTCAGTTAACTGGAAAGGAACCAAAATCAATATTATAGACACGCCCGGTCACTCCGATTTTGGAGGTGAAGTGGAACGAGTGCTCAACATGGCAGATGGTGTTTTGCTTCTGGTTGATGCCTTTGAAGGACCAATGCCTCAAACCCGCTTCGTATTGCAAAAGGCTCTCTCAATAGGACTAAAGCCCATTGTTGTAATCAACAAGGTTGACAAGCCCAACTGCAGGCCGGAGGAAGTTCAGGAAGCTGTTTTTGATTTGATGTTTAACCTTCAGGCGACAGAACATCAGCTTGATTTTGTTACTGTTTACGGCTCAGCCCGTGATAACTGGATGTCATCCAACTGGAAAGAGAAGACTTCGGATATCAGTATGTTGATGGACACTATAATTGAGCATATTCCGGCACCTAAAATCAATGATGGAACTCCCCAAATGTTGATTACTTCCCTTGACTACTCTTCATACCTTGGTCGTATAGCCATAGGTAGAATCCACAGAGGCAGTTTAAAAACAGGAATGGAGATAGCCTTAGTCAGCCGTCACGGAAATATATATAAGACCCGCATAAAAGAACTAAATGTTTTTGACGGTCTTGGCCGAGCAAAAGTTGATCAGGTGGCAACAGGTGAGATATGTGCAATTATTGGGCTGGATAAATTTGATATCGGCGATTCGATTTGCGACCCCGAAAAGCCTGAACCGCTTGATCCTATAGCCATTGATGAGCCTACTATGAGTATGCTCTTTACAATTAACAACTCTCCATTTTTTGGTAAAGAAGGTAAGTATGTTACTTCACGTCATATAAAAGAGCGGCTGGACAAAGAGCTTGAGAAAAATCTTGCACTCAGGGTTGAGGAGACCGATTCTGCAGATTCGTGGAACGTATATGGTCGGGGCGTACTTCACCTTTCAGTACTAATTGAAACCATGCGCCGTGAAGGATATGAGCTTCAGGTAGGACAGCCCCGCGTTATTATAAAAGAAATACTGGGAGAAAAACACGAGCCGGTAGAAGAATTGGCTATTGACCTTCCAGAGGGAGTTTCAGGTAAAGCAATTGAGCTTGTTACTCAGCGTAAAGGCGAGCTTAGGAGCATGGAGCGAAAAGGTGACCGAATACATCTCGAATTTATTATTCCTTCACGCGGTATTATCGGGCTTCGTAATAGCATACTCACCGCAACGGCCGGAGAGGCCGTGATGGCCCACCGTTTTATTGAATTTCAGCCCTGGCGAGGAGATATCCCAAAGCGCCAGAATGGATCTCTGATTAGCATGGAAGCTGGTACTGCGTTCGCCTATGCCATTGACAAACTTCAGGATAGAGGGATCTTCTTTATCAATCCTCAGGATGAAGTGTATATGGGTCAAGTTATTGGTGAAAACAATCGCGAGGGCGACCTTACCATTAATATTACAAAGAGTAAAAAGCTCACTAATATGAGAGCTTCCGGTTCTGATGATAAGGTAAGGATTGCCCCGCCGGTAATATTTAGCCTTGAAGAAGCTTTAGAATATATTCAAAGAGATGAATATGTAGAGGTTACCCCCAAGTCAATAAGGCTACGTAAAATATTGCTCCAGGAACATGAAAGGAAAAGAAGCTCAAAACAAGTTTAAAATAAGTTATAAGTATTAGGTTCAAGGTTCTATGTTCAAGGTTCTATGTTGAGAATAGCAGTTTACTCACTTTGAACTTCAAACCTAAAACCTTGAACTCTTTCATTGTTAACTGTTAACTGCTCACTGATGACTGTTGACTGATAGACAACTACTGAAAACAAAAAAGCCACCTTCAAGGTGGCTTTTTTATGCTCCTCAGGTAGGACTTGAACCTACGACCTACGGATTAACAGTCCGCCGCTCTAACCAACTGAGCTACTGAGGAATAAATCATGCAACATTCCTTTTTCAAAAAAAAGAATGAGAAAATCTTTACTTTTCTCAAATGCCCTGCAAAACTATATGGTTTCTCTTAATTTTGCAAATAATTATGATAAAAAATTCCATCTTTGTACCACAAAATAGACACAGCATAATTATGGGAAAAGTGTTAGGAATGGGCAATGCCTTAGTTGATATTCTGTTAAAGCTGGAAAACGATCTACTATTAGAAACTCTGGCTCTGCCTAAAGGGAGTATGCAGCTGGTCGATAGCCGGACTGCGGCCGATGTGATTCGGGCTGTGGGGCACAACGGAGCCACAAAAGCTTCAGGCGGCTCTGCCGCTAACACAATACATGGTCTGGCAAACTTAGGCGTTAAGACAGGCTTTCTTGGCAAAGTTGGCAAAGATGAATGGGGAGCCTTTTTCAAAAAAGACATGGAAAGCTTAGATATCGATCCCATCCTTTTGGAGAGCAACACCCAGTCAGGGAGAGCTATAGCACTGATTTCACCCGATTCAGAGCGAACCTTTGCAACCTATTTAGGGGCTGCGGTTGAAATGAGGGCAGAAGACATCCCATCTGATGTATTTAGCGATTACTCCTATTTGCATATTGAGGGTTATTTGGTGCAAAATCAGGAGCTTATCGAAGAAGCTGTCAAGCGTGCTAGGCAACATGGAGTTAAAGTATCTCTCGACCTTGCCAGTTTTAATGTGGTGGAGGAGAACCTGGAATTTCTTCGTGGAATTGTCAGAGACTATGTTGACATCCTTTTTGCTAATGAGGAAGAGGCAAAATCGTTTACCGAAGGCTTAGAAGATGAGGCGGCTCTGGAGTGGATGGGAAAATTATGCGATATGGTGATTCTTAAATTGGGAGCGGAAGGATCTTTGATAAAACACAAAACAGAACTCGTGAGGGTGAAAGCAGTAGTAGCAAACCCTGTGGACACAACCGGCGCCGGTGACCTGTATGCTGCCGGTTTTTTATACGGCTTAATAAACTCTCTTTCGCTGAAAAAATGTGGTGATATTGGCGCTCTGCTGTCGGCTCGTGTAATTGAGGTAGTGGGTCCTAAAATGGACAGCCAAATGTGGGAAAAACTGAGCAAAGAAGTTGAAAAACTATCTTAAAAGGGGAAATGACCTAATTGTTGCTTCTTGGTCACCTGATCAAACCAAATCAAGTCAATAAGTTTTCGGGCATTAGGCCCATCCATAAACTGTTTCAATTTCACGCGTCTTACGTTGATATCATTTGAAGTATAAGGCCGGTTCAAGCATGTATTAATACTGCTCATCCACTCTTCCCTGTTTTTCGCAACATAACACAATGAGGAGAGACCAGTATTTTGAACCATTTCAGGTGAAACAATACAATGCCGACCTTCAAACAGCGAAACCAACAGTTTCAGCCGCAAACCTGTAGTCTGCTGAGCCGGCAGCAAAACTGCAGTCGCATTTTGAATAAGATTCTCCATTGTGCTATGATTGACGTTGGCTTTGATCTCGACTTGTTCTCTGCCCTCACAGGCCTTAATCAATTCCCGGTCAGGCTCTCTACCGGCTAATATCAGCTTGGTATCCATTTGTTGGCAAATATCCATCAAAAAAAGAGCAGCTATAATGTTCTCTGCAATCGATAAATCGCCATGATAAAGCAAATATTGGCCTGTGCCCTCCTTACCAAACACCTCATCAAATCCGCTAAATGCAGTAATTAAACTACAGGTGGAATAGTAGTTTCTAAAGAATTCATTATCGTTGGGGGAAATAGGAATCAAGCCGCTTACATCAGGAAGGGACTTCTCGAATCTAAATAATCTATATGCCTCAATAGAATAATAAAGCCTTTTTAGGACCGAAGACTCCAACTTAGCCAATGACCTATAATACCTGTGCTCAACATTATGCAATCTGACCCAAATATTACGCCCCTTAAGTCGCTTATCCTTTAAAACAGCACAGGTATGAACACCTTCAAGAAGAATTGGATAATCATCCTTGCACAATCTTTCAACCAAATTCTTATTAATCCGGCTATTCACGATATAAGGAGTAAGTGATAACTGCCTTGAAAAGCCTGTTTGCCGTTCGTAATAATATACTTCACGACAAAACTCATTGAGCATTTCGGAAGCTTTTCGGTCTCCATAACGAAAGCAGTGCAAAATAATCTCAACGCCCTCCCGATGCAGGGCTCTAATCTTATAGTAAACATCCATAGCTCCTCCGTAATCGGGTGGCCATGGAACAGCAAAGCTTACTATATGAATAACTTTTTTCATAAACCTGAATAGCGCTAAAATACAATATTTATCAACACAGTCCTCTATCAGATAAAGGAAAGCTGCTTCGCCAATGCTCAACAGCAAGGAGTTTAGCTTAGCTAGATCGGAAGAGCGTCGTGTAGGGAAAGAG
>ENA-UOOK01003455-UOOK01003455.1-fermentation-metagenome-genome-assembly--contig:-NODE-3455-length-17955-cov-3.629441_pt1 | contig 17955 bp, 16 predicted proteins | sample MGYA00245777_ERZ724023 | MGnify/ENA primary metagenome ERZ724023 (study PRJEB28704, sample SAMN03018312) | fermentation metagenome | biome: anthropogenic terrestrial biome; feature: soil; material...
TCAGTGTCACTTGAGCCACATCTATGGCCAAAGGAGCTGATGTAGCCATGGATGTGGCTCAAGTGACACTGATGGGGGATGACCTGCGTCATATTCCCGATGCAATTCACTTAAGTAAGAAAACAGTAAAGATGATCTGGGAGAACCTCTTCTGGGCTTTTATCTATAACATTGTATGTATTCCTCTTGCTGCCGGTGTCTTATATCTTTTTGGAATAGACTTTCAGATTACCCCGATGTGGGCCAGTGCGCTGATGGCTTTTTCCAGTATATCTGTAGTGCTGAACTCATTGCGGTTGAAATTTGTAAAATAGAAACATTTTTGAAGGGGTAAGTACCAGATAATACGTAGATGCATTTAACATTCATTATGGATTTTACTTAAAAATTATTATTTTATATCCGTAATTTTTTGTAATTTTCCAAAATGAAGCAGAAACTTTATATTGTATCTAATCGCTTGCCCGTAAAGGCTACTGTGGATGGAGAGGGACATTTTTCTTTTGTTCGCAGTGAAGGTGGACTGGCTACCGGGCTGGATTCTTTGAAGACAGATTATGAGAAGCACTGGATCGGTTGGCCCGGAATGTGTTTCCCCCGGAAGAAGGATCGGTGTGAAGTTAGAAGTAGTTTAGAGGCGATGAATTTTCATCCGATTTTTCTTTCTCAGGCACAGTACAAAAGCTATTATGAGGGCTATTGTAACAGTATGTTGTGGCCGCTTTGTCATTATTTTTACGGTTCGGCCCAGTATAAGAAAACATATTGGGAATCTTACAAAGAAGTGAATCAGCTATTTGCTGACGAGGTTTGTCGGCTTGTTGGCTTGGGGTGTTGGGTATGGGTGCAGGATTATCAGTTGATGCTTGTTCCTGCTATGCTGAGAGAAAAAAGACCAGACCTGCATATTGGTTTTTTTCTGCATATTCCATTTCCCAGTTATGAGTTGTTTCGGGTGTTACCAGAGCGTGATGATCTGCTTAAGGGACTGTTGGGAGCTGATTTTATAGGTTTTCATACCCATGATTATCTCCGTCACTTTATGAGTAGTGTGGAGCGTGCTCTGCACCTCGAATTTCACCTGGAGGAGGTAATGGTTAATGGTCGGGCTGTGCATGTTGATGCTCTGCCTATGGGCATCAATTATAACCTATATCATCGAGCCGGACGGAAACCGGGGGTGCAGGCTTTTGTGCAGGAAGTGAAAAAATCGACGATAGGTTGCAAGCTTATTCTCAGTTGTGACCGATTGGATTATAGTAAGGGTATCCTGCACCGTCTTATGGCTTTTGATTTGTTTCTAAAATCTCATCCTGAATATCACTGCAAAGTGTCAATGATGATGGTAGTAGTACCCTCACGGGATAAGGTTGAAAAATATGCTGAGCTCAAGCGCAAGATTGATGAGAAGATTGGGCAAATCAATGGAGCTTATTCCAGATTGGGTTGGCTACCTATCCGTTATATCTATCGCGCGTTGCCTTTTGAACAGTTGATGGCCCTATACAAACTTTGTGACATTGCTTTGATTACGCCGCTTAGAGACGGGATGAACCTGGTTTCTAAGGAATATGTGGCATCGAAGTCAGTTGATGATCCGGCAGTCTTGATCTTGAGTGAGATGGCTGGTGCTTCTGTGGAACTTAAAGATGCTTTAATTGTCAATCCAAATGACTTGAACCAGATTGAGAATGCTCTTGAGACGGCATTGAAGATGCCGCGTGAAGAGCAACGCCGTCGTCTTCTGTCCATGCAGCATATAGTTTCTACATTTGATATCAGGCAATGGGCAACAGACTTTATGAAGGAATGGTCAAATGTCATTGAGCGTAATCGTCAGTTGACTTCAAAGGTGGTAACGACAGAGCGATTAGATGCATTCCATACTCTTTACCGAAAGGCAAATCACCGTCTCTTTTTTCTAGATTATGACGGAACACTAGTGGGTTTTCAGGATGATCCATTGAAGGCTGTTCCTACTCCGGAACTGATGAGCCTTTTGAAGAAGATATCAGAAGAAACAGGAAATACTGTTGTTATCAACAGTGGTCGTGAACATCGGATCTTAGAACACTGGTTTGGTGATCTCCCGGTTGATATTGCGGCTGAGCACGGAGCGTTTCTTAAAAGAAATGGTGTATGGACCAAGCGCTTCATCCGGTATGGAGTGAGTGAAAAAATCCGGAAGGTATTGAACCTCTTTGTATGCAAGACTCCTGGGTCTCGCTTGGAAGTCAAGGAAACTTCCTTGGCTTGGCATTATAGAGAAGTGGATAGTTGGCTGGGGGATTTCCGCTCCAGACAATTGGTCAATGCACTGATGCCTGAATGTGCGAAATATAATATGCAAATTATGACGGGAAATAAAGTTGTGGAATTAAAGTCTTCAACTTATAACAAGGGGACAGCAGTAACAGAATATCTTTCAGGAGCTCCTTATGATTTTATTTTCGCTATTGGAGATGACACGACAGATGAAGATATGTATCGTGCGCTGCCGGATGCGGGAATCAGTGTTAATGTAGGACAAACTGTGAGTCGGGCTCGTTATAGTTTGAAGAGCCAGAAAGAAGTGTTGCCGTTTCTTAACCGAATGATACAATAAAAAATTATAAAAATAGAAGATGAATCTAAATTATGGTCTTATAGGTAACAGTTGTACAGCTGCCTTAATTTCTGATCGGGGAGATATAGACTGGCTCTGTATGCCTTATTTTGACTCTCCGTCTATCTTTGCCTCTCTCCTTGATAAGGAGAAGGGAGGTAAATTCGGCATAAGGGTAGGTGCAGACTATGTAATCACACAGCAGTATATACCTCATACCAATTTATTGAGGACACATTTCACGGGAAAGGAAGGGGAATTTGAGATTACGGATTTTATGCCCTATTATAGTGTCCAGGGCACAAGTGAATATTACCATCCCTCTGAGGTATATCGCTATCTGCATTTTATCCAGGGGAGTCCGAAGTTCTGTGTGGACTATAATCCGAAGCCTGACTATGCCCGGGGGAAGTGCATTATCAGGATTGAAGGCAATCATATAGAGTCACGTTCTGACACAAATGACAAGGATCGCCAGTATCTGTACTCTTCGCTGCCATTGGTGGAAGTGCTTAGCGGTGAATCATTTACGCTTCAGAAAGATGAGTTTTTCTTGTTATCCTATAATGAAAAAATAGGTGATGTCGATATGGACAAGGAGAAACTGGAGTATTGCCGTACACTGGTGTTCTGGCTCAACTGGTCTGAAGCTACCCGGAAATTTCCTGCTTATAATGATGTAATAGAACGGTCATTGCTCACGCTCAAGATGATGCAGTTTTATAATGGAGCAGTTTTAGCTGCTATTACGACCAGTTTACCTGAAGTTCCCGGAGGCAAAAGAAACTGGGATTATCGTTTCTGTTGGTTGCGGGATGCTTCCATGACTATAGAAACTCTCGTCAAGTGCGGGCATACCAAGGCTGCGAGAAGATTCGTGAAATTTGTAGAATCAACTTTCATCGGCAATCACAGTCGTTTCCAGATTGTGTATGGTATACATGGAGAGCGTCAGTTGACAGAGAAAACTCTTGATCATCTTTCTGGATATGCCGGTTCTCGTCCGGTACGAATAGGAAATAAGGCCTATCTGCAGAAGCAGAATGACTCATTCGGATATTTGATGAATATGATTTACCAGTATTATACACTTGTGCCAGGTTCTACGGAGGATTTGGAAAATATGTGGGATATGGTAAAGAGCATTGAAGAGATGGTTATGAAGAATTGGTGTAAACCTGATAGGGGAATCTGGGAACTTCGAGGGAAGTCCGCGCACTTCCTGTCATCTAAGGTGATGTGCTGGGTAGCTTTGGACCGCGGAGCAAAAATAGCTAAACATTTGGGAAAGGGTAGTTATGAGAGACAGTGGAACTTGGAGGCTGATGCTGTGAAGAGTGATGTCTTCCTGCATGGTTGGAATGAAGAGCTTCATGCGTTTACTCAGACTTATGATAATAATTATCTTGACTCTTCAGTTTTACTGATGGAACCATACGGATTTATCAGTGCAGATGATCCTAAATATCGTTCAACCGTAGAGGTTATTGAAAAATGCCTTCTTAATAAGGGTCTGATGTACCGTTATAATTCACCTGATGATTTCGGTTGTCCTAAATCGGCATTTGTTATCTGTACATTCTGGCTTATCCGGGCTTTCTTTATGACAGGGCAACGGGAAAAAGCTCGAAATCTATTTGAGAATATTTTGAGACATACAAATCATCTGGGAATATTAAGCGAGGATATCAGTTTTGAAACAGGAGAACTCTTGGGGAATTTCCCACAGGCTTATTCCCATCTGGCGCTGATTAATACAGCTATGTTGTTTTCAGACTGAATCCGGTGCATAATAAATGGACTTTTTGTCATCAGATGTAAAGTGTGTAAATGTCATAAAAATACGTTTATCATAAATGTGAACTCAAATAGCTAAATTTCTTTCAATTTGTTTGGCAGAACCAAATAAAAGTTTTACTTTTGCTCCCAACAACAATAAGAAATAGGAAAATGATGAAATCTTACGCAGCTTTTTATTATTACTTTTACTTTACAGGCATTTGTAGAGCGGGAAGTTGCGTATTCATTTCAACTTATAGTATTTAAAATATACATAAAGAAATCACGAAACGGTCCCGCTCGAAAGAGTGAGACCGTTTTTTTTATTTTATTATGAAACGAATAGCTATACAAGGAGACATCGGATCTTTTCATGACATTGCAGCTCATGAATATTTTAAGGGGGAACAGATAGAACTGATCTGCTGTGAGACCTTTGAGGAAATTTTCAAGCAGATGAAACGTGATCCTACAGTGATAGGAATGATGGCCATCGAAAATACTATAGCGGGGTCGCTCTTGCATAATTATGAATTATTGCAAGCATCAGGAGCTGTTATCGTGGGAGAAGCGAAACTTCATATTCAACATTGTATCTGTTGTCTGCCTGAAGATGACTGGACAACATTGAAAGAGGTTCATTCTCATCCTGTGGCTTTGGCACAATGTCGTCATTTCCTGGAGGCTCATCCTGATTTGAAGGCTGTCGAAGCTGCAGATACTGCAGGGTCGGCTGAATATATCGCCAACCATCATCTGACAGGTATGTCTGCTATCTGTTCTTCTTATGCAGCTCGTCTCTATCATCTGAAGGTGTTGCAGAATGACATCCATGACAACAAACATAATTTTACCCGTTTCCTGATTATCTCACCTTCTGCGAAAGCCGATGACCTTCGGTCTATAGCTGACAGTAATAAGTCGAGTGTGGTATTCAGTCTTCCTCACGAAGAAGGTTCTCTGAGCAGGGTCCTGGCTATTCTGAGTTTTTATGACATTAATCTGACCAAGATACAATCCCTTCCGATTATCGGTCATGAATGGGAGTATTTGTTCTATATAGATGTGACCTATGACAGTGTCATGCGATACCGTCAGTCTATAGATGCAATCACACCTCTGGTGAGGAATATTAAAATATTAGGAGAATATCAAGAAGCAGAATCATGAATATACAACCAGCGAATCGAGTCAATCAGATACAGGAGTACTACTTCAGCAGAAAACTGAAAGAGGTAGCCAAGTTGAATGCCCAGGGACAGGATATCATCTCCCTGGCTATCGGAAGTCCGGATATGCCGCCGTCATCACAAACCATAGACAGACTTTGTGAGGTAGCCCGTCAGCCGGACGCTCATGGGTATCAGCCCACGGTGGGAGTACCCGAACTTCGTAAGGCTATGGCTGGATTCTATAAGAGATGGTATAATGTGGATTTGGACCCCAAGACAGAAATCCAACCGCTTATCGGTTCAAAAGAGGGAATATTGCATGTGACCCTGACCTTCTGCAATCCCGGTGATGAAGTTCTTATCCCGGATCCCGGTTATCCTACTTATACGGCTCTGAACAAGATCCTGGGACAGAAGATTACCTATTATAATCTGTTGGAAAAAAACGGCTGGCAACCTGATTTTGACGAACTAGAACGGATGGACCTCAGTCATGTAAAGTTGATGTGGACCAACTATCCCAATATGCCCACTGGCGGTGATGCACGTATGGAGACGTATGAGAAACTGGTGGCTTTTGCAAAGCGACATGATATTATCATTGTCAATGACAATCCCTATTCTCTTATCCTAAATGAGCATCCTAAAAGTATTCTGCAGGTGCAAGGGGCCAAGGACTGTTGTATTGAATTCAACTCCATGTCGAAGAGCCATAACATGCCGGGCTGGCGTGTGGCTATGGCTGTTTCCAATCCTACATTTATCTCCTGGATTCTGAAGATCAAGAGTAATGTGGACAATGGAACTTTCAAGGGAATACAACTGGCTGCTGCTGAGGCTTATAATACGAATACTGAGGAGTGGCATCATCAGAATAATATCGAAAACTATCGCCGTCGCCGGAATATCGCCGAGAAAATCATGACTACGTTGGGTTGTACCTTTGACAGACAGCAGGTTGGGATGTTCCTATGGGGGAGAATACCTGACCGTTATGAAAATGTGGAAGACCTTACAGAACGTGTGTTGCATGAGGCACGCGTATTCATTACTCCGGGATTTATCTTCGGTAATAACGGAAAACGCTATATCCGCATTTCGCTTTGTGCTAAGGATGAAAAGATTCAAGAGGCACTCAAGCGTATAAAAATGTTGCAATGGTAAAAATAAGAAAATAATAAAAGATACGATTATGGAATTAGATCTCGAACCATTAAATTTGCCGAGTGATCAGGAGCGCCCTTCATGTATTATAGCCGGCCCTTGTTCGGCTGAAACGGAAGAGCAGGTGATGACAACTGCCAGACAACTGGCTGCCAAGGGCTGTCACATGTTTCGTGCAGGGGTATGGAAACCACGTACTAAACCGGGTTGCTTCGAGGGTAATGGAGAAAAGGCTCTGCCTTGGCTTCAAGAAGTGAAACGGGAAACAGGAATGCTGGTGGCTACAGAAGTGGCTACGCCTGAACATGTAGAACTTTGCAAGAAATATAGCATAGATATCCTTTGGGTTGGTGCCCGCACATCGACGAACCCTTTTGCCATGCAGGCTTTGGCAGATTCCCTTGAAGGATTCAACGGACCTGTATTCGTCAAGAACCCGGTTAATCCTGATCTGGAACTTTGGATTGGTGCACTGGAACGCTTGAACCGGGCAGGTATCAAACGTATGGGAGCTATCCTGAGAGGCTTCTCAAGTTATGATGATCAAATCTTCCGCAACCAACCGATGTGGCAGATTCCTATCGAGTTGCGTCGTCGGATTCCGAATCTTCCCATCATCGTTGATCCCAGTCATATCGGTGGCCGTCGTGACTTGATTGCACCGTTGAGCCAACAGGCAATGGACCTTGGTTTTGACGGACTGCTTATTGAAAGCCACTGTGATCCGGATAATGCGTGGAGTGATGCCAAGCAACAGGTAACACCGGATATCTTGAATTATATTATTAATACATTGGTCGTGCGTGATGAGCATAGTAATACGGAGGGCTTACGCCAACTCCGCAGTGAAATTGATGATATAGATAATCACCTTATGGATTTGTTGACGAAGCGCTTCAGGATTTGTCGGGAAATCGGTACCTTCAAGAAAGAGCATAATATGACAGTACTTCAGTCTAAACGGTATAATGAGATTCTTGAAAAACGGGGGGCTGAAGCCGCACGTTGTCTCATGGATCCAGAATTTGTCGGACATGTATTTGAGCTGATCCATGAGGAAAGTGTACGTCAACAATTGGAAATTGTGAAATAAGACTATGAAAATTTTAATATTGGGTGCAGGCAAGATGGGGTCATTCTTCATTGATCTACTGAGTTTTGACCATGAAGTAGCTGTTTATGAAAAAGATCCGAAACGATTGCGTTTTACTTATAACTGTCAGCGTTTTCAGTATCCTGATGAAATCAGGACTTTCAAGCCGGAGATCGTCATCAATGCTGTCACGGTGAAGTATACACTTCCTGCATTCAAGGAGGTGCTGCCTTTAATACCGGAAGACTGCATCATTTCTGACATCGCTTCTGTCAAGACGGGACTGGAAAATTTTTACCGGAAGAGTGGGCACCCTTTCGTGAGTACTCACCCTATGTTTGGTCCAACGTTTGCAAATCTGGATCAGTTGTCAGAAGAGAATGCCATCATTATTAAAGAAGGTGATGAGCGTGGACGGAATTTCTTCCGCAAACTGTATGCTTCTCTGGGATTGAATATTTATGATTATACCTTCAAGGAACATGACAGAACCGTTGCTTATTCACTGTCTATTCCATTTGTCAGTACTTTCGTCTTTGCGGCTGTTATGAAGCATCAGGATGCACCGGGTACTACGTTCAAACGTCACATGATGATAGCCAAGGGGGTTCTCAATGAGGATGATTATCTGTTGCAGGAAATCCTCTTTAACCCATATACGAAGGGGCAGGTCAGTAAGATTCGTGAGGAACTTACTGCACTTATCAATATTATAGATAGTAAGGATGAGAAGGGCATGAAAGCTTATCTGACAAAGATTCGGAAAAATGTGGCCGAAGATATAGATATCAAACAGATATAGCTTCCTGTAATCTTTGTTATGAATCAGAATTTCGCTGTTCGGAGATATTATAAGTAATCGTCAATATCTGTTTCCTAAATCATCAGTCAGGGCGGGGTGGACTGGATATTTCCCTTGATAAGATGCGGACATTTTCCTTGGCACTTTGAAAATTAATATTTATCTTTGCAGACATAGGAGAGGAAAGGCGGTGATGGTGATTTGCCTTTTATCTCTATGAATATCAATTAAAAAGAATAGTGAAATGAAGAAAAAATTGTTTATCCTCTTGGGAGCTCTTTTGCTGACGATGACGGCAAATGCTCAGTTTGAAGCCAATAAAACGTATGTAAACGGTTCTCTCTCTGGACTGAATATAGGTTATAATGGCAAGGAGAAACTTCATTTTGGAGTTCAAGCACAAGTAGGACGCTTGGTCGTTGACAATCTGATGATCCTGGGTCAGGTGGGGTATCAGCATACAGGAGGAGACAATGACATTCCCGATAATGTTATGGTGGGAGCTGGCTTCCGTTATTATATTATTCAGAATGGTCTCTATATGGGTGCCGGTGCCAAACTCATTCATGCCAATCATAATTATAATGATCTGATGCCGGAATTGGAAGTAGGCTATGCCTTTTTCTTAAGTAAAACCGTGACGATAGAACCGGCTGTTTATTATGATCAGAGTTTCAAAAATCATAGTGATTATTCAACGATAGGATTTAAGATCGGCGTTGGATTTTATCTTTGATAACGAGTTGATATCAATAAAAGGATAACTTATTGGGATTTCAAGAAAGACAGAGGACCCCTCTAGGCAACAGATCGTAATTTAAGTATATGGAAAGCCATCTTTTACTCAGATAAGGAGTAAGATGGCTTTCTTTTTTTGTTCGTTTTCATCAGATGCGCAAAGCATTTTTCTATCCTTGTTTTTTTGCTCATTATAGGGGGTAATGTGCATAATTGCTTCATTAGTCAATTAATAAAGGTTAAAAAGTCAATCTGTTCATTCTTTGTATTTATTATTAACTGTACTTTTGTAAAGTAGAGATAGCAATATTTCTTCTCTTGTTTTACGAATTGAAGTTTAAAGGTAAAGGACATAAGAGCAGAGGGAATGATAGCATGATAGGGTGATGAGTAACCATATATTCTACTAAAAAGAATCACAAACAAACTATACTACTAAAAAAGGAATCAGAAAATGAAAAGCGAAGAGTTGGATAAGAACGCAGACAGGGAGGAAACTGCCCGATATTTTCAGGAATCAAGTGGCGGTTTTACGATGCGTGAAGCGATAGTTGAGGCCCAGCGGTGTTTACATTGCAAGGTTCCGCAATGCAGAAAGGGATGTCCCATAGAGAATGATATTCCCGATTTTGTTCATGAAGTTTCAATGGGGAATTTTGGTTCTGCCATGAAAATCATCAATGCCAAAAGTAATCTTCCGGCTATCTGTGGACGAGTTTGTCCGCATGAAAAGCAGTGTCAGGGACATTGCATTCTGGGTAAGAAAGGCAAACCTGTACAAATAGGAAAGATCGAACAGTTTGTTGCAGACTTTGATACGAAGATGCCCCTTACCAGCGAGAAGATTTCCCAGAAGACACGTGGAAAGGTAGCTGTGATCGGTTCTGGTCCTGCAGGTCTGACAGTAGCCGGTGATCTGGCCAGACAAGGATTTTCGGTAACGATTTTTGAAGGTTTGCCGGAGCCTGGCGGTGTATTGATGTATGGCATTCCTGAATACCGTCTGTCGAAAGTAGTGGTCAGGGCTGAAATTAAGAAAATAGAGGCTTTGGGTGTCAATTTTGTCTGTAATTGTATGGTAGGAGAGAATGGAGTGACTGTAGACAGTATTTTTAAAGAGGGCTATGACGCCATCTTCATGGGTACCGGAACGGATGTCCCCAAAGATATGATGGATACACCCCGGTCAACCATGCGTGGTGTAAGTCAGAGTACTTATCTGCTTCACAACTTCAATGCTTATCATGAAGGCGCCATGAGCCGTGATATGGTTCCTCTGCAAGCAGGACAGAAAGTTGGAGTAATCGGCGGCGGAAATGTAGCCATGGATGCAGCTCGGACATGTATCCGGTTGGGTGCTGATGTAACTGTTCTCTATCGTCGTACGGAGGAAGAAATGCCTTCTAATAAGGAGGAATACGGACTGGCCGTGAAAGAAGGCGTGAAGTTTCAGTGGAAAACGGCAGTTGAAGAATTTATTCCCGGCAAGAACGGACGACTGGCTGCCTGCAGGTTGAATAACCCGGAAGGCGAGAAGATAGAAAAGTTCGATAGGATCTTCCTTGCCATCGGGAATAAACCAGCGAAGCGTATTGTCAGTACTACGGATGGGATAGAAGTAGATGACAAAGGCTATGTGAAAATCTCAGAACGGCCATACGGAATGACAACACGGCGAGGGGTTTTCGCGGGGGGTGATGTGGTTCATCGTCCACAGACCGTTGTCATGGCCATGAAAGCAGCCAAGAAAGTGGCTCAGGGAATAGAACAATATGTGGATGCTATCAAACTTATGGAGGATGTCGGGTTGGATATTCCTGATGCCTGAATAAATTTTCATAACTAATTGTACAATAGATGACAATATAAAAGATAATTTTGAATTTATTAGTTTAAAACTCCTTTAATTATTTGCATGTTGAGTTCCTATCCTTTACCTTTGCATATATGAATCGATACATCACTTTGATTCTCTGCCTCATTACCGGAATGGTCGCTCGTGCCCAGCGCACGTGTGTCGTAGCGGATATGGAAACTCATGTGCCCGTACGTGATGCTATCATCCATACGAATACGAACCATTGGGCGAGAACGGATTATCGTGGATATTTCGCCATGCGCTATTCTTTTGATTCTGCTTCAGTCTATAAGGTGGGGTATGTGAAGACTTTTATCTATAGCAAGAATCTTCCTGATACGGTTTTCCTGCTCCCTAAATCCCATCAACTTAATGAAGTGGAAGTTTATGGAAAAGATATGGGTAAGAGCAATGCAGGCTTTTTCAGTAATGCAGCCAAACAGGCTGCTAAAGAAGCGCCTGCTCCTGGGGGACTGCAATTTAATGCTCTCGGTTGGATGGATCGTCGGGGAATTCGTGACAGAAAGCATTTGAAGAAAGCGCAAAGCGTCATATCTGGTTTGGATTCGAAAGATAACAACGATGATCCGGTGCTGGAAGCATTTCATCAGGAACAGGCTAAAAAGGCAGCTGAACAGAAAGCCAAACTGGATGCTTTGAATAAGGCACGTGCCAAACAGGCAGCGGAATTGGACAAGAAAAAGAAAGAAGCTGAAAAAGGAATTGCCAACCAATAGTCTTTCTTCCTTTTTATCGATAAAAAAAGTGTAATGATTATCATTTCTTTTCCTCTCTGGAAACGTTCTTTTAATTTACAATTTCGAACACTTAATTTTTAAATGATTGTTTGGATTTTCCATATAATTATTATATCTTTGCAACAAATTACTTATTATGTTTGAAAATCTTAGCGACAGACTTGAACGTAGCTTTAAAATATTAAAGGGTGAAGGAAAAATCACCGAAATAAATGTTGCTGAAACGATGAAGGACATTCGCCGGGCCTTATTGGATGCGGATGTCAATTATCGGGTGGCCAAGGACTTTACTAAACATGTCAAGGAAAAGGCTCTTGGCATGAATGTGCTGACGGCTGTGAAACCAGGGCAACTTATGGTGAAACTGGTTCATGATGAACTGGTAACACTCATGGGTGGTGAGGATGCTCCTTTTGTCTTGAAAAGTCATCCGGCAGTGGTCTTGATGAGTGGTCTGCAAGGTTCTGGTAAAACTACTTTCAGTGGAAAGCTGGCTCAGTATTTAAAAACTAAGCAAGGAAAGAAACCATTATTGGTGGCTTGTGACGTGTATCGTCCTGCTGCTATTGATCAGTTGAAGGTAGTAGGCGGACAGATCGAAGTACCGGTTTATGCTGAACCGGATAATAAAAATGTGAATACGATCGCGGATCATGCCATCCAACAGGCGAAGACTGATGGGAATGATGTCGTGATTATCGATACCGCCGGTCGTCTGGCTGTAGATGAGCAGATGATGCAGGAAATTTCCAGTCTGAAAGATCATGTACGTCCTGATGAAACATTGTTTGTCGTGGATGCCATGACCGGTCAGGATGCTGTCAATACAGCGAAGGAATTTAATGACCGATTGAATTTTGACGGTGTCGTACTGACCAAATTAGATGGCGATACACGTGGTGGTGCAGCTCTTTCTATCCGAACTGTAGTCAGTAAACCGATCAAGTTTATCGGAACGGGAGAAAAGTTGGAAGCTATGGATGTCTTCCATCCTTCCCGTATGGCTGACCGAATTCTGGGAATGGGTGATGTGGTCAGTTTGGTAGAGCGTGCTCAGGAACAATTTGATGAAGATGAAGCTCGTAAACTTCAGAAAAAGATACAGAAGAACCAATTTGATTTCAATGATTTTCTCAAACAGATCGGACAAATCAAAAAGATGGGGAATCTGAAGGATCTGGCAAGTATGATTCCTGGTGTGGGTAAAGCTATTCGTGATGTAGATATTGACGACAATGCCTTTAAAGGTGTTGAAGCGATTATCAGAAGTATGACTCCTACGGAGCGTACACATCCGGAAATACTGGATTCGAGCAGGCGTCGCCGTATAGCAGGCGGATCTGGAACGGATATCCAGCAGGTTAACCGGTTGATCAAGCAGTTTGATCAGACACGCAAGATGATGAAGATGGTTACCGGTGCAAATATGGCTGGTATGGCAAGGAAAATGAAGGGTATGAAAATGCCGAATGTGGCAGAATAACTAAGTATATATGACTCTAATTGACGGAAAAGCTACAGCGACGGCTATCAAAGAGGAGATCGCAGAAGAAGTTAAAGGAATCGTTGACAATGGAAAAAAGCAGCCTCATCTGGTAGCTGTGCTCGTGGGGCATGATGGTGGTTCCGAGACTTATGTCAAGAATAAGATGATAGCCTGTAAGGTGTGTGGCATCAAGTCTACGCTGATTCGTTATGAGGACGATGTTACAGAGGAGGAGCTTCTTGCTTGTGTCGATCGCTTGAACAAGGATGAGGATGTGGACGGTTTTATCGTTCAGTTGCCTTTGCCGAAGCAGATTGATGAGCAGAAGATTATCATGGCTATTGACTACCGTAAGGATGTGGACGGTTTCCATCCGGTTAATGCCGGTCGTCTGGCTATTGGCCTTCCTTGTTTTATTTCTGCTACGCCGTTAGGGATCTTGACCTTGTTGCAACATTATCATATCCATACGAGTGGGAAGAAATGTGTAATCATCGGGCGCAGTAATATCGTAGGGAAGCCTATGGCGCAGTTGATGATGAATAAAAAATATGGGGATTGTACAGTGACGGTGTGTCACAGTCATACTCAGGATATTGCAAGGGAAACCCGTGAAGCAGATATTCTTATTTCGGCAATTGGCAGACCGGATTTTGTCACTGCTGAAATGGTTAAAGAGGGAGCCGTAGTGATCGATGTTGGTACTACGCGCGTTCCTGATCCTACTAAGAAGAAGGGATTTCATCTCAATGGTGATGTGAAGTTTGATGAGGTTGCTCCCAAATGTTCTTTTATTACTCCTGTTCCGGGTGGAGTTGGCCCGATGACCATTTGTTCTCTGATGAAGAATACATTGGCAGCTGCAAAAAAAGAATATTATCGTTAAAATAGAAACAATAAACACTTGATTTTTTATAACTCTCTAATTTGTTCGGGGTTGGATGCAGTGATGCCTCCAGCCTCTTTTTTATTATAAGAGGTAAGTAGGAAAAACACAATATAAGTTGGACGGATTTTATCTTATTTGCACAAGTTGATGGAGCAACAACTATTCCTGCTTTCTGAGATTTTGTGGACAGGAAATGCAAAATCCAAAATCTCCCTTTATATGTTCAGATAAAAAATAGATAACCCAGATTCAGATATTGATTACTTCAATACCCCCATAGGGTGTTTCATGTTCGAAAGCATGCTTAGCAGTAAAGAGTCCCCCATAGATACCTGCACAGATGAGTACACCACCGTGAGCGAACAGAGCGGTATTATGATATGGTTTTTTCTTTAATTCATCCAGAAAGGAACTGATGCGGGCATAGAGTTGCGGAAAACCTTCACCGTTCGTGCAGGCAAGATGCATGTAATCATTATACCATTTGAGGATGAATGAGTCCGTCTTGGCAATATCATCAAAACGCTTCATTTCCCAATCTCCCATGTTCATTTCCTTGAGTCGGTTATCAATGGTGGCTATTCCTAATTCTTTCCCGGATGATACCGGAAAACCACTTGTGGAATAACCACAAAAAGCAGCTAGTTTTCGGGCACGGCTTAAAGGAGAAGTGAATACTGCATCAAAATGGGATACAATTCCTTCTTCTTTCATGATCTGTTCCAAGTTGTTTTCAGTTATAGCAGCTTCCTTGAGGAATGTATCTGCCAAAGGTACATCAGTCCATCCATAACATGTTCCTTTAGGTACGTCTACTCGTGTATGCCTGATCAGTATGACTTTCATGATTATAATATATTTTCAGTGATATAAAGACTGAGTTCAACAAGTAGGAACAAGGCTCCACAACAGTCACCGGTATATCCGCCGATCTTTTTATAGAGGAGTAGGTACAGGAAGTACATTACGAAGCATGGGACAAACAACAGAAGTTCCCATCCTGAAAAATGAATATAATAGAGGAAGATGATCATGGGTATAGCCCCCTGTGCGAAAAGGCTAAGCCCCGTTTTGATAGAAAATTTACGATAAATGACTTGATTCTTAGCTTGTTCAACAGGTCTTGCATAGGGAAGCATCTGAATGATCTGTCCAGCTATCATTTTAGAGAAAGAATCTGCAGCAATAATAAATAAGAAGGTATAAAGATCATCTCTGCTTCCTGCAATATTGAGCAGCATAAAGAAAAAGAGCAGTTCATAAAAAATGATCCCCAGTACACCATAGGTACCAATCTTGGAATCCTTCATGATTTCAAGAATCCGTAATTTGCCAGTTCCTCCTCCGAATCCGTCAAAGAAATCAGTCAGGCCGTCTTCATGTAAAGCTCCTGTAGCCAGGATACGGACAATCATAGCAATAAGGACACTTACTGTAATCGGAAAGAACTGTTTACATCCGATAAGTGCTCCTCCCATCATCGCGCCTGTCAGCCAACCGACAAGAGGCCAGTGTTCTACTACCGTTTCGTATGCAGCCTTTGGTGGCTGGTGAATTCTCCAAAAAGGCAAACGTGTAAAAAAGATGAAGGCAGCTAAAATGCGATCAGTCCATTTGATGTTACTATCTATTGCTATTTTCATAAATTGTTGTTTTCAATATCTAAGGTTGGAAGTATCGTTTTCTTATTTTATAAGTAGCGTGATGATTTTTTGAGAATCAGAAATATTTTGTAATATGGCCTTCATTGAAGGAATTCATTTCATTGATCATACGTACAGCCGAATCGATGATTGGGAAAGCACATATTGCTCCTGTTCCTTCACCTAATCGAAGTCCTAATGAAAGAATGGGACGGGCATGTAAAAGGTGAAGCATTTTCCGGTGCCCCTTTTCATCTCCACAATGCCCGAACAATGCGTAAGGAAGAATATCCGGCTCGAGTTTAGAAGCTCCCAGAATGCAAGCCGTCATGATGAAGCCATCTATTATGATGATCATCTTCAGTTCTGCAGCCCGCAGCATCGCTCCAATAGCACCGATCATTTCATAACCTCCGAAATAACGCAGGATTGAGCGTACTTTTTCCAGTCCTGTTTCATGATGAGTATTAAGAAAACGGCTGACAGCTTGTTGTAGTACCTCTTTCTTATGTTTTAATTTCTCTGAATTAAGTCCTGAACCAGCTCCGATGCATTCTGATAGAGGAAGATGGCCAAACAAAGACATCCAGATAGAGGAAGGGGAGGTGTTTCCGATTCCCATTTCTCCAATGCTGATTACATTACAACCTTTCGCGTAACAGCTATCAACGAGTTGTGCTCCCTTTTCAATGGCTTCATCAAATTGTTCTTCGGTCATAGCCGGGCCATCAAGAAAGTCCTTTGTACCAAAGTCAATCTTGTCGTTGATAATCTCAGGAATTGCAGATAAATCATGATCTACTCCCATGTCTGCGATTATCAGATGGAAATGATGCTGTCTGCAAAACAGGTTAACACCGCCGCCACCACATGTGAAATTGATCATTTGCTGCCATGTGATCTCGCGTGGAGAAGCACTTACTCCTTCACGTTCAATGCCATGGTCGCCACCTAAGAGTAAATGGCAGGGATAGCTGAGACACGGAGACAGAGTATGTTGCGCAAGACCTATCTGTAGAGCAATATCTTCAAGTAAGCCCATAGAGCCTTTAGGCTTGTTCAAATTGTCAATTTTTATTTCAAGAGGTTGCCGTAAACTTTCATCTGGGTGTTTAATATGAAAAGTACGCATATTTCTTAGGATTTTTATAAGATTTTTTTATTAAATCTGTTTTTCTTCTTTAATGGTTACAGGAATTCCTGAAATCATCAAGATGACTTTGTCTGCTTTGGAAGCAACATACTGGTTAAACCATCCTAACAGGTCTGTGAATCTCCGTTGTACGAGGTTGCTGCTGGTTCCGCCACTTCCAATTTCATTTGTAACAAAGATAAATGTGGCATCCTGATTAGTAAAGTCATCGAATTCCGATTCTATTTCTTTCAGAACTTTATCTACAGAAGGCTGTTCCTGCACATTCTTATCACGGTCAAAAAAGAAATTTGTACACCATAGGGTCAGACAATCGATGACGGCCACCTTATTAATTATAGAAAGACGAGCAAGATGTTTTTCCTCTTCGATGTTTGTCCATTCAGGACCTCTTCGCTCCTGATGTCGCTTAACCCGTATTTTGAACTCGTCATCCCAGATATGTGCGGTGGCTATATATACAGGATTAGGAGAAAGGCTTAGAGCTAGACGCTCCGCAAATTCACTTTTCCCCGATCGTTGTCCCCCGGTAATTAAAATTACTTTTTTCATCAGACTTCAAAATTACAAAATAAATTTGAATACAAGTTGCTTATTGAATAAAAAGAAAAAGAAACTAGGTCTTTTTATCTTGATGGTTTCAAAGTATAAAATATTGTCAAAAAAATTTGGAGGTTATGTATTTTTTTTATTACATTTGCAATGTAGATACCTTAGAGGAGGTTATGGATATATAGTTGTAAAGAAAAATCAAGGAATAATTAATAAATTTAGAGAGACATGAAAAAATTAGTTTTATTATTAGCCGCTGCTAC
>ENA-UOOK01003457-UOOK01003457.1-fermentation-metagenome-genome-assembly--contig:-NODE-3457-length-17948-cov-4.178729_pt1 | contig 17948 bp, 14 predicted proteins | sample MGYA00245777_ERZ724023 | MGnify/ENA primary metagenome ERZ724023 (study PRJEB28704, sample SAMN03018312) | fermentation metagenome | biome: anthropogenic terrestrial biome; feature: soil; material...
CTCTGCCTCTTAGACCAGATTTTTTAACTTCATCAATTACTTGCTCAGGAGACATTTGAATTACTTTTTTATAGGATTCAAATCCTTTGTTTTGCAAGTAGATATCTATATTATCAAGATTCTCAATATCTTTTAGAATTAATTTTGGAGTATCCATTTTGCTCATTTCTAATTAAATAATAATTAAGATTATTTATAATTTTTTAATAAAGATTAAAGAAAGTCTTTCAAAAATAAACAATATTTATTAAAATAAAAATAAAAATAATAATTCTTTCGATTTTATCATTCTTCATTAATCAAGCTGAGCTAATTTATTAAAATTATATTTACTAAAAAATCATTACTATAATTATCGATTTCTTATAATATTGTAATAAATAATCATTTATTTCGTAATTTTGTAGCTTGTTACTTTTTTACAATCTATAAACAATAAATAAAAATATATGGCATTAATAAAAGACAAATTTGAATTTAGAGTGCGTTATTGTGATACTGATAAAATGGGAATAGTCTATAATGGAAATTATTTATCTTATTTTGAAATAGGAAGAACGGAATTATTACGCAATATTGGAATGTCTTACCATTACATCGAAGAAATGGGGTATTACCTCCCTTTATTAGGTGCTAATTTAGAATTTATTAAATCTGCTAAATATGATGATATTATTAGAATCGAAACAGAGATAGAATCAGAATTAAAAGTAAGATTTACCTTTAATTATAAGATTTATAGAAATAATGAATTACTGACAATCGGTAGTACTACTCATTGCTTTATGGATATCCCAACTATGAAGCCAGCAAGACCACCTAAATTCTTTATAGAATTTGTCCAAAATCATATAAATTCATTATAATAATTTCTCTAAAATTTAGTGTAATTTAATACAAAAATTATCAAAATTTAAAAAACTTTTGTGTAATTGTAGGAAAATTCTTAAATTTGTAGTTCTAAAAAATTATTTTTTGCAAAAACTGCTAAAAATACATTATTTTACATAACAAATGAATAACAAAATTAATTAATAATATAAAAAGAAAAAAGAATGAATTATACCGGACCTAAAGTAAAGCTATCGAGAAAGCTTGGTATCCAGCTCACACCAAAAGCTGCTAAAATTACCGGAAAAAAACCTTATCCACCGGGACAACATGGTGCATCAAGACGTAAAAAACAATCTGATTACGGTAAGCAATTGATGGAAAAACAAAGACTTCGTTTGCAATATAACGTAAGTGAAAAACAAATGGGCAATTATTATAAAAAAGCTACTGCCGTTACTGGTAATACTGCTGATATTTTAATTTCATTGCTCGAGACAAGATTAGACAATTTAGTATATCGTTCAGGTTTCGGTCGCACTATTTATGCTTCTCGCCAATTTGTTAGCCATGGTCATATATTAGTAAATGGAAAAAAAGTTGATATACCTTCATTCCAGGTAAAACCAGGTGACGAAATTAAAATTAAAGAGAAAAGCAGAAATATTCCAGCTTTCCAAGATTCTATTCGCACAAGCTCTGCTCCACAATATTTAGAAGTAAATAAAGCAGACTATTCAGCTAAATTATTAAATATTCCAGCTCGCGAAGATATTCCTACTATTTGTGAATTATCATTAGTAATTGAGTATTATTCTCGTTAATAATATTTTAATATTTACAGTTTATTAAAAAACCTACTTATAATTAATTAAGTAGGTTTTTTTATTCATTAATATTGTAAAATTTTAATATTTGCTTTATCCCTTTTGCGTGAGAAAAACGCCAATAATTACCATAATTCCACCTATTACAAATGGTAATGTAAAATTAAAACTTAGGAAAATAAATGCAAGCAATGCTGTAATTATTGGTTGCAAATTATTAAATACAGATAATTTTGAAGCGTCCATTCTCTCGAGCATCCAATACCAAAGTGCATAACCTACTACTGAGGTGAATAATCCAAGATATAGAATTTTTATTATAGCAGTGCTATCAATAAATGCAAATGATGATGTATCACCAATTGCAAAATAAATTGGTAAATAAAGCAAATAGCCCAAAATTATAGCTAATCCGGTAGAGAAAATTGAACCATATTCCTTTATTATTTTTTTCCCTATGATTGTATAAATAGCCCAAGATAAACTTCCAGCAAGTGCGATTAAATTACCAATAAAAAATTCTGAACTTAAATCTATTCCTTGCTCTGAGAAAATCATCGTAGCACCAGCAAAAGCTACGATTATTCCTAAAATTTTTAACAATGTAGCTTTATTTCGCAAAAATATTGTGTCGAGTAATAATACAAATGCAGGAACTAGAGCATAAGCTAATGCAACATTAGGAGCTGCAGTGTAATCTACAGCTAAAAAGAAAAAATATTGATTTAAAGGAATACACAAAGCACCCAATAAGACAAATATTGCTAAATCTTTATTCTTAGGGAATTTTAATTTCTTACGGTTAAAATATATCCAAATTGCAAATACTAGCGAAGCTAACCCAGCTCTCAATAGTAACAATACTGTAGGGTGAATAGTATTAGTAAGGCTTTTGCCGACTACATGTGTAGAAGCAGCTATTAATTGCTGCAAAAATAATATTGCGTAAAGTAAAGGTGCAGACAAAATATTTCAATCCTGTGTTATATTAATAAATTATCGATTATTATATCATTTTCATACTTCTTGAATACATCGACGTTTTCAATGAGATGAATTTTAACGTGTAATAATTCTCCAATTCTGTTGTATTTAATCCAATAATTCTAAAATTTCTTTTTCTTGAGTTTCGTATGCAAATACTTTAGATGCTCTTTCGCACTCTATGACATATTTATTTTTATCATTATAAATTTTATTGATAGTATTTGCAAATTGAATTGGCTCAGAGCCCACTTTGATAAGCTCACCGATATGATAATTTGAAAGTACATCTTTCATAGCTGGCAAATCACTCACAAGAGATGGCACTCTTGCCATACAATATTCGAATAATTTATTTGGTAAAGCTAATCTATACGATAAAGTAATTGGCTCAATATAAGCTATACCAATATCAGCAGAAGCAGTATAATTATTTAATATATCATAAGATTTCTTACCTAAGTAAAATAGTCTATCCTCGACATTAAGTGCTTTTGCTACTTCTTGGAAGTCTTTAATATTAGGTCCCCAACCTATCAAAACTAAGATGTAATTTTCAAGAAATGGTAATGCACGTAATACAGGTATTATGCCTCGTCCTTTTACTAACAAGCCTTGATAAAGTATAATTTTTTTATCGTCACTTAGCCCTAATTCTTCGCGAATTAAATTACTTTGAATTACTTCTCTATATGGTGGTAGATTCATTATTACAGTGTAGGGGTGGTCAGAGTTGAAATGTTCTTTTAAATAATCAGCATCTCTTTTACCAGAAACTATTATATTATCAACTTTTTCTACTAATCTTTGCTCGAAATTTGTAATAAAGGCTTGTTTAAATTTATTTTCAGCAAGCGGTCCAAGAGCAGAATAAATTTCGCGAGAATCATAAAGCAGTTGAGATTTTCGTTTCTCTGCTATTTTTATTGCTGTATAGAGGGAATAAAAATCATTTGCCCAGACAGCTTTTGTGTTAATTTTCTTATATTTTCGAACTTCTTTATTATACTTGATCCATTTAATATAAAATCTTTTATTTTTATGGATTTTCAAATTGAGTATATCAATATTTTCACTTGTTAATAAGCTTATGTCTTCAGGATCGCATGGAGCTATAATAGCAACTTTTTTCCCACTATGAGCAAAAATACGAGCAATATTAATTGTTCGAGCATCAGCACGCAATTCTTCGAAACAGACAAAACAAATATCGTAAAAACTTTTCATTCAATTCCTTACTTATTTTAATCAGTGAATTTATAATGAAATGTGCTTCTTAATATGCCGCGTGCATTAAAGCGTTCTTTAAAATTAATTAAATTAATAGAAGGGGTCATAGGGTCTTCAGCAGTAGTATCTTGCGATACTCCAATATCGACCCATTTGTAATTATTTTTAATAGCCCAATTAGCAATTTCGTAATTAACTAAATAAACTGGTTTTAGATGCTCATATTCGTAAAGTAACATAGTGTAAAAGCACAATACGACCTTTTTATTGCATAAGAAAAGCAATGACCCAGCAATAGGAGTATCACCGTAATAACACATTAGTAATTTTAGATTCTCGGGCATTAATTCTAATAGCCTATGAATATCAGCAAGGGAATGAGTAGGAGTAGCATTATGTTTTGCTTTATTATTTAGCAAAATATTGTAAAAAGTATCATAATCATTACTTTCTTTTACATAAATTTTCTTTTCTCTTTTGATTTTGTGTATATTTTTTCTTGCGGTTTTGTCGAATTTATTTAAAATATCAGTATTGTCATAAATTGCTTCTGTTAAGTCAATTGCATGGGAAATATAATGCAATTCAAAGTCGAATTTTCTATATAGCATAGCATATTCAATATGCTGAGAAGTATTGAGAGAATAAATTAGCGGAGGTGGTATTAAAAATATTTCTCGGAAGTCGTTTTCTTTGAAATACTTAAGCATTACATCGATAATTTCAAGAGCTTGCTCGAATTTAATATCTTTTACAGCTATTGACCCATAGCTGGCTCCTACTGGCGACCAAAATACTTTCCCTTCCTCTTTCACTCCACCGGGCAATATTCCAATAATTTCGCCATTTTTTCGAAAAATCAAATTATAGAAATCAAATTTCCCAGCCGGATGATAATCAAGAAAATCAATTGAATGAAACATTGTCCCATTATTAGTAGATCTTAGGAAGTTTTGCCATTCTTCTTTATCATCAGGAGTATATTTATGTATAGTAATTTCTGACATTAGATTTTTTAAGTTATACTTAATTTGACTTCAAAATTAAAGAAATATTCTTTATTTATCTCAATATTTAAGTTTTTTAATAGATTTAGTGCAAATTATTGGGTCTATAATTAGTCATTTGATAATCAACGAAGCCAAAGTTCTTAGGGTAATGTTTTAAAGATTTAGCTATAATTATTATATTATTTACCTAATTTTATTGTTTCTATATTTTTCTTTTCTTGACTAATTTCTGTTCTTTTTTTAGCATAATTATAGCAATTTAAAATTCTATTTCTAATATTAGGATAATTAATATATCTGCTATGCCAAGTGTGCAATCCTATTTCAATATCATTATTATCATAAATAATAGTGGGAGAATTATAATAAGGAATTATTCTAAAAATAGGTGAAATCACCAAATATTTTTCTTTATCATACTGTTTAGCATTATGAAAGAATGGATTTAATCCACTTTCTAATAACCAAAAGAAGAAATTATAAAATGGTTCAAATAAATCATATTTGTATTGATAATTCAGAAATTTGACTAAATGGCTGTATTTTCCTTCCATCTCTTTTACGTCATAGGAATTTCTTTTGTAATTCCCTCTCATTGAATTTAATTTTTCGGTATTAAATAAATTAAAAAATGGATTTACTACTAATGGATTGTGAATTCGAACAGGAATCGAGCCACCATCTTGAATCCCTGAATAATCAAAATTGTTATTTTCTAAATAATCGATTAAGGAATATATTTGTTTGTAATTAATCAAAAAGCAATCTTCGTCTAAATTCAGAATCCAATTTGAATTAGAATCAGAATTATTACTCTCACTATTTAATAAAATATATTCTAAATATCCCAAGGCACTTGAATCAAGCACTCTAATAAATTCCCAATCGCTAGGACATAGAGATAACATTAATTTATATAATTCATCGCTCATAGAGCGTGTATAGCATTTTATCATATTAGTTTTATATTAAATTTCATCTTAAAATATTAATTATCTTTTTTCTGCTCTTGTGCGCAATCGAATATTAAGATATTGATTTCCGCTATTCCACTCTGGTTCTTGGTCAGAATTTGCAATTTCTACGATTAAATCCGTTAGGAAAGCCAAATGTTGCTTTACTGCATTATAATTTATATTAATATTCAAATCATCTTTTGGATGGTGATATAGATGTTTGCTATAATTAATTAAAATCTTTTTGCCGGAATCAATATCAATATTTTTATAATTCATTCCATCCATTATTAGGACAGAAGGTATCCCACCTTGAGCAAAAGCAGCTTGGTCGCTCATCATAAATGCATCAGAATTTTGCATAAATTCCATAGGAATTGCATCTATTTGAAGATTATTCTTATTTGCTACACTTGAAATGAAATCTGACATACTTGACAATTCAGCTCCCACAGGTATTATTGAATTAAATTCATCAATAAAAGCTAATCCATCAATATTAATATTTGCAACTGTTTTGTATAAGGGGAAAATCGGGTTATCAGTATAATATATCGAGCCGAGCAATCCTTTTTCTTCACCAGTTGTAAGAATAAAAATCACTGATCTCTTTAATTGAGTTGATGATTTTTTTAGATAATTTGCGATTTCAATTAGTCCTGCACATCCAATTGCATTATCGAGACAACCGTTATAAATTGAATCTCCAGCTATCGCGGGACCAATTCCTAAATGATCATAATGAGCCGAAACAATAATATATGAATCTTTCATTTTTTCATCATTACCGGGTATCATGCCTACTATATTTTGGCTAATGAAGTCTTTTTCTTTAAATTTCCCGGAGAAAGACAATTTAGTTTGTAGAGGAAAACTTTTCATTTTGTTTTCAGCATTCATTTTCAGAATATCTGAATAAGTATAACCTGAACGCTCAAATATTTTATCAGCAGATTCCGGGGTGAGCAAAATATTTAAATTTGTAGCCGGAGAATAAACCAAGCTCACATTATCAAAAGCAAAAGTACTTAGATAGCGATTACTATTTTCTGGTAAGAAATCTACTTCATTACCAATTAATATGCTGCCTTTTGCTCCGAGAGCCATTGCAGTGCGCTGTTTTAGAGCGATAGAACTATATTTAGAAGGATATATTCCGTCGAAATATTTTTCATTAGTTGAATTAGGTTCCCCCGGAATAAATACTACTATTTTTCCTTCTACATCAATATAAAAATAATCGCTATAATCAAATTCCATTGCATTAATCCCATATCCGACGAAATATAGTTCGTGTTCACCAGGAATATATGCTTGCTCTCCGGTACTATATAATAAATAATCTTTATTTAAATCTAATTTAGTAAAATTATCCTCAGAAAATATTTTTAAGTCGCAACCATCAATAGGACTTGATGAATGCATTGGAATATTTTGATAAAAAGTATTATTATGTCCAATTGGCATAAGACCTATTTCGTCGAATTTATCTGCAATATATTTTGCTGATAAATTTGCTCCGGTGCTTCCTGTAGCTCTACCTTCAAATAAATCACTTGCTAAGAAATTAATATGCCTCTTTAAATTGTAAGTAGAGAACTGATCCTTATAGTTAATTCTTGTAATTGAGCTCAAAGAAATAGTATCTAACTTATTTTGAGAATAAGAAAATTCATTTAAAATTAATAAAAAGCTAATGAAACTTAATATTCTATAGTAATTTATTTGAGCAGAAATAATATTTTTCAAATCATTAATTGTAATTATAAACAAGAATTTATTATTTAAAGCATGTAAAATTAACAAATTATAATTAAATATTTTATCTAATTTAAATTTAGTATGGTTTTTTCTTTTTTATTATATAAATTAATATGAAAAAAATCTTGAAAATATCTTAATTTTGTAATCCAATAGATTATTTATATAAATAATATTAAAATTATTTATAATATTCAAATAAATATAAAAAAAATGAATATAAAATTTAGAAAATTTAACCCATTTAAATTTATTAAGTACTTATTCTTAATAATTATACCTGTAATTATTATTACTCCTTCCTTGATTTCTTCTACTCAAGGAAGCGTAAGGTATTCAGAAGAGAAATTGTCTATACTATTCCCAAGCACTACTCGCCAAGTAATAGAACTTAGTGGGAATTGGGATAAAAGTACAAATGGCAATGATTGGACTACAGTATCATTACCAAGCACTGATGGTAATAAAGATAGAGTAGTCTATAAAAAAAATCTGAGCATCGACCCATCAATGATAAAAAAATATTCATGGGCTTTGCATTTCTATGGGCTTAGCGACCAAGTCGAAGTCTATTTAAATAGCCAATTGATTGGTAAATATTTCGGAGCTATGACTCCTTTTAGCGTAAATATTCATAAAAATTTATTAAAACCGAATCAAAATATTTTGCAATTAGTCGTTACTCCTGCAGATAAATATTCAGAATTAATAAAAGAAAAAAATATTTATTTTAAGCTTAATTCTATTGGTATCCAAAGAGAAATATTTTTAGTAGGCACTCCGCAAGTTTGGATAAAGGAAATTAATTATAAAACCCAATTAAATAATACATTTAATTCTGCTAATATTAATGCAAAAGTTGATATTGCTTCCGGACAAATATCTGGATTACAATTTAATCAAAATGATTCTACCAGCACTTCTAATATAAATGTTATCGGAAAGGTTAATGTATCTATTAATGCCTCCATTTACACAAAAGCTGATAATACATTAATTGCGACTTCCGAACCTCAAAATATAACAATGGAAAATGAGAGAACAGCAAGTCTTAATTTCAATTTCAATGTTGCAAATCCTTTGCTTTGGTCTCCTGAAAGCCCTAATCTTTACTATGTAAAAGTAAGTATTTCCACCGGAGGAAGTCTAATTGACGAGTTATCACAAAATTTAGGTATAAGAGAAGTCAAGACTATTAATAAATCAAACAATTCAGGCGTTATTACATTAAATGGACAACCTTTTGTAATTAAAGGAATTGACTATATTGAAGACCATTATAATACCGGCTCATCTCTTACCCCATATAGAATGGAACAAGATATTATACTTCTTAAAACTATGGGGGCTAACTTAGTAAGGTTTAAATATTCTGTACCGCACCCATATTTAGTATATCTATGTGATAAATATGGATTATTCTTAACTGTCGATGTGCCTCTGTATAACGTACCTTCTGATTTCTTTAATGTTTATGAAATACAGAGCAGAATGAAAAATTTAGTGGAAAGAATCACTCAAAATTATAATGGACATCCTGCTACTTTCGCTTATTGTATTAGCGAGGGCTTAATTGAGACACCAAATGTACTTAGCACATTAGAAGCTCTATCATCGAGATTTAAAGCCAATACTGACAAATTATTGATGAAATCTATTTTACTAGGTAGTAAGCAAATTTCTACAAAAAATATTGATATTATCACAGTTTTAGATAATAGAAAATACTTACCTTACGAGACTTTGTATAATCAAATTAGAAATATTTTATCAATTTCAGAGGGCAAGCCGGTTGTAATTAATTTCGGTTTTCCAATTCAGATAAATAATTCAAATGGTTATTCCGATCCTCTTTCGCTTGAAGCACAAAGAAATTATATGCTTCATAATGCTAATTTAGTTAATAATAATAAACTCGCTGGTCTTATCTTTTGGGCTTTTAATGATTATAAGTTAAACAATCCATTACTTACAGTAAATAACTATAACCAAGATATTGCTTCTGTCGGTTTATTTAATCAAGGTCGCCAGCAAAGACTTTCCTATAGTACATTGCAAGCAATTTATACAAGCCAACAAGAACAACCACTACTCACTGCAGGATCTTATAACGAGACAATACCAATATTTTATATTATTACTTGCTTATTATTAATAATCATTTTATTTACTTTTTCTCAGAGATTTAAGAGATTTAGAGAGAATTTAACCCGTTCGCTTATACGTCCTTATAATTTCTATGCTGATATTCGCGACCAAAGAATCAAGTCTAATGGACATACCTTGATCTTAGCTTTTATAATTGCATTATCAGTTGGATTGTATATTTCAGCAATTTTATATAATTTAAGATCTTCTGATATTGCTCAGCAATTTTTAATGTCTTTCATCAATTTCGATGCTATTCTGCCCGGATTGTTTAATCTAATATGGCTTCCACATTATATGACTTTAACAATTGCTACGATATTTATTCTAGCAATATTTATCATAGCTGGATTTATAAGATTGATTTCATTATTTGTGAAATCTCGCATTTATTATACAGATACTTTGACAGTAGTAGTTTGGGCATGTGTTCCGCTACTAATTTTATTACCGGTAGCATTATTCATAAGTAAATTATTATCTGCATTCCCATATCTCACATTATTTGTCTTATTGCTTACTTTAGTACTTTTTGTATGGGTATTATTTAGAATTATTAAAGCAACTACTGTAGTTTTTGATATTAAAAAACCAATTATTTCATATTCTATTGGTGCTGGGTTTGCGGTAATAGTACTAGTCGCATTTTTATTTATATTAAATAGCTCAATCTCTACTTTTAGCTATTTAAGCTATCTATATCAATATTTATTAAATTCATAAAATAATAAAAATATAAAATGAATATATTGTTTAAAAGTGATTTTAAAAATCTAAAACTTCTCAACCGCGGAAAAGTTCGTGAAGTATATGCAGTAGAAGATAAAATATTATTTTTTACTTCGGATAGAATTTCAGCTTTCGATGTAATTATGGATCAACCAATTCCAAATAAAGGAATTATTCTATCGGAAATATCTGCTTTCTGGTTCGAAAAAACAAAGCATATAGTTGATAATCATTTTATTACAAATGATGTAAGAGAATATCCTGAAATATGCCAAGAATACAAAAATGAATTAGAAGGTCGCTCAATGTTAGTGAAAAAATGCACTACTTTGCCGATAGAGTGTATTGTGCGAGGATACGTAGCTGGCTCAGGATGGAAAGATTATAAAAAAAGTGGGAAAATTTGTGGTATTGAAGTTCCCGCAGGACTCAAAGAATTTGAAAAGCTACCTGAACCGATATTCACTCCTTCGACAAAAGCAGCCGAAGGGCATGACGAAAATATTAGCTTTGAAGAAGCGTGCAAAATAATTGGTGAAAAGAAAGCTAAGTACATCAAAAAATATGCAGTTGAATTATATAAATTTGCAGCTGAATTTTTATATAAAAAAGGTATAATATTAGCTGATACTAAATTTGAATTTGGTGAAGATACTAATAATAATATTATCTTAATTGATGAAGCTCTTACTCCTGATTCTTCGCGATTTTGGTTATTAGAAGAATATGCACCCGGCAAACCTCAAATGAATTTCGACAAGCAAGTCTTAAGAGATTATTTAGAGCAAATTAATTGGGACAAAACTCCACCACCACCACATTTACCTGATGATATTATTCAGAAAACATCTGAAAAATATGAAATAGCTCGAAAAAGAATTATTGGATAAATCAATATTGAAAAATATATTTGATATCACTTTTTAAAATACTTTGACAAATAAAGCAAAAATAAATGTCCAAAATAAATAAAAGCTTCACATTTCAGAAAAATCAATCAGATTTTTTCGATTGGAGTACATTTTTAGTAACTATACTATTAGTTTCATTCGGTTTGATATCTATTTATTCCGCTACTTATGATTCTGGAATGAGTACATTTTTTAATCGACAATTGATTTATGCTTTCCTCGGCACAGGAGTTATGCTCGGTGTAATGCTTCTTCCGGAGAGGTTGATTTATAGATATTCATTTTTTCTTTATACTATTTCTATAATTTTGCTTATTTTGGTATTTCCTTTTGGAAAAGACGTTTATGGTACTCGTGGGTGGTTAGATATAGGAATAATGACTATTCAACCTTCAGAATTTGCTAAATTGACTACTTTACTATTGTTAGCTAATCATTTATCGAAACGAGGTACAGATATTCGTACCCCGCGAGATTTAGGAGTCGTAGCGGCTATTGTATTAATCCCAATGATTTTGATCTTATTAGAACCAGATACTGGCTCTGCTTCAGTATTAATTGCCCTTACATTAGGGGTATTACTTTGGACAGGTTTTGATATTTTTACAATATTATTTATAGTTAGTATACCAGTTGTGATTATAGCATCTTTACTAGGTACTATTCAATTTGTAATCGCAGTCGCCATATTTGCAATAATTGCAATATTTTTAAGAAAGAAGTTATATATAACGGTAATTTCAATTTTTATCATTGCAGCTATCGGTTATTCAAGCCCCAAAATTGTAGAGTCTTTAGCACCACACCAGCAAGCGAGGATACATACCTTTATTAATCCTGAGGACGATCCAAGAGGAAAAGGATATAACGTAATTCAATCTGTGATGGCAGTAGGAAGCGGAGGATTCGCCGGCAAAGGTTTTTTACAAGGCACTCAAACGCAACTTAGATATATACCAAAGCAATGGACAGATTTTATTTTCTGTGTACCAACCGAAGAATTCGGATTCTTAGGTGGTACAGCTGTTATATTATTATTAGGTGGATTAATTTATCGATGTTATACAATTGCTTTTAAAATATCAAGTCCTTTTATGAGCATTTTGTGTATAGGCGTGGGGACTATATTCTTTTATCATACTTTAATTAACATTGGAATGGCAATTGGGTTAATGCCGGTAATGGGTATTCCGCTGCCATTTATGAGCGCAGGTGGATCGTCTTTGATTGTGAATATGGTTCTAGTGGGATTAGTGCTTAATGCTTATAGATCTCACCAAAAGAAAGTTTACGAAAATTAATTATTTACTAATTAATTCCTAAATTGTATTCTTCTACTTATAATTATGAAAATGAAAATTAATAAATATTTAGTTTTACTTTTATCAATAAGCATTGCTTTTCTAGGAGTACAAGAATTAAGAGCTAAAATTGATAATAACTCTGATAGGAGAAATAGCTTTATTGGTTCGGCATATTCTGAAAATGAATCATATAAAATTCTTGAAAAAATTTGCAAAGAATATGGGGGCAGATTAGCTGGTTCTGCCTCATCTCAAAAAACAATTCAACTATTATCAAATGAATTAGCTAGTAATAATATATTTTATCAAATTGACAAGTTCACAATACCGGGTTGGCAAAGAGGCAAAGCCAACTATATAAAATTACTTCATCCTCTCAAAAAAGATATTATTGGATATACAATTGGTTCTTCTCCAGCTATTGATAAATCTATTTTAGATGTAGAATATGCAAATGCAGGATTTACGGAAGAATATCTAAAAATCAATGCAAAAGATAAAGCAATAATTATAGATTTAGATAATGCTGCCAGCGGAAATAACTTGACTCGCTCTCAAGCAATAAAAATAGCAAAAGATAATGGTGCTAATGCTGTGCTATTCTCCGGAAATAAAGATAGTTCTATGGTCTTAATGAGTGCAGGTTCATTCGATGGAGCATCAACGGGAATTCCAGCTTTTGCAATTAGTAAATATGATTCCGAACTTCTCAAAAACTCAATTATAAATAATGAAAATCCAAAAGTAGAAATCTACTCTACCGATACTCTAAGAGATATTAATTTGCAAAATCTTAGAGCAATATTTCCCGGCAAATCTACTAAAAAAGTAGTTTTAATGGCGCATTATGATTCATGGGATATTTCTCAAGGTGCTGTGGATAATGGAATTGGAATTGCTATTTTAATAGATGTCGCTAAATTAATAAAAAAATATTATCCTAATAATTTATATACTATTGAGTGCATTTGGACTGATGGCGAAGAGATTGGTTTACATGGTGCAAAAAAGCTATTTGATAAAATTAAGGATTCTACTATTGCGGTAATTAACGTTGATATGACTGGGTCGCCGACTGGTATAAATGTAATGGGTTATGAAAGTATGATAAATTTTAGCGAAAATTTTATAAATAGTTTGCCCGGATATATATGGAATGATGGAGTAAAGAATTACCCTTGGCTTAGGAGCGATCATGCACCATTTCTTACGTATGGCATACCTAGCTTTACATTTAATGCTTATAATGACCAAAAAATGTACAAGCACTACCATTCGATAGGAGATAATTTTGAGCTAATTAATCCAAGATATATTAGTGATGCTGTAGCTATTATTGGTCTATTTACTGTCGAATTAGCTAATTTCAAAGATATTGAAAAGCATAAATTAAATAAGCAAAGTACAATTAAAATGCTTAAGAAGCATAAATTAGATTTACAATTAAAAAAAACTGGCGAATGGAAAGAAGATTAATATGATTAATATTAGTTTTAATTCTTCTCCAGATGCTATTATTTGCTTAAATTCAATTTTACCAAAAAAATCTGTTTTTAGTAAATTCCCCAATATTCCAATAATTGCTGCTGATGGAGCCACTAATCAATTAATGAAGAAAGGAATTATTCCAAATTTTATAGTTGGAGATTTAGATTCTTGCAAGAATAAATATATTAATAGTATCCCAGTCAATAATCTAATCCACATTCCTGAACAAGATACAAATGATTTTGAGAAAAATATTAATTTCGCTCAAAATCAAAATTGGAAAAAAATATTAATATTTGGTTTCCATGGGGGAGAACTTGAGCACACACTTAATAATTGGAGTATCATTAAAAAATATTCTACAAAACTTCAATTACTCATTTTCGAATCAAAAAGATATTGTTTCCCATTAGGCAAAGGCGAATATTCCATTTCAACCAAGGATAATGAAATTATATCGCTTATTCCGCAATGCAAAGCAATACTTACTACTATTGGGTTAAAATGGGAATTAAGTAATGAAGAATTACAATTAGGAGTTCGCGAGGGTGCAAGGAATAGAGCTATTAAAGATAAAATCCAGATTCATATTCATTCAGGAGAAATATTATTATTTTTAGATAGTAGAATTCCACTTTTTTACTAATTTCAAATAAAATCACTTTTATTCCTTATAACTTAAGCATTGAAATCTTTTTATTCCGCAGATGAAGGTTGCCACTAACAACTATTCATTTTTGTTTCTTATGCTTCATCAGAATCAAAAAAATATTTGCTAAGTACCCACATCCCTTTTAAAACTAATAATTCATCTACTTTATATTTAAAATCATATTTGTGTAATTTTGAAATTACACTTATTCCACCAGTGAAAATAATATTAACTTCTTTATTTTCGAAATATTTCTTTTTGATTTTTAAAATGTGAGCATTTAATCCTTCTAGGGAAATATCGATGATAGCACTTTGCATTGCTATATTTGTTTCCTTGCCAATAATTTCATCTGTATAAGAGATTCTTAATTGTGGCAAAGCACCAGTATAATAGTACAAAGCATTTGCTTGGGTCTGCAATCCGGGGTATATATTCCCACCTAAACATATTGCTTTTTCATCAATTACATTAATAGTGATGCAAGTACCGAAATCAACCGTTATTAGTGGGCATTTTGCTGTAGTATATGCCGCAATAAGTCCTAATCTTCTATCTATACCCATTGCTGGAACATTAGAAAAATCAATATCTGTAAATTTATTTATTAATTCATTTGCTGAGAGATATTTAATTTTCAAGCGAAATAAAACATCTTTTAGAATATTTTCAGAAGCTTTATTTACTGAAGAATAAATTACCTTTTCCGGCATAGAATTGCATAAATAATTCATTAGTTCGATTTCTAAATCTACTTTATTCGATATTGATTTAATAAGCTTATTCCCATCGAATATTTTCATTCTACTATTGCCAATATCAATGCAAATGGTTTGGTTATTTATATTATTATCGTAAGTCATAGCGAATGGAGTCTCCGTTATCAATAAATTCGAATAAATTTGTAGCAATATTTTGTAATTTTATTTCACCATTTTGAAGCAATTCTATGATCTTGTATTTATCATTCTTATTTTTAATTATAGCAATTTTATTTTCAAAATTTAATTCTTTTCTCCAAATTTCTAATAATTTAGAATATTCTAATTCCCTTATTTTCATAAAATTATCGACCATGCTATTAAATATTTTTTTTGAGTCAAATTCAGTATTTAATAGCAGTTTAAGCGAAGTAGGGGTATTTGCTGTAATTCCACTAAATTTAGTTTGATTTATATTCACTCCTATTCCAATAATTGATTCAGTGCATTCTTCTCCTTGAAATGAATGTTCTGCAAGGACTCCGCATATTTTCCCAAATTCACCATTTTTCATTTCTGCCATTACATCATTTGGATATTTAATTTTAAAGTTCACAGTTTCATTTAAAATATTACTATTTAAATATTCACTAGTAATTTCGCGAAGTGCATTTGCCACAATGATTGCTCCCAGAGCTTGAAATATTATTACTTGGTCGATTGAAATAGAGATTTTATGCCTAATACCAAAAGAACAATAAATGTTTTCGCCAGAATTCCCGAACCATTTATTTTCGTTTCTGCCTCTTCCTTTGCTCTGATAATCTGCATAGGCTACTATTAAGTCTTCGCTTTTTAGAAGTTCCTTAGCAATATCATTTGTAGAAGGTACTTCTTTGAAAAAATATTTTTTAATCATAATTGACTTTTTATATTTTAATATTTTATAAAAATATAAAAATAACATAATTATTCTTTATTTTTGTAATAATTTGATTTATTTCACAAACGATTTTGCTTTGTAATTATGAAAAAGGCTTTAATATATATAATAATTCTTGTAAGTTGGCTCTTAAATGGGTGCATTCAAGAAAATCCAAATTTGGTTAATCCACCTAGCTCTAAAGAAAAAATGTTTGTAAGATTTATAAACTTAGCTGGTGACCAAAAATCGCGTTCATTAGTAATGAATGGACAAGTAGCAATTACTTCAGAATATGGAATGAATACAATGGCAATTAATCCGCCGGAAGATTCTGTAATAGCAGGAGTGCGAAATGGTAGCATTGAAGAATTCACTATTACAAGAAAAGTAAAATTTATGAAAGAAAGTCATAATACTTTTTTTGCCCTACCTAGCCCATATAACTCTCCGAATTATAAATCTATTGATACTCTTATCCCGGTATCGAGTTCGACAGGATTACCAATTAATACAGTTCATTCTTATCTAAAAATGATAAATGTATTTCCAGATAGCACTATTTCATTTAGTATAATTAATGGCTGTCCTAATGGTAATCAGCTTTTTGGTGCTGTGCGATATAAAGCAGTTACTTCGCAAGAAGTAGTCGGAAGTGGCTCAATGCCTGTATCATTAATTAGAAATAATAAAGAGCAAAGGGAAGTACTCGGATTATTTGATTTAAATCTTTTAAATGATAGACAATATTTGATTATTATTAGCGAAGGTATTGATAAAAATGTGAAATTCTCACTTTTAGACGAAACCACAAATGAACTTATTTCTCTATCAGAACCAAATATAATTGCAGAAAAAAATGCTTATATTCGGACAATTAATTTTAGTTCTGAAGCTATCACTGTTAAGAAATTACCAGACGAAATTGTATCCGAGCAAGTGCAACCCAATTCCATAGGGAATTATGACCAAGTTTCTGCTTGTACTACTCAAGGTATAGATAGCTTAATAGTCGAATATTCTGAATTTTCCCCATCGGCAAATGCTCTTTCAATTAATAGAATAAGATTAGCCTTTGGGATAAATAACCCAAACAAACTTTATGCTTATGTAAATTATTTCAGCGAAACAGGTGAAGGTTATAGAACTTACAAAGAAATTCTTATTAGAACTGACCAAATAAGCAATGTTACTTGGAGAAGAACAACTCCAACTTCTTACTCTAATGGTGGTGACCCTGCATCAATGTCAATTGTTATTGATGATAGGACTACTCCTGAAATTGTTTATCTTGGTGGAAACATCGTTAGAAAAGGATATGATGCAAATAATTCAGACATTTATTATTGGGAAGGCATAAGCCAATATACTAATTCATTCGGTAGTACAGATGGAGTTAGAACCTCTCCTACATATGTAAGCAAAGGTATTCATGAACTACTAATCAAAGATAATGCAAATACTAGTTTTGATAGCACAATCATAATTGCAGCT
>ENA-UOOK01003458-UOOK01003458.1-fermentation-metagenome-genome-assembly--contig:-NODE-3458-length-17948-cov-3.643604_pt1 | contig 17948 bp, 12 predicted proteins | sample MGYA00245777_ERZ724023 | MGnify/ENA primary metagenome ERZ724023 (study PRJEB28704, sample SAMN03018312) | fermentation metagenome | biome: anthropogenic terrestrial biome; feature: soil; material...
ATCTTGGCGCCGACCCATTTCCCTTGTCGCATCCGGAAGGAATTTCCCACCTCTTTGAAATTCGTCCCATCCGTACTCCAGAAGAAACGCACCTGGCCATCTCTGACAGCCATGCGCAAATAACCGGCCTCATGGAGGCCTTCCTGATAGCCATTATGATCTTTTGAGGTCGGAGGTAAGGAGAACAGTGATCGGACCATTTCTTTCCCTCCCTGATCCGCCTGACGGCAAGTAATCTGCTGGAGTTGGAACCTGTCCCCTGCCCGTGCAAGAACGAGCGCACTATAGTCCAGTCCCATCATGATGATTCCCCCATACTGCCTGTCTTCCTTTGCCGTAAATTCCACTTTTGCGGTTGCCGTAAACCGGTCCGCAGGCGTTTTCTGCAAGAGTAAGTTCGGAATGTCCCAGATCGTCCCGTCTGTGCCATAAGTAAAAAGGCGGAACACTCCAAGAGAGGTAGGCATCCCGAAGGTCTGGTCATAATCCGCCTGCCATTGCCATTGTAATCCGAGGCGAGGAGAATTGAATTCATCCGATTCCTGAGGATTTTCCTTGACTGTTCCGCCGGCAGTCCTGGGTTTACGATACCGGAGAACCGGCTCGCCACAATAGCCGTTGGAGGGGATCTTACCGATGACCGGCCAATTATCCTTCCAGTGGACAGGCTCCAGGAAAACGACACGACCATAGGCCCCTTTATCCTGAAAGTGGATAAACCAGTCTTCTCCGAAAGCCGTATGGATCCAGGCTCCCTGATGGGGGCCATTAACCTTTGTCCGGCCTTGTGCAAGTACCTTTTTCGCCTCATACGGCCCAAAAGGTGACCTGGAACGCATGGCCAACTGAAAACCGGAGGAAACACCTCCTGCGGGGCACAATATCCAGTACCACCCCTGACGCTTATAAAATTTGGGGCCCTCGCAGGTACGATTCTCTGTTCCGTTTCCATCAAATACGATGACGGGATTGCCCACCGGCTCCGTCCCTCCAGCATTCAGTTCCCGTACAGTCAGCACACTGGCAAAATGTGTGCGGCTGTTAGCCCAGGCATTGACCAGATAGCAACGGCCGTCATCATCCCATAACGGGGTCGTGTCTATCATGCCCTTGCCAGGAATGACACAATGAGGAGCAGTCCATGGTCCTTCCGGATCCTTGGAGCTCACCATGAACACCCCATAGTCAGGATCTCCCCAATAGATATAGAATTCACCATTATGGTACCGGATACTGGGCGCCCATACCCCATTGCCATAAGACGGTTTAGAGAATACGCTGTCAGGTGCTATCTTCTGAATGGCATGGCCAATGATCTCCCAGTTGACCAGATCTCTGGAATGTAATACCGGCAGTCCTGGAATACAGTTGAAAGAACTTGCCGTCATATAGTAATCCTCTCCCACGGCAATAACATCAGGATCACTGTAATCAGCATTAATCACCGGATTGATGTAGGTTCCGTCTCCCTGGTCCGGGCTCCACACCTGACTGACATAAGGCTGGACAGCCTGGGCTTTTCCAGAGAGGGAAAAGATCGGCATGAATGTGAGAAGTGCCGCAGCACAGAAAGAATAAAAATTTTGTTTCATAGATTAGTTGTTTTAAAGTTTGTTCCTGATTCTATCCTTAATTGATAATGATGACCATCAAACACCACCTTCATCGATCCATGCACATAACGCGACAACACCAGGGCTACATGGCCCATGGTACGGCGGAGATTTAATTCACATACGTGGATGCTGTCCTCGCAGCAACCGGAAGAGTCATCACGAACCAGCATAAAATCCACACCGAAAGGACCTGTATAACGGCCACGGATATTTCCAGCAACGATTTCCTCCACTTTTCGGCGGCAGGATCTCAAACTGAGGCCAACAGTTCCCCTCATCAGGAGCTGTTCTTTATCCTTCTCGTCTGCCAGCAGGTTTCCGACATAGGAAGAGCCTCTGGTCTGAAAAAGATTCAGTCCAAGATAGCGCACCGTACCCTCAGCAGTAGCCTCAAATTCCATTGCGAAATCCTTGACCTTATGATAACAGGGCTCAACCAGACAAGGATAGGGCATGCCGGGAACGGAAGGTGAACGGGACAGGTCGACGAAATGCACTCCCCTCCCGGAACTGCTCCAGGGAGTCTTCAAGACAGCTCTTCCTCCATGTCTCTCTATACTGGACCGTAATTCCTCCGGGGTATTCACTTCGTCTACATGATCCTGGAGAAGGACACGCCAGTATTGGCGGGAGGATAATATGCGAATCCATCGTTCATTGAAAAGCAGCTGGCCTTCATCCGCTGCCCCCGCCTCTGGCACGAACCGGGCCTCTGCGATCTGCGGCCCCAGCAACCGGCTGATGACGGGCCGGTCCCATCCCCACGGCAGGATCTGATGATGAAGACGGGCCAACTCTCCCCCCTGGCAGGGAATCTTCTCAAAACAGGTCAAGGTCTTAAACTCGGAAGACTGGGGGGTAATAAAATGGACAGCCGGCAAATCGACGGGCAGCAGTGCTTGCAAAAGGGACCGGGAAGCCGTGGCTGCAGAAATGTCATCCACCACCACATAGTCTCCGCTATCGGCCCATATCGCAGGTATCCAGTTGAGGTCATGACACAACTGCATAGCGGCCTTGGGTGGTGTATACTGCCACTGATTACAGGCCAAGGCAAGGTCATGCTCGGGATTAAAGATATGCAATCTTTCCATAGTACTCTGCAAAGATAAGAAAAATCAGTGAAGAATTAAATCTAAAAAAAACTAAAATTACAATATTTTGCTATCTTGGGGTTGCAAATCAGAAAATATGTATTATCTTTGCAAGAGGAACTCGAAAATGATTTAAAGACAAATCTTACAAACGCACTCTGATTATGGAAGATGCTTTCTTTCGCACGCATACCTATCTTCTGGAACATACTCATGCACCAGTACGCCGTACTTTGATGGACGAAATCGACTGGAACGACCGGATGATTGGCATTGTAGGTACAAGGGGCGTAGGGAAAACAACCTTCCTTTTACAGTATGCTTTAGAAAAATTCGGCTGCAATGATCCCCGGTGTTTGTATATCAATATGAACAACTTCTATTTCCAGGGACACAGTATTACGGATTTTGCGGGAGATTTTGTCAAAGACGGAGGGAAGGTACTGCTCATTGACCAGGTATTCAAGCACCCGGAATGGAGCAGGGAGCTACGTAAATGCTATGACCTCTACCCCGACCTGAAAATCATATTCACGGGAAGCAGTGTCATGAGGCTCGAAGAAGACTACCCGGAACTGAAGGGAATCGTCAAGAGCTATGACCTGTGGGGATTTTCCTTCCGGGAATTTATCAACCTTCAGACCGGTAATAATTTTCACCCCTATGCACTGGATGAAATTCTGGAAAACCATGAGCATATCATCAAGGATATCTTACCTGAGGTCAGTCCTATAAAGTACTTCCAGGATTATATCGAGCATGGCTTCTACCCTTTCTTCCTGGAACATCGTGACTTCTCGGAGAATCTACTGAAAACAATGAATATGATGACGGAGGTGGACATCCTGCTCATCAAACAGATAGAGTTGAAATATCTCACGAAAATCAAGAAACTCTTCTATCTTCTAGCGGTAAGTGGTCCCAAAGCACCGAATATCAGCAAACTAGCGTATGGCATCAAGACCAGTCGTGCAACGGTCATGAACTATATCAAATACCTTGCCGATGCACGACTCATCAATATCATCTATCCACAAGGACAGAGATTTCCTAAAAAACCTGCGAAGGTGATGATGCAGAACCCCAACCTGATGTATGCCATCTATCCGGTAAAAGTAGAAACCCAAGAACTGATGGAGACCTTCTTCATCAGTGCATTATGCAAAGATCATATCGTAAATATTGGCCCGAAAGGTCATTATTTTATGGTTGATGACCGACTTAAATTCAAAATCTGTGATGCAAAAGCACCGGGAAAACTGAGATTGAATCCGGATATTATTTATGCCCGTTATCATACGGAAGTAGGAAGGGGGAAACAGATACCACTCTGGCTATTAGGATTTCTATACTAAAACACTTTGAGTGACCAAACAACAAGAGAAAACAAAACAGATAAGTAAAGGATCAGGTTTCATCCTAAGAAAAGAGTAAAATCCTTGGAACAGATATGCCGAAACGACAACATCCATCTTTCGAAAGAAAGGAGAACACAAGAATATCTGCTGACTGAATCCTTGAAATCAATAAGTAAATATAAAAACAGATTAATTTATCATTTAAAAAATGGCTAAAGAAAAAAAGTTTATCACATGTGATGGTAACACAGCTGCTGCTCATGTAAGCTATATGTTTACTGAAGTAGCTGCCATTTATCCTATTACTCCGTCATCTCCAATGGCAGAGCATGTAGATGAATGGGCTGCCAAAGGGCGTAAGAACCTCTTCGGGCAGACGGTTACAGTTCAGGAAATGGAATCTGAAGGTGGTGCTGCCGGTGCCGTCCACGGGTCCTTGCAGGCAGGTGCACTGACGACAACCTTCACGGCTTCACAGGGACTTCTGCTGATGATCCCCAATATGTACAAGATTGCGGGAGAACTCCTCCCTGCAGTGTTTGATGTAGCTGCACGTTCAGTAGCTACTCATGCATTGAGTATCTTTGGAGACCAGTCAGATGTCATGGCCTGTCGTCAGACCGGCTTTGCCATATTCTGCTCAGGATCAGTACAGGAAGTAATGGACCTGACAGCTGTTCCTCATCTGTCAACATTGAAGACAAGCGTTCCTTTCATCAATTTCTTTGATGGCTTCCGTACCTCTCACGAATACCACAAGATTGAGGAAATCGACCAGGACGCCTTGGCTAAGTTGGTTGATCCGGCTGACATCAAGCACTTCCGTGACCGTGCGCTCTCTCCGGAACGTCCTGTCACACGGGGTACTGCCGAGAACCCTGAGACCTTCTTCACACACCGTGAGGCATGTAACAGCTACTATGATAAGGTTCCTGGAGTCGTAGAGCATTATCTTGGTGAAATTTCCAAGATTACGGGTCGCGAATATCACCTTTTCAACTATTATGGAGCCCAAGATGCTGAGAACATCATCATTTTGATGGGATCGGCTTCAGAGCCAGCGCGTGAAGCTATCGACTATTTGAACAAACAGGGCAAGAAAGTCTGTATGGTTTCCGTTCACCTCTTCCGTCCGTTCTCAGTAGATTTCCTCAGAAAGGCTATCCCGGCTACCGTAAAGCGCATAGCAGTGCTTGACCGTACCAAGGAACCTGGAGCTGAGGGTGAGCCTCTGTATCTGGATGTCAAGAGTGCCCTCTATGAGGATCCTCGCAAACCGGTGATTGTCGGTGGCCGTTACGGATTAAGTTCTGCGGATACTACTCCGGCAGACATTATCTCAGTATTCAACAATCTGGAAATGCCGGAACCGAAGAATCACTTTACGGTAGGAATCGTGGATGATGTCACGTTCACTTCTCTGCCCAAAGTACCTGAAATTCCAATGGGTGGCGACTCCGTCTTCGAGGCAAAGTTTTACGGTTTAGGAGCCGATGGTACTGTAGGTGCCAACAAGAACTCTGTTCAGATTATCGGTAATAATACCAATAAATACTGCCAGGCTTACTTCTCTTACGACTCTAAGAAATCCGGAGGTTTTACCTGCTCACACCTGCGTTTCGGTGATGATCCGATTCACTCGTCTTATCAGGTGAACACTCCAAACTTCGTTGCTTGCCATGTACAGGCATATCTGTATATGTATGACGTGACACGCGGGCTTCGCAAGAACGGTACTTTCCTGTTGAACACGATCTTCGAGGGTGATGAACTCGTTAACTTCATTCCGAATAAGGTAAAGCGCTATTTCGCAAAGAACAATATCAAAGTTTATTATATCAATGCTACGAAGATTGCTCATGAAATAGGACTGGGAAACCGTACCAACACGATCCTTCAGAGTGCCTTCTTCCGCATCACAAAGGTTATTCCTCTGGATCTTGCCGTCAATCAGATGAAAGCATTCATCGTCAAGTCTTACTCCCGTAAGGGCCAGGACGTTGTCGACAAGAACTACCAGGCTGTTGACCGCGGTGACGAGTATAAGGAGCTTACGGTAGACCCAGCATGGGCTAACCTGAAAGATGAAGCAAAGAAAGAGGATGATGCTCCTGCATTCGTTAAGGAGCTTGTCCGTCCTATCAATGCGCAGGCAGGTGATCTGCTGAAAGTCTCAGACTTTTTCAAGAATGGGACTACTGATGGCACCTGGCAAAATGGCACATCTGCATACGAGAAGCGTGGTGTAGAGGCTTTTGTCCCGGTATGGAATTCCGAGAATTGTATCCAGTGTAACAAATGTGCTTTTGCTTGTCCTCATGCAGCCATCCGTCCATTCGTGATGGATGATGAAGAAGTAAAGGGTTGCAAGGGAGACACTATTCCTATTCTGGCACCGCAAGCTATCAAGGGTATGCACTTCCGTCAGGAAATTTCCGTCATGGACTGCCTCGGCTGTGGTAACTGTGTGGATATTTGCCCGGGCAAGAAGGGAAACAAGGCATTGTCTATGGTTCCTTTCAGAACGGATGATCCTAAGATGGTCGCAGAAGCTCAGAACTGGGACTGGCTGGTAAAGAATGTATCCAGCAAGCAGAATCTCATTGACATCAAGTCAAATCCGAGAAACAGTCAGTTTGCTACTCCTCTGTTTGAGTTCTCCGGTGCCTGTGCAGGCTGCGGTGAGACTCCTTATGTGAAGTTGGTCAGCCAACTCTTCGGTGACCGTGAAATGATTGCCAACGCAACAGGCTGCTCTTCTATCTATTCTGCATCTATCCCCGCCACTCCTTACACGACGAATGCCAAGGGACAGGGCCCTGCTTTTGACAACTCCCTGTTTGAAGACTTCAGCGAATTCGGTCTGGGAATGGTCCTGGCTAACAAGAAGATGAAAGAGCGTATCACGATGCTGCTGAACGAACTGATGGAGAAAGACAGCACCTCTGCTGATTTCAAGGCTGCCGCCCAGAAATGGATTGAGAACAAGGAAGATGCTGATGGCTCCAAAGCTGCAGCAGCTGAACTGAAGCCGTTGATAGAGAAAGGTGCCCAGGAAGGCTGCCCGATCTGTACGGAACTCAAGACTCTTGAACATTACCTGGTAAAGCGCAGCCAGTGGCTGATCGGTGGTGATGGTGCATCATACGATATTGACTATGGTGGTCTTGACCACGTGCTCTCTACCGGTGAGGATGTCAATGTGCTCGTGATGGATACCGAGGTTTATTCCAATACTGGTGGCCAGAGCTCTAAGGCTACTCCTCTGGGGGCTATCGCACAGTTTGCTGCTCAGGGTAAGCGTGTCCGCAAAAAGGATCTGGGACTGATGGAGACCACCTACGGGTATATCTATGTAGCTCAGATTGCTATGGGTGCCAACAACAACCAGACCTTAAAGGCCATCCGCGAAGCAGAAGCTTATCATGGTCCTTCACTGATCATCGCATACTCTCCATGTATCAATCATGGCCTGAAGCGTAAAGGTGGCATGGGCAAGAGCCAGAGAGAGGAAGCTCTCGCCGTAGAGTGTGGCTACTGGCATCTGTGGAGATATAATCCGGAACTGGCCATGGAAGGCAAGAATCCGTTCCAACTCGACTCAAAAGAGCCTGAATGGGATAAATTCCGTGACTTCCTTCTGGGTGAGGTTCGTTACCTGTCGGTGAAGAAAGCATACCCTAACGAGGCTGAAGAACTCTATGCTGCTTGTGAACGCATGGCAAAGATCCGGTATCAGAGCTATGTCCGTAAGAGCAAGGAGGACTGGAGTGACAGTCTGGAGCAGGAAAACAAATAAACTTTCCCGCTGATTATTATAAAAGTCCGCAACTTTCCGGTTGCGGACTTTTTTATCTCTGCCCTTCCCTTACCCTTGAATTGATCTGTCAGCTATTAATCATCTTTTATTCACAACATGAACCGAACAATAGAAACAGTGATCTCTATGATGCGAGGACAAATACTTCCCACAGGGTGACAGGGTACAGGGTAAAGGCCGGCAATGCCATTAATACGGCAAGCAGCAAAGCAAATGATAAATGATACTAGTCACCAAACCGCTCCGGAAAACCCTTGAAGGATTCAGACTATAATCAGATGAATAGAAACGTTCAACCCCCGTGATGTTAAAAGTCACGGGGGTTGAACGTTATAAAATCCCACTCTTATTCAAAAAGGATCATCTAGTAATCTCAGCGGATACGATCAGCAGCCCTCAAGAGTTTTTCATCCTTTCGTATGCCGCCGCGGGCCAAAAGATAGAAAATGACCGCTACCAAAGGAAGGCAAACTGTCCACGCAAAGTGAAAAGTACCCTCGGCATTGAATTCATGAAAGACAACATGTAAGAAATAGGCATACCAGACCACGCACAAAACGATACAGGTCCAGCACAGTTTAACCTGCAACTTCCGCCTGTGGAAAAGGAAGACTGCTGCTATATTCAAGGGACAGGTCAGCAGTAAGACAGCAAATAATGGCCATTCAGGATAAACAGCCTTCAAAGGACCATGCAATCCTATATTATAAACAACTGTATCCACTCCCATTCCCCTTGGTTCTATAGTTCCTAAAGAAAGACCCAGACAGAGAATGGTCGCCACCAAGGCCAACAAGAGATAAAGAGATTGTCTACGCTGTAACATCAGAGCCTCTCATTCTGCTTCTCATCCTTATCCTTAGAAGGATCACGCCAATACACTTTACCCTCAATAAATTCCTGGGTAGCCAACAGTGTTGATTTAGGTAACTTTTCATAGTAACGGGAAATCTCTATCTGCTCCCGATTTTCAAACACTTCCTCAAGAGAATCGTTGTAGGAAGCAAATTCAGCCAGTTTCTTATCCAGATCCTGCTTGATTTCCTGAGCTATCTGATTGCTGCGCTTGGAGATAATCACAACACTCTCATAAATGTTGCCGGTATCTTTCCACAACTCTTCAACATTTCGTGTCACGGTAGTCACCGGAGCTTTTGACTTTTTATAATCCATATCTAAACTGAAAATTGAAAGAATGGCCTGTCGTCATTCTATATTTATATTCCTTGTTGTTAACAACTTCACAGATGCTTAATCTGCCAGCGGATTGATGTTCTTATGAGTAGAGAGAAACTGCTTGCACTCGGCAATATAATCCTTGGCCTCGGTACGCATCTTGCTGTCCGGATATTCATTGAGGAAACCATAGCATTCATCTTCGGCATCCTCAAACCGCTGATACTGCTTGCTGGGAACACTCATCTTCGCCAGTTCATACTTACTCTTCATAATAAGGATGGAAAAAGCCTCACGCTTATTGCTATATGGATAGTCATTCAAAGCATTTTGAGCCGTGATGATGCAAGCCATATAATTGTTCCCTCCTTCAGTGCAATTTCCAAAATAAGGACCAAGGTCATAATAGAGTTTGGCGGAATCATACTCCTTCTGCACTAATTTATCCTGTAACTGAAACAACCGCTTCTGTGCCAGGGTTTTCATTTTTGCATCGGGAAACAAATCAAGATATTCCTGAAAGGCAGCAATCGCCAGCACAGTCTTGCTCTGGTCCAGCCGGGGTTCAGGAGTACTCTGGTAAAGACTTTCACCTGCATAGTATTCAGCCATCTCAGCGTAAAAGCCCTTCGGATAGGATTGATAGTATTTCTTGAAATAATCAGAAGCTGTCTCATAATCCTTCATGCAATACTCGGCCATCGCTAACATATAAAGGCTTTCCTGCGCATTGTCAGTACCTTTTTCAATGGTCACCAGCTCTTGCAGTAAGGTGACGGCACGCGAATATTTGCCATTGGCAAAACACTCCTTGGCATACTCATACTTATATGAATAGTCACTTGTCTTGTATACTTGATTGAACTCATGGGCACAGCTGGAGAGCAGGATCACAACCGTGAAGGACAAGACGGCAAAGATTGATTTCTTCATTATGATGCTTTTTGAATTGCAAAGTTACTCACTTTTCTGCTATTCACAAAGTAAATACTTTAATTTTTAGCATTTTATTACGAATCAATCACTCTTAAAGCAATCTTTTTAGTAAATTTGCAAGAATACATAAAAAGGATTAAAAGTTTCAGGAGAAAATGAATTTCAAACTCACAGCAAAATACAAACCTACCGGCGATCAGCCTCAGGCAATCAAACAACTAATAAAAGGTATCCGGGAAGGCGATCCGGCACAAGTCCTCTTAGGCGTCACCGGATCAGGTAAAACCTTTACCGTCGCCAACGTCATTGCCAGCATCAACAGGCCCACCCTTGTCCTGAGTCACAACAAGACCCTGGCTGCCCAACTCTACCAGGAGATGAAGGGATTCTTTCCTGACAATGCCGTGGAATACTATGTCTCCTATTATGATTATTACCAGCCTGAAGCCTACATCCCGTCTACGGACACTTATATAGAGAAGGATCTGGCGATCAATGACAACATTGACAAACTGCGGCTGAGCGCTCTTTCCGCCTTGCTCTCCGGACGAAAAGACGTCATCGTCGTATCCTCGGTCTCCTGTATCTACGGTATGGGAGGACCAGTGGCCATGCAACAGAGCATCATCAAACTGAAACGTGGAGAGAAGATGGACAGGAATGATTTCCTGCGTAAATTGGTCGATGCACTCTACGTGAGGAACGATATAGAACTCAAACGGGGTAATTTCCGTGTGAAGGGGGATACCGTGGACATCTCTATGGCTTATTCCGATAATATTCTTCGTGTCACCTGGTGGGACGATGAGATCGACTCCATAGAGGAAGTGGACGCGGTGTCCTTCCATCGTATAGAATCTTTCGATAACTATGAAATCTATCCGGCTAATCTCTTTATTACAACTAAAGACCAGACGGTAAGGGCTATCCGGGAAATCCAGGATGACCTGGTCAAACAAGTAGATTACTTTAAGGAAATCGGTGATCCTATCAAGGCCCAGCGGATTAAGGAACGGGTGGAATACGATATGGAAATGATGAAGGAACTAGGTCATTGCTCCGGTATCGAAAACTACAGCAGGTATTTTGATGGACGTAAAGCCGGCCAGCGCCCTTACTGTCTCCTGGACTTTTTCCCGAAAGACTATCTGATGGTCATCGATGAGAGCCATGTCAGCATTCCACAGATCAATGCGATGTACGGCGGAGACCGTGCCAGGAAGAAAAACCTAGTGGAATACGGGTTCCGGCTGCCGGCTGCCTTCGACAACAGACCTCTGAAGTTTGATGAGTTCCATTCCCTGATCCATCAGGTGATCTACGTGAGCGCCACACCGGCAGACTATGAACTGAACGAGGCTGAAGGGGTCGTAGTGGAACAACTCATCCGTCCGACAGGGCTCCTGGATCCTGAAATAGAAGTCCGTCCTTCCGAAAACCAGATTGATGACCTGATGGATGAGATCCTTACACGAAGTCATCATAAGGAACGGGTGCTCGTCACGACACTTACCAAACGAATGGCAGAGGAACTTACGGAATATCTGCTGGAACATGAAATCAAGGCAGCTTATATCCACAGCGATGTAGCTACCCTGGACCGGGTCAAGATCATGAACGACCTTCGGGCAGGGGTCTATGATGTGCTGGTAGGAGTCAACCTGTTGCGTGAAGGACTTGACTTGCCGGAAGTTTCCCTTGTCGCCATCCTGGATGCAGACAAGGAAGGGTTTCTGCGTTCGGGGCGGTCGCTGATCCAGACCGCCGGCCGTGCAGCCAGGAACATACATGGGAAAGTGATCATGTACGCTGATACGATCACCGAGAGCATGCAGAAAACCATCGATGAGACCAACCGCCGCAGAACGATCCAGATGAAATATAATGAAGAGCATCATATCGTCCCTAAACAGATTGTCAAAGCCATCAACACCGACCTGCCTATCGGAAATTCAAAAGAAGGACAGGGCCCGGAAACAACGGCACAGCCCTATATCGAACCGTCAGAGGGTGCCTTTGCAGCTGATCCCATCGTGAAACGTATGACGCGACCTCAACTGGAAAAGAGTATCGCTGATACAAAATCCCAAATGCAACAGGCAGCCAAGGAACTCAACTTCATTCAGGCTGCTCAATACCGTGACGAGATCATCCGCCTGCAAAAACAACTGGAACTGAAATAGGCTTGGCTTTATCCACTATACATCACACTAATTCCAGTATATATCATGTCAATGCCATTACCAGGCCGTGGAGACATCATTACCAGGCCGTGGAGACATCGTTACCAAGCCGTGGAGACATATCTACCACCGCCTGGTAATCAAAGTGTCGGTATCTGTTCCGAAAAAGATCACATAAATCAAGGCAAGTAGCTCTTCAAAGCATCAATATAATCAGAAAAAGCCTTTCGGCCCTTTCCTGTTATCCGGCAGGTCGTATGAGGTCTTTTCCCAACAAAATCTTTTTTCACTTCAATATAATCAGCCTGTGATAATTTATCAATCTGCACACTCAGATTACCAGCTGTTGAGTTTGTTTTCTCTTTCAGATAAACGAAATCAGCTTCATCTACCGAAATAAGAATTGACATAATAGCCAATCTGAGTTGTGAATGCAATAATGGATTTAGATCTTTGAACATCATTTATGCATTTTGTAATTCAATATATGCCCAGGGATAACCATAGAAACAATGAATGCAAAACTCATCAAAAGATTCAACAAGATATTCGGAATATTATTCATTATAGCCACCAACATATAAAAGGCTATCAACTGGCTCACCAACGGTAAAAAGGTCATCCACTTATCCTTCAAAATGATCCCAGTAATAGAAACACCTATATTCACATAAATCAGAGATAACGGCATCATAAGAATCATAAGAATGTAATGGGTATGAAAGATAACGACGAATATCCACAAAGAGACAAACGTGATGGCAAACATCAGTCCCATAATCTGCCACACTCGTTGAATTGCTTTACCGGTATAGGTAATAACATCCGGTTTCTTTGCTTTCCAAGACACAAATGCCCAACATGCAAACATCAGGCACCATCCCCAACTATACAAGTTGTTGTGGGTAAAAAGTGACAGCAGAAAAATCACGATCCCCAATGCAACCGTGAAATATCCATACATCAAGAATTTATTCCCCCGCCCTACTTCAAGATTCTCTTTTGTTGATTGAATCATCCGAGTAATCAGCTCTAAACTTTCTTTTTCAGTTAATTTTTTTTCTTCCATTTTTTCAATTATTTATTATTATACAATACTTTACAAAATCTTTAACCTATCGCTCTACACTGCTTAACCACTTATGTGCATCATCAAAAACACCTTTAAATAAGCCTGTGACACTGAACCTTCTTATCCGAATTAAATTTTTATATCTCATGCTTTGATCTCTATTTCCATTAGTAATTTGCTATTCAACTTAACTCTACAACCACTTAAGTCCAGCAAATAAATAAGTTTGTTTCATAAACCATATTTGTAAAAAACAAAGGATACTTAAGCATTCTTTTAATACAGGATGCAAATGTAAATAAGTTTATTGTATAAACCAAATATTCTGACCAATTGATAGAGAAAAGAGATGTTTATTACGAATATTTAACATCTTCAACGTTAATCTAGCTTTAAAACGATAGTTGATGTCATTCTGCAGAAAATGATCAAGAATCCAACTTATTCAGACCTGGTCTTTTTGCAAGTATTTTTTTTCTTCCTGCATACAATATGCAAAAACGGAAAAAGGCAGAAAAGACAAAAGTTAAATATTACTTAATCAACGGGGAATCAAATATATTTTGTTACTTTTGTAACTTGTCAATATCAGATATAAAAAAAATCATGAAGCAAGCATTTACTATCATCCTGTTATGCTTTCCCCTACTGGTGGGAGCCAGTTCTGTCGAGGGGAACCAGCCGGCACCGGGGAAAATAGAAATAACCACTTTACAAGATACCGTAAAGGCAAAAAATGCAAGTCCGGCTGACTGGACCATACCAGGGCAGACAACAGCCCGGACAGCAACCACAAAGGAATCCGGAGGGAAAGAAAAAAACCCTGAAACCCAACACGCCGTCAAATTAAAAGAAAACCCGAAATATCTCGCAGGAGCAGTCCCGACAGACAAAGAAGGAAAGATCATTTTTACGTTGGATGAGCGTATCCCCGGCCGGAATGAGGAGGAGATCTATGATTCCGTTTATCACTATTTAAGTCAACTGACCAAAGGCAAAGATGAACTAAAGGGAAGCAGGATTGCATTAGTAAGCACAAGCAGAGGAGTCATCGCCGCGCCCATAAAGGAGTGGATGACCTTCAAAAGCACTTTCCTTTCCGTAGACAGGGCGCAGTTCATGTATACGATCATAGCCCAGTGCAGCGACCAACATCTGAAAATGACCATAAGCCGTCTCAGCTACATCTATGAAGAGGGGCGCCCCGGAGGGTTCTACTCCCCCGCCGAGGAGATCATCACAGACAAATATGCCTTGACAAAGAAGAAAAATGATCTGGCCAGAATGTATGGAAAATTCCGCAAGTATACCATTGACCGTAAAGATGAAATCTTCAAGCAGGTGACGGACATGTTCCGCAACGAGGAAGACAAATCATCGCATTAAATTAAAGATCCAAAAACATGGACAACCTAAGCCAGGGCCAGAATCCATTCAGACACCTGCGACGCTTGAAACCCATCAAGGAAGAGCGTTCGCCGCTATTCAAACTCAGGAACATCCTGAACATCATTTTTATGATCTTAGCTGTCGTGGGAGTATGCTTCTACCTTTTCAGCCAGTATAAAACTCCCGCCATCATAGTGATGCTTTCAGCTGTAGCCATCAAATTTATTGAGGTCTTACTTCGACTCTTTCATAAATGAGAAAATTTTTTTTGATGCTATTTCTGATTTGCGCCGTAATTCCCATTTCGGCGCAAATCAATTCTAATAATAATTCTATTCAAGGAATTGACGCGAACGGAGATGTCAGCAATACCAATAAACGAAACCGGACAGACTCATTAGGCAGTGAAAAGGAAATCCCCAGAGGCATTCATGTATGGACTGTGGATGAACGCTTCGGAGACCGTACGCCTGCACAAGTGGACACCCTGTCCTATATGTATATGAACACTACGTTTACGACCGGACTGAGAGGAGAATACAATACGTTAGGCAACATGGGATCCCCACGCATCGCCCGTATTTTCATCGACCGGCCTGATCCATCTCAATTCATATTCACTCAACCTTATGATTATTTTGTCAGACCCGTCGGAGTCCAGCATTTCACCAACACATATTCCCCCATCACCAATGTAACCCTAAATGAATGCGGTAATCGTATCGATGGCGAAGATGATTTCAAGGCCCTCTATGCGGTCAACGCAGGGAAAAGGTTGGGAGTAGGTTTCCGCTTCGACTATAAGTATGGCAGAGGCTATTACAGTAATCAAAGTACATCTCATTTCGGCTATACGACCTGGGCTTCCTATATCGGAGACCAATATCAGGCCCATCTTCTCATCTCCCTCAATCATGAAAAAGTTGCAGAGAACGGTGGAATAACGAATGATAATTATATCACCCATCCCGAAACCTTCAATGAGAATTACGAGACCGATGAGATCCCGACAGTCCTGGAGGAAAACTGGAACAGGAATGACAATCAGCACATCTTCTTCACCCATCGTTACAGCCTCGGGTTCAGTCGGAAAGTTCCGATGACAGCCGAAGAAATCAAAGCCAGAAAATTTGCTATTGCCTCAAAGAAGGAAAATGATGCTGCCAAGAACAAAGAGAAAGAGGAGAAAAAGGCAAAAGACGAAGGCAGGCATTTCGATCAGAAAACTTACGAGAAGAACCAGAAGGAACTGACTAACGGAAGACCCGAAAGTGCTAAGATTGAAGGAAATGAACCGGCAGCAACCCCTAAGGGTAAGAATCCGGGTGACCGGATAGCAGTCAACGGAAAGGCATCAGCGGACAGTCTTCTTGCTAAAAACGGGAAAGCCCCAGAGGATACCTCATGGACAAAGAGTGAATACGTGCCGGTAACAAGTTTCATCCACACCATGAAATTTGACAGCTATCATCGCATTTACCAAGCCTATCAGACGCCGGATAACTACTATCTCAACAGTTACCCTGCCAATGAAAGATACAATGTCGGAGATTCCATTTATGATTCTACACGGCATTTTGAATTCAAGAACACCTTCGCCATTGCCTTGCTTGAAGGATTCAACAAATATGCGAAGGCAGGATTAAAAGCTTTCGCGAGTTATGACCTGAGACATTTCGAGCTCCCTGATTCTACAGGAGGCGGCAGGGCCACCTATAATGAACGGACCCTGAGCATTGGCGGACAATTAAGCAAGACCCAGGGCAGTCTGCTCCATTATAATGTTACTGCAGAACTTGGAATAGTAGGACAGGATGCCCAGAACCTCCTGCTGGACGGCAACGCAGACCTCAACTTCAAACTGTTTGGTGATACGGTGCAGTTAGCGGCCAACGCCTTCCTGCACCGGACCAATCCCACCTTCTACTTCCGTCATTATCATTCACGTCATTTCTGGTGGGACAACACCAACCTCGACAAGATCATCCACAGCCGGCTGATGGGAGACTTTACGATACGAAAGACTCAGACAAAACTCAGGGTTGCTTACGACAACCTCCAAAATTACACTTACTTCATGCAAGATTATAATATCGTCCACAGTGGTGACACCTATAGCCGGACAGGCAACACGGTGAGCGTGAAGCAAAAGGGAGGGAACATGAGTCTGCTCACCGTCCAACTCTTCCAGAATTTCGAATATCAGATTTTCCACTGGGAAAACGTGCTGACCTTCCAGAAATCATCCGATGACAATGCCTTGCCAGTGCCGACGCTGAATGTCTATACCAACCTCTATCTCCGTTTCAGGATCGCACGGGTGCTGCATACCGATCTGGGAATCGACATGAGATACTTCACCTCTTATTATGCTCCCGACTACAGTCCCGCCATGGGTGTGTTCACGGTACAGGACAGCCAGAACAGCCAAAGGGTGAAAATCGGCAACTACCCCATGGTCAATGCCTATATCAATTTTGACCTGAAGCATACCCGTTTCTTCGTCATGTATAGTCATCTGAACGGAAAAAGCGGCAATAAGGACTATTTCTACACCCCCCACTATCCTTTGGATCCGGCCATAGTCCGTTTTGGCATCAGTTGGAATTTCTTCAATTGACCAAGGTCAGGCCACTTCCATGGTCCGACCATACTATACTATTCCTGTCAATCAGGATCAAGATAAAACACAAAGTAATATGAATGAATCAAACGTTAAAACAAACTCATGGAAGGCATGGATTCTGGCAGCACGTCCTAAAACACTTTCAGGTGCTGCCGTGCCTGTCATGATCGGCACAGGCTTTGCCTTAAGAGACGCCGGGGCAAGTTCTTTCCAAGCCATTCCGGCCATCCTGTGCTTCCTATTTGCCTTCATCATGCAAATAGATGCCAACTTTATCAATGATTACTTTGACGGCATGAAGGGCAATGATGACAAGACGACACGCCTTGGTCCGAAAAGAGCCTGCTCAGAAGGATGGATCACACTCTCCAAAATGAGGAGAGGTATCGTCATGACCACCATCCTGGCGTGCCTGACCGGCCTTCCCCTGATTATCTATGGAGGGTTCTGGATGATCGCCGTCGGCGTCCTGTGCGTCCTTTTCTGTTTTCTCTATACCACCAGGTTATCCTACATGGGGCTTGGAGACATCCTGGTCCTCCTGTTCTTCGGGATCATCCCGGTATGCCTGACCTACTATCTGGAGCTGCCGGCCACGATGTCCGACATGCTGCCCCAGGTGGAGGCGGAGTTCGAGGCCTCGCGCAACGCTGTCGATCAGCTGCGCGGCATCTCCGA